>Ga0210040_10001557_pt1 | contig 34280 bp, 25 predicted proteins | sample CryGeyCG12114_NA_FD_185462 | JGI IMG/M metagenome (GOLD analysis project Ga0210040, IMG submission 185462) | Groundwater microbial communities from aquifer - Crystal Geyser CG19_WC_8/21/14_NA (SPAdes) (version 2) | ecosystem: Environmental > Aquatic > Deep subsurface > Groundwater | place: USA...
ATGAAGATATGGTGAGATGAAGATATGGTGAGCTGCAAGGTCACGGTGGCCGATGAGCAATCCATCTTTGCTATTGCCCGCCTATCTAACCAAAAGAAAGGAACGGTAGCAGAAGTCGATTTTAGCGCCCGAAAATTAAAATTGTATTCTGAATTGGTGGCTCCTGGTTTAACCCCGGTAACGGTAGTAGCTCAAACCGAGATAAGATTTCCGGCGGTGGCAGGCCGTACTTATAAATTAATTTTACAAAAGATTAGTGAGCACTACAGGGTTACCTTTTACGATACTGTTACGCAGGAAATGACTGAAATAAATTACCTAGATACCGGCAAAACCCCATCGAGTGGCAAGTGCTGGAATTTTCCGGGTTTAATTTTCCGGGCCGGTAATATACAGTTACTAGATTATACGTTTTCGTCAGGATTACCTAAAAGCCCGAAGGTATTAGTCGTAGGAGATTCTATTGCCGACGGCGATGCTATTCGGGTGCAGCCTAACGGAGGCTACCAGAACCGTTGGGCAGGCTTATTGGCCAAAGCCTTGGCTTATAATGTAACTATTATGGCGCGGGGTGGGGAAACATCAAGCCAGGTAAACGATAAGTTGCCATTGCTAACCTCTATGTTGGGTAATCCTGAATATGTAATTTATGCCATTGGCACGAACGACAGCTCTTTTGAAACTTGGCAGACCAATTATTTAAAATTTAAAGCTGTTTTTGAGGCCAAAGGAGCAGAAGTAATTCCGGCTACCTTATTTCCAAGAATAGGAAGAGAACTTTTTTGCACCGCAGTAAATGAATATATAAAAAAGAGCGGGTCCCGTTTCTTGGATTTTAACCAAGCCTTAACCAGCAAGGGCGACGGCATCACCAGAAATGAGGTCTTATTATTACCGGATAAATTGCATCCGCTGCCCACCGGACACTTAAAAATGTTTAACCAGTTAAAAATAGATTTACCAGATCTGTTTAGCTGAATCAGTTGCTACATTCTTACCGTTTTACGATACTCGGTGGGTGTCATTTTTTTAAACTTCTTAAATTGCTTATTAAAATTAGCCAAGTTATTAAAACCACATTCAAAGGCTACCTCCACCACATTCATTTCTTTTTCAGATAGTAATTTGCAGGCGTGGCCAATTCTTACGCTGTTTAAATATTCAATAAAGGTTACCCGGTAATGTTCTTTAAAGAAGTTGCAAAAGGTGGTTAATGCCATATTAGCCAATCCGGCTATTTCGGGTAATTTTATTTCCTCCTGAAAATTCCGCATGATGTATTCGTTAATCTTTCTGAATTGGTCAGACGATTTGAATTGAATATTTTCGACAAAGCGGGGGCTGGCTAATAATTCGTATTCAGAAGTATGAGATAAGATATCGAATATTTTCAATAGTGCAGCTAAGCGTTGTAATCCACCCATGTGCACCATTTTGTCCATTAGTTTAATAATTTTCTTTTTTGCTGTTCCTGTTATTACCATACCTAAATTAGAGAGTTTAAGAAAATTCTTAAAGCTTTCCATTTCCGGAATCTGAAAAAAAGTTTCTCCCACAAAGCTTTCTACAAATTGAATAACAATAGCTTCGGCCATGTAACCGGCTTCGCCGTTCAGGAATGGTTCGTCGTTTACCCAAACGTGTGGTAATAAAGGCCCCATAAATACTAAATCGCCTTCATTAAAATAACCAATATGATCGCCTACCATGCGGCGGCCAGTACTTTTCTTTACTAAAACTAATTCATATTCAGGATGGTAATGCCAGGGACAGGGAAAAAAGTTGCCAATTTCCTGAAATACAATAAAAGATTTGTCAAAATCTTTTGGTAAACGCTGTTCGATGGATTTCATAGCTCAGATCAAATATTTCTACAAAATATATAAAATTTTAATAATACACTAATTGTATCCGAAAAATAGTATCAGAAATAAACATATAAGTTATATTTAATTACAAGGCTGAGAGCTAAATTTAAATTCTATTTTACTATGTTATTCAGAATAAGAATTTTAGGTAGAAATTAGATTATATTAGATGTGAAACGTTTAAATAAGTTGTTGAGAGCGGTTAGAAGAGGTTTTCTGGAATACCGAGCTTGAAACAATTTAATAAAAGTGTATTACCTAATTTGATATTTTCTATAGTTTAAATTAGCATTTTAAACATGCAGCATGAAAAGTATGCAAATAGGAATGATACTTTTATTTAGTTTAAGTCTTTTTCCAAGATCTTTTTCAAAAACGTCAGCTACAAACAATAATATGGTATCAGATAAAACAGACAAATGGGTAGCGCTTTTACAGAAGGCTATGGTTTCTGCGGAAAGCTTCTTTGTTAAAGTCCACGCCGCCGAAGCTCTCATTGAAAATAATTATCCGGCCGGAATTGAGCCGGTGTTTATGCAATTGCAGAATGCAGCTCCCGAATATTATATTGGTGCCTCCCGGGTTTTGGCAAAGCTAAACCAGAAAAATCCAGAAAAGGAACAGCCCTATTTAGATGGCATTTTAGCGATTTTTTTGCATTCCGATGATTACCTGCAGCGATTAATTGCTTTAGAAAGTCTGGGGAAGCTCGGCTACTATAAAAATTTGCCCGAACTGAAACAGCAAACCGAAACCGGGGAAAAAAGATTAAAATCGATGGCCCGTTGGGTTATGGCTAATTCGGGTAATGTAGCCGACGAAAACAAACTAGCTGACTTGTTTACATCTGAGGAACCTTTTGACAACCGCGATGCGGCGTATGCTTTTCGGTTTCGGCAAAATATGCAGCCCGAGAATTATACTTTGCTGCAAACCTGTGCAAACCGGCTGGCTAAAGACAGTCCGCACCGGGTTTATGTGGTAAGCGCGGCGTATGTGCACGCACCGAGTAAAGAACAAGAAAAGAAAGCGTACCAAGAATTGATTGCGTATCTAGCAGGTCAGAATAATGAGCGTTATGAAGTAGCGGAAGCGTTGGGCGCGCGCGGGCTAAAAAAGGAAATGGTAGTATTGGAAAAATTACTGCAGGACCCTGATTTAGATGTACGGGTGGCGGCCGCTAATGCCTTGCTGAAGATTAGTAACCGAAAATAAGTAAGCAAGTTTCCCTATATCAGTCTTCTCCTAAATTTTTTAAGTTACTAATTTATTCCTGTTTAAAAGGAAGTTTTATTAGGCATTGGTGGATTAACTTACCGTGCTCCAAAACTAAAGATCGTTAACTACTATAAAACAGACAGGTTTGTGCTCCGTGATCCTAGATGTTCGATTTATGGATGTCTAAGCATTTGGGTAACAAAGGGAAAGCCAGTATTGATATAGTACGGGTACCAATAAAGATATGAGAGAAATAATCTCTTCCTTTTGATAGCACGTCTGATAATCAAAGTTATCTAACTAATCTCCTCCGATATCAGTAATATAACCATTACTCGCTTCAAGTTAAACTAATTATATTTGAAAAATAGTATCATAAATATAAAGAAAAGTAACACGTATTAAAATGCATAAAATTTAATTTTGTAAAAGGGTATTAGTATGCTGAAATATGCGCAGGACAGGGCGTGTTTAAGGGTAGGATAGTAGCAGTACAGTAGTAGTTGCAAGGTTCAAATAGTAAGATATATGAGTAAACTGAAAGTTGTTCATCCGGATAGAGATGCCGGTTTTGTAACAGGTGCTTATTCGGATGGCGTTGTGGTTAATGGATTTTTATTTGTTAGTGGTCAAGCAGCCGTCGATTTTAAAACGTCTAAGTTTGTATTAGGTACAATAGAAGAAGAAACCCATCGTACTTTAACCAATATAAAAGCTATTGTGGAAGCAGCCGGTGCCACCATGGAAGATGTAGTAAAATGCACCGTGCATTTAGCAGATATTAACGAGTTTGATCGTTATAACCAGGTTTATGCCCAGTACTTTACTGGCATCAAACCAGCCAGAACCACGGTGCAATCAGTTTTGGCAGAGAATCTTAAAGTTGAAATTGATTGTATTGTAAAGCTGCCATCCTAATTTAATCACCCGTTATGATTGAAAATCTACATACAAGCCAGATAAGTGTTGGGGTAATAGGGTTGGGCTTGATGGGCAGCAGTATTGTAGCAGCTTTGCTGGTATCGGGGCATCCGGTAAAAGCAATAGCACCGTTGCCCGAAGATATGGCATTGGGGCCGCATCAAATTGAAGAGCAATTAATTAACTGTGAACAGTCTGGCTTATTATCCCGGTCGGTGAATTCTTATTTAAAGCAACTTACTGTTTCTGAGGATTATAATGCCTTACAGGATTGCCGCCTGGTAATAGAATGTGTCATTGAAATACTAGATATTAAGAAAGCGATTTACCGGAAAATAGAAGAAGTGGTAGCCGCTGATACAGTTATTGCCAGTAATACTTCGGCCATTCCAATCAGTATTTTGCAGCAGCATGTTTCGCGACCAGTCCGGTTTTTAGGTATTCACTGGGCGGAGCCGGCGTATATGACCCGTTTTTTAGAGATTACCTGCGGACAGCAAACAGAGATTCTCCTGGCTGAATGGGTATATGCCCTGGCTCACTATTGGGACAAAGAGCCTACGTTATTAAAAAAAGATATCCGGGGGTTTGTTACCAACCGGTTAATGTATGCTGTTTACCGGGAAGCCTTAACTTTGGTGGAAAATGGCGAAGCAACTATTGAAGATGCGGACAAAGTATTTCGCTACGATGCTGGTTCCTGGATGACCCTGATGGGCGTTTTTCGACGGATGGATTTTTTAGGGGTGCCGGATTATGTCGAAATTTTTAAAAACGTATTTCCCAAATTAAGCAACAGCGATAATGTACCGGCAATTATGCAGGAAATGATTCGGTTAAAAGCACGAGGTGTTCATACATCGCACGGGCTTTATGATTATACGAGTGAAGAGGCTAAAGAATGGAATGATGCGTTTACGGCTTTTAATCAGGATATATACAAGTTAGCAGCCCAATATCCTGGCGATAAAATTAAAGGCTCTGTTTAATTTTAAAGTTCACGCAAACCATAAGAATGTAGTATTTGTTGGCGCACGTCCGGCCGAATAAAGTGATACTATTTTCTTGCAGTTCTTGCATAAAGGCATAATTTGTTTAAAATTATACCCGGTCTTAGATTAATATAAAAGGTAAGTAAAAACAATATAATTATATATAATTTTCTATATTTTACCTGTATACCTCTTTTCTTAGCCTTTAGGTCATTCCTATTTAGAGTTCACAAGGGCCAAGTTAATTTATTTAAAGAAACTTATTAGTGGTAGTAACCCGTACCTAAATGAATACTTTCAATTATACTGAATCTTCTAAGTTATTAGAGCGCTCGAAGCGGGTTTTAGCAGGTGGTGTTTCGTCAGAGTTCCGAAAATACAATCATCCGCACGCCTTATTTTACACGCATGGTTTGGGCAGCCGCCTGTACGATGTAGATGGCAACGAATACCTGGATTTTACCTTAAGTCAAGGGCCATTAATCCTGGGGCACTCGCATCCAACAGTTTTAAAAGCTATTAACGATTATTCGGAGCAAGGACAATTGTTTGCTGGTCAGCATTTGCAGGAAGTGGAGCTGGCCGAGAAGTTGAACGAGTTGATACCTTCGGCTGAACTGATGCGGTTTTGTTTGGATGGTTCTGAGGCAGTACATACGGCCATTCGGGTAGCACGGGCCAAAACCGGCCGCCAAAAATTTTTACGCTTTGAAGGGCATTACCATGGCTGGCTCGATAATGTGAGTTGGGGTATTTCAGCTCCGTCCGTTGAATCATTAGGCAGTCGCGAGCATCCTAATGTATTACCCTGGACCCAGGGTTTACCGGAAACAGCCAAGGAAGAGTTTTTAATTCTGCCCTGGAATGATTTGGAACTAGTGCGAAAAACCGTAGCGGAACATTACCAAGATATTGCGGCTATTATAACGGAGCCCATTATGTGTAATAATGGTTGCATTGTGCCGGAAAAGGACTTTCTGTCGGGGCTGCGGGCTATCTGCGACGAATACGGCATCGCTCTTATTTTTGATGAAGTAATTACGGGCTTCCGGGTAGGATTGGGAGGTGCTCAAAGCTATTACAGTATTACCCCCGACTTAGCCATCTTTGCAAAAGCCATTGCCAGCGGTTACCCGGTAAGTGCTATTGTGGGTAAAAAAGATTGGATGTATCTCATTGAAGACGCCAAAGTTATTCATGCCGGTACTATGAATGCAGGGAATGCTTCCATAGCAGCAGCCTTGGCTACTATTTCGGTTCTGGAAGTCGAGCAGCCATACGACCGGATGTATAATTTAGGGGAGCAACTCCGGGCTGGTTTACAGCAGGCGGCTCAGGAGACAAATCAGAATTTATTAGTACAGGGTTTTGGCCCGATTGTACACTGCGGCTTTACGGATTTAGCGCAAGTAAAAGATTACCGCGATACCCTGAGTTATGATAAAAGGAAGCTGGGTAAATTTATTGCCGGTATGCACGACCGGGGAGTGCGGGTAATAGGCCGGGGTTTATGGTACATCGGTGCTGCTCATACCCAGGCTGATGTTGATTTGGCAATTAATACAGCCAGAGAAGTATTGGCAACTGTTTAGCATCTAAAAAGATTGTTGGAGCAGTCAGAAATAGTAAGATTATTGCAGGATTGATGGAAAACAAAAAAGGGATTATGCCAGCAGCTAAATACGAACAAGCCCCTATTTTAGTAGCAGGTGAAGATAAAGTTGCTTTTAGTTTAACGGTTTGTTTGCTGCAGGCCGGGCATATGGTAACATTATATACTAAAGAGCCGGAAAAAGCTCAACTAGCAATTAATACCCATGTTATGGATATTAATGCCCAGGTAACTGACAATAGCGCAGATAATTTATGCCTGGATAACTTGGAGCTGACCACCAACTTAAATAACCAGAAATCTTATCAATTTGCTATTGCCACTACGAGCGAGGATTTAGCCCAAAAGCAAGCAATTATCCAACAACTAGAGCAAATCTTACCAACTAATGCGGTTATAGCTATTTCAATCGAGAGTATTGCTTTAAGTACGTTGCAAGCCGTGGCCCAGCATCCCGGACGAATAATTGGTGCTAATTGGGTAGAACCGGTCCATACTACATATTTTCTGGAACTCATCAGCAATGCCCAAACGGAGCCAGAATTGTTAGAAAGCTTTTGCCGGATAGCAGCGGCAAGTTGGCAGAAAGACCCTTACGTGGTTAAAGAATATGGCATCCGATCCCGAATGATGGGAGCATTGGTGCGGGAAGCTTTTTACTTAATCGAAAAAGGGTACGTAGGCGCGGAAGATATTGACCGGGCTTGCCGGAACGATGCCGGCTACTACTTGCCTTTCTCCGGTAACTTCCGGTACATGGATTTAATGGGAACATATGCTTACGGGATGGTAATGAAAGATTTAAATCCGGAATTATCAAAAGAACAACACCTACCAGCTTTCTTTACTGAGTTATTGGAGCAAGGAAAGAATGGCATGGAGGATAACAAAGGCTTTTACAACTACCAAGCAGGTGAAGCAGAAAAGTGGGAAGCGGTATTTCGCCAGTTCAGTTATCAGATTCAGCAAATCATTCAAAAATATCCTTTTAATTATACCGAAGCAACTACTGTAGCCGGCAAAGCCTTTGTCTAGCTATTAGTTAACTTCGGCATTATCAAATATTCAAATTAATTAAGTTAATATTGCTGCTTTGCAGTAGGAAATTGATTGCATGAAACCGTTAATTATTGATGCCCACCTGGATTTAGCCATGAATGCCATTGAGTGGAACCGGGACCTAACGCAACCGCTAGATGATATTCGCCTAAGGGAAATGAACAAAAGTGATAAACGGGATCGAGGAAACGGTACAGTCTGTTTGCCGGAGCTAAGAAAAGGACGTGTCGGTTTAGTAGTAGCCACCCAGCTTTCGCGCTGTTCCTCTTTCGGAATGACCTTGCCCGGCTGGAATTCGCCCCAACAAGCGTGGGCCATGACCCAGGCGCAACTAGCCTGGTACCGGGAAATGGAAGCAATGGGCGAGATGGTGCAGGTAACCGATTTAGCCGGATTAGATGCGCATCTGGCTTTATGGGACGATACTGCCATTGCCGATGAAACAAAACCGATAGGTTATATTTTAAGTTTAGAAGGTGCCGATTCTTTTGTCGATGTCTCGTACGTGCACAAGGCTTATAATTATGGTTTACGGGCCGTTGGTTTATCACATTTTGGACCCGGACGCTATGCACCGGGCACCAAAATGGAAGGCCCCATTACCCCCCAGGGCTTAGAGCTTCTAAAAGAAATGGGCAGCCTGAATATGATTCTGGATATTACCCACCTAACCGATGAAGGCTTTACCCAGGCTTTAGAACTATACCAAGGGCCAGTATGGGCCAGCCACCATAACGTACGGAAAATATGCCCCACGCAAAGGCAACTCACTGATGAGCAAATAAAAAGATTAATTCAAAGAGATGCCGTGATTGGCGGGATGCTCGATTGCTGGGCCATGGATAGCCGTTTTATTGATACCGTGTCGGATCCCTGGCAACTGAACGTTCGCTTGGAAAACCTGGTTGATCATTGGGATCATATTTGTCAGATAGCGGGTAACAGCAAACACATTGCTATTGGCAGTGATTTGGATGGAAATTTCGGCACCGAACAAGCACCTTGGGATATGAATTCGATTGCTGATTTACAAAAGTATCAGGGCATATTAACTAAAAGAGGTTATAAACAGGAAGATATTGCTAATATTTTCCATGGTAATTGGCTTAAACTAATTAGAAAAGCCTGGCAGTAAGTGCTGATTATTATTGCTAGTTTCCACCCGGTCAGAACTAATAAATGCGTTTCCTAATTTGAAGATAATTGCTGCTTAACTATGCTAGACCAATCTTTTAAAGCCGGTGCAGCAAAGGTAGATATAACGCCGCCTTTGGGCACCTTAATAAATGGGGATTTTATTACCCATTATGCCCGCTACATTCATGATAATCTTTTTGCCAAAGCCTTGGTTTTACAAAACCAGGCTACGGTAATTGTTTTCGTGATTGTGGATATTTGCGCGATGCAGAAAGATTTTATTCAAGAAGTTAAACAATTAATTAAAACCCAACTGGGAATAAATCCGGAAAATATTCTCATATCCAGCACGCATACGCACGCGGCCGGTTCTATTCAAAGTTTACTATTAGGTGCGGCCGATTTACCGTATCGTAAAAAGCTACTGACTTTAATAGTAGAAGCTGTACGATTAGCCCAGCAAAATTTGCGGGCGGCCCAGGTAGGATTTGGCGCGGTGGATGTGCCGGAACACGTTGTTTGCCGCCGGTTTTACATGAAAAAAGGTTATGTCGCTAAGAACCCGGTAACCGGCGGACAGGATCAGGTGAAAACCAACCCGTTTGGCGATGAACACCTGATAGAAAAACGGGTATCGCCAATGGATACCCAAGTATGCTACTTGGCGGTTAAAGGAATAGATGGGCAATGGATTAGCTTACTGGCTAATTATTCCATGCATTATGTGGGCGATTGGGAAAACGGTACCATTTCTGCCGATTATTTTGGGGTATTTTCAGATTACATACAGGAGAAATTAGGAGCGGATGCCCATTTTGTGGGCATGATGACCAATGGCACCAGCGGGGAAGCAAATATCTGGGATTTTCTGGATAACAGTCGGTACCCAACCGGGCACTTTGCAAAAGAGAAATTAATTGGCGAAGATATTGCCGAAAAAGTTTATGAATCGATGGCGCAGGTAAAGTGGCAAACAAATCCAGCTTTAACGGCGGCTTACACCGAACTGGAATTGGGGCTGCGTAAACCTACTTCAACAGAAGTAGAAGCAGCAAAAGCCGTAGTGGCAAAAACAGATTATGAGAATATTCATCACGTAGATCAGGAGGCATTGCACCGCATTTACGCCCGCGAACAAGTACTTTTAAACGATTATCCGGATACGGAATTGTTTCCTATTCAGGCCTTTAAAATAGGGGATGGGGTTATTGGGGCATTGGGCGGAGAGTTTTTTTCCGAAACCGGTTTAAAACTGAAAGCGCAAAAGCAAAGCAACCATTATTTTACCATAACTATGGCCAACGGCTACGTGGGCTACGTGCCACCTGCTCACGAAATAGAAAGAGGCGGTTACGAAACCTGGCGTTGCCGTACCAGTTATTTTGAAGGATCGGCAGAAGATGCCATCCGCAATAAATTAGCCGATTTAATAAAATAATTTTAAGCCTAATCGGGTTTTAAGCAGAGTATATTATCCAGCACCAGCGGTTGAAGCCCAGCCAGACTAAACTTACTTATATAAATGAAATTGATATGCAGCAGGCAGATAGATGGTATGTAATTGAGAATACCGATATAATTGATTCGCCAGCTTTGGTAGTTTATCCCGAGCGGATGAAAGAAAACATTCGCCTCCTGAAAAGCATGATAGATGACCCTGACCGGTTAAGGCCCCATGTAAAAACCCATAAAAGTAAGGAAGTAACCAGGCTGATGCTGGAAGCCGGTATCCAGAAATTTAAATGCGCTACCATTGCCGAGGCCGAAATGTTGGCGATGTGTGAGGCGCCGGATGTATTGCTTGCTTACCAGCCGGTTGGTCCTAAATTAATGCGCCTCGTTTCATTAATAAAACAGTACCCGGTTACCCAATTTTCCTGCCTGACTGATAACTCGGAAGTGGCCACCCAGATGGCCGAAGTAGCGCGCGAGAATAGCCTTGTTATTTCGGTTTATATAGATTTAAATGTGGGCATGAACCGCACCGGTATTGTACCGGGTTCGGCAGCCATGGCTTTGTATGAACATTGTTTGCAGTTAAATGGTATTCAGCTATTAGGACTACATGTATACGATGGGCATATTCATGAAATAAATTTCGAAAAACGGACCCAGGAATATCAGGCAAGTTTTGCGCCGGTCGAGCAGATGGTACAGGAGTTAAAAGAAAAATTTTCCATTGCCCCCCAAATAATTGCCGGAGGTAGCCCCACTTTTCCAATGCACGCAAAAAGGCCAGCCGTGCAATGCAGCCCGGGTACGTTTATTTACTGGGACAAAGGATACCAGGATTCTATTCCGGAACAACATTTCCTGCCGGCAGCTTTGCTTTTAACCCGGGTAATATCGTTCCCGGATAAAACTAAAATATGCCTCGATTTAGGTCATAAAGCGGTGTCTGCCGAAAACCCCCTCCATTACCGGGTTTTCTTTTTAAATGCGCCGGATTTAGAAGTTATCAGTCAGAGTGAGGAGCATTTGGTGGTGGAAGCTTCGGCGCCTCATAATCTGAAAATTGGCGATATATTATACGGATTGCCCTATCATATTTGCCCAACTTGTAATTTGTACGACAGTGTTACTGCTATTGAAGAAGGTGCTGTAACCGGCTCCTGGAAAGTAATAGCCCGCGACCGGAAAATTTCGATTTAAAAGAACTACTAAGAGACGAAATATACACTTACATAGTACTAGGACGAAAATAATTATATATGCTTTATCACGTGTAATTTTACCACCCCTACCCCTCCTAAAACAGGAGGGGAGCTCTTAAACTCATCTTTGATAAAGAAAAATGTATATCTATAATTGTCCAATTACTTAGTACTCATAATTTATTCAGACCAACAAAAAATCATTAAGTATCTTTTGGTAGATGAATAATAAATGTAATCTTAATGAATGCCCTTTCCAATTAGGCCGGAAAGGGCGTTTTGTTTATACAGGAACCTACCAGCATAGACCGGTAAAGTTATGGGTTACCTAGAAATTTATTTGACTTAACTATTTTTTAGAACATAGAATTACTAAATATAAAAAAATAAAATGCTCTTTTTGTTAACTAAATCTATTTTACGCCAACCCTGTTAATAGCCTTTATCAACAAGCTGTTTTTCTACACAATTAGCTGATAGCTATTGTTTCTCATATGTTAGTTTCTGAAAAATAGTATCAGAAATTTAAATAAAAGTAGCTGCAAATTAGCTGGAATAAAGATAGTTTTGATTAGTTTAAAATGTCCATCTTTAAAAAGATATCTTTTTCAATACTTTATTATTTAATAATTTAGTACGAAGTGCAAAAGACCTTTTAATTCGAGCGCAATCAACTACAACTTTTTCTCTATAGCTATACTACATGGATAATCTGCTGCAATTTATTGGACGTCTGCATCCATTAATTGTGCACCTGCCCATTGGTATTTTAATGCTTACCGTTGGGCTTCATGCTCTCATTTGGAAAGGTAAGTATGCTGCCGTTAAAGAAATATTGCCGCTACTTTGGTTTATCGGTTGTGTAAGTGCGGTATTTGCTTGCGTGGCCGGGTATTTTCTTTCTTTAAGCGGCGGCTACGATGAAACTGCCCTGGATACCCACATGTGGCTGGGCATTGGATTGGCTATTTTTTCGGGAGGGATATTTGTAGTCTTGCAGAGAGAAGTTATGCTTAAATTTGAGCTAATCGGCGTAGGAATTGTAGCCTTGCTTCTGTTTTCTACCGGTCATTATGGCGGAAATCTAACCCATGGCGAAGCATATCTAACGGAACCCCTGTATGCCCTAATTGGGCAAGCTCCCGCTGCCGGTAAGCAAGAACGCAAGCCCATCGCCAATATTAATGAAGCAATTATTTACCACGATTTAGTAGAACCCGTGCTGGAAACCAAATGCTACCAATGCCACAGTGCTACGAAGAAGAAAGGGAAATTACGCCTCGATGCGGAAGAATTTATAGTACAAGGCGGCGATCATGGCACTATCATGCAGGCAGGAAATCCTGAAAAAAGCAAATTATACACCTGCCTGATTTTACCGGAAGAAGATGATAAACGCATGCCACCGAAAGGCAAACCACAATTAACCGAAAACGAAGTAAAGCTTATTTATTGGTGGATTAGCAAAGGTAACGCTGATTTTCAGAAGCAAGTAGCCGACGTGGAGAAAGATGATAAAATTAAACCCGTTTTAGCCAGCTTTGGTAACGGCAGCGAACCAGGTGAAGGTGCTTCGGGATCTGCCGTAGAAATTCCGGCCGTAAAAGTTTCTAAACCAGATCCGAAGGTGATTGTGGCATTAGAGAAACTGGGCGTGGCTTTTACCTCGTTAACTCCTGATCATACTTTTCTGGGCGCCAACCTGGTTAATACTACTAATTTTACTGACCAAGAAGTAACGTTGCTACTGCAATTAAAAAATCAATTAATTTGGTTAGATATGTCGCAGACCAATATCACAGATAGCGCGTTGCCGCAACTAACCCAATTAAAATACCTGACCCGGCTAAGTTTAGATAATACCAGCATTACCGATGCCGGGATAACCCATCTGGTAAAATTACCGGCTTTACGCTTTCTAAACCTTTATGGAACTAAAGTAACCGATGAAAGCTTAAAAATATTAGAAGCTTGTAAGGGCCTGAAAGTATTGTACTTATGGCAAACGCAGGTAACGGCTCAAGGAGTGGCTGCGCTGCAAAAAGCCCGAGGCGAAAGCATCGAAATAAATTTTGGCAGTGAACCTAAAGACACCGATACGCTATGAACCGCCAGCAAAGATTTTTCCTTTTCTTTTGGTTGATAATCAGCTTAGGGAGTTGCGGAGACCCGGATTTACCACAGGATGTAGAAATGGCGCTGGCGAAAGTGCCGGATCAACTCGACTACAACCTGCACGTTAAACCCATTTTATCAGATCGGTGCTTTGCTTGTCACGGGCCCGATAAAAATAAACAAAAAGGTGATTTACGCCTGGATTTGCCGGTTGCTTACGAAAAAGTATCCGAGGAAACCGGCCGCAAAGCACTAGTGCCCGGCAAGTTGGCCAAAAGCGAAGTGTTTCATCGTATAATCAGCACCGACCCGGAAGTAATAATGCCCACGCCGGAATCTCATCTAACATTAACTGCGCAGGAAAAAGCCGTTTTAATTAAATGGATTCAGGATGGCGCCAAATACAAGCCACATTGGTCGTTGGTGGCTCCCAAAAAAACTATAGTGCCGGTTGTTAAAAATAAAAGCTGGGTCAGAAATCCTATTGATAACTTTGTCTTGGCGAGATTAGAAGCCGATAGCCTAAAACCAAACGCCGAAGCCAGCAAAGAAACCCTTATTCGCCGGTTATCTTTCGACCTGACCGGTTTGCCTCCCACCATCGGGGAAATAGATGCTTTCTTAGCCGATAAATCGCCGGAAGCTTACGAGCGGGTGGTGAATCGCTTATTAAGCTCGCCGCATTACGGCGAACGCATGGCGAACGATTGGTTGGATGTAGCGCGCTATGCGGATACGCACGGCTACCAAGACGATGGTTACCGGAACTCTTATCCGTGGCGCGATTGGGTTATAGCTGCGTTTAACAAAAATCAGCCTTACAATAATTTTGTGACCTGGCAACTGGCCGGCGATTTATTACCGAATCCCAATAAAGAACAAATTATCGCTACCTCTTTCCTGCGCAACCATCCGCAAAGTCAGGAAGGTGGCATTGTAGACGAAGAATACCGTGTAGAATATGTGGCCGACCGTGTAAATACGTTTGGTAAAGCATTCCTGGCGCAAAGCACCGAGTGTGCCCGTTGCCATGATCATAAATACGACCCCATTTCCCAAAAAAATTATTTCCAGCTGTATGCCTTTTTTAATAACAACAATGAAACTGGCGAAATACCTTACGGTACCGAAGCCAGTCCTTCTTTAATACTGAGTACTCCCGAAATAGATAAGATTCTGAAGTTTTTACAGGAGAAAAAAGCGCCTCTGGAACAGCAGGGAAAAAAATGGGAAGATTACCAGCCCGGATTTAAAGTATGGTTTGCGAAGGCAGCCAGGCAATCTACGAATTTCATCATGCCAAAGAAAGGCTTGGTTGGTTACATTAGTTTTGACGAAAAATTACCGGTGGTGAAACCACCAAAGCCTAAAAAAGAAGCTAAGTCTAAAAAAGAAGGGAAACCGGGAGCTGATAAAAAGTTAGCTAAAGAAAAACCGAAAAAGGAAACGAAAAAAAACCGGCCTACTCATTTAACAGCGGAGCTTTCGAGTTTGGTAGATGGCAAATTCCCGGTACAGGTGCCGGGTAAATTCGGCCAGGCGGTCCGGGTAGATGGCGATATGGGCATTGTATTTAACGAAGCCTTAGATTTTGACCGCCATGAACCTTCTACTGTTAGCATGTGGGTAAAAACCCTGAAAACTGATGAATCCGGGCCTTTGTTTGGCAAAACCGGCGGCGATTTAAATGGTTGGCGCGGCTACTACGTGGAGTTGAATAAAGATCAGACCTTAAGCATTAGAATGATGCATGTGTACCCGGCCAACGGCATTGATCTGAAAACAACCCAAAAGCTGCCTGCGCAACAATGGCAGCACCTGGCATTAGCTTACGATGGCAGCAGCAAAGCCCAGGGCATAAAATTATACTTGAACGGCAAAGAAGTGCCGATGCAGGTAATTAATGATAATTTGCAACAAAGCATTCTGTTTGGAAAAGATAAAGCCCGGATGCGTTTGGTTAGGCCCTTTACGTTGGGGCGGGAAGTACGCGCTTCCATAACCAACGTGGCTTTCGATGAATTTTATGCTTATAGCCGTCAGCTTTCTTTATTGGAAATTAAGCAATTAGCTGGCGAGAAAAATTTATTGCCACAATTATTAAAAAAACCAATTGCGCAACTTAACCCGGCCCAAAAAAATTTATTATTTGAATATTACGTGCGGGCCGTTGATAAAAAATATGCGGCTATCCAAAAAAAAATAATAGAAGTGCGGGGCATCGAAAACGATACCATTACCAACCTGGAAGAGGTGATGGTGTATAAAGAGTTACCGAATCCCCGGCCTTCTTTTCTCCTGGACCGGGGCGTTTACGATGCGCCAAAAGAACGCGTGTTTCCTAATACGCCCGAGAAAATTATGCCTTTCAGTAAAGAACTGCCCCAAAACAGATTAGGTTTGGCGCAATGGCTGACCAGTCCTAAACAACCACTTTTTGCCCGGGTAGCGGTTAATCGCTTTTGGCAGCAGTGCTTTGGGAAAGGTATTGTAAAAACTGCGGATGATTTCGGCAACCAGGGCGAATTACCCACTCATCCGGAATTGTTGGATTGGCTTAGCGTAACCTTCCGGGAAAGCAACTGGAACGTGAAGAAGTTAATGAAAACCATGGTCATGTCGGCTACTTACCGGCAGAGCTCTGTTCCAACAACCATAAATAAACAAAAAGACCCGGATAATAAACTATTCAGTCGGGCTCCATCGTACCGCATGTCCGCCGAGATGATTCGGGATAATGCTTTAGCTGCCAGTGGCCTTCTGGTGCGGAAAATTGGTGGTAAGAGTGTACATCCTTATCAGCCGGAAGGAGTATGGGAAGCTTTAGCGGTGCGCAACGATATTAAATACGAGCAAGGCAAAGGTGAAGATCTTTACCGGCGAAGCATGTATTCCATCTGGAAACGGAGCTCGCCGCTTCCCGCTATGATTACTTTCGACGTGCCCGATAGGTATGCCTGCAGTATGCGCCGGCAGAAAACCAGCACGCCATTACAAGCATTGGTATTAATGAACGATGTGCAATATGTGGAAGCATCGCGGGTATTAGCTGAGAAAATGATCTGTGAGAGCGGTAATACCCCCGAACAACGCATTACGTATGCTTTCCGCACCTTAACTAGCCGGTATCCTAGAAAAGAGGAATTAGCTATTTTAATAAACTTATATCAAGAAGAAAATACTGATTTTAAGAAGCATCCGGAACGGGCTAAGGAATTGTTGCAGGAAGGAGCTTACGGCCGGGATAAAAAGTTACCGGTAACCGAAGTAGCTACTTGTGCTATTATAGCCAATACGCTGATGAATTTTGATGAATTTATTATCAAACGCTAAAGAAAGAAAGTTATGTGTGCCCATCATGATGAAGAAGTAGCCAGACAAATGAGTCGCCGGGAGTTTTTGACCCGCGCGAGCATGGCCGGAGTAGGCGTAGCGGCATTATCATCTTTATTTCCACTGTCTTCCCTGGCCGATGATAATACCAAGCCCTTATTGCCGCATTTTTCGCCCAAAGTAAAACGCATTGTTTACTTGTTTCAGAGCGGCGGGCCTTCGCAGTTGGAGTTATTCGATTACAAGCCTAAATTAAAAGAACTGTTCGGACAGGAATTGCCCGCTTCTATCCGGGGCAACCAGCGTTTAACCGGCATGACCTCGAACCAGAAATCATTTCCGCTGGCCATAGGCAAAACCCAATTCCAGCAACACGGGAAAAGCCGGGCTTGGGTATCGGATTTAATGCCCCATACATCTAAAGTGGTAGATGAACTTTGCTTTATCAAATCAATGTACACCGAAGCGATTAACCACGATCCGGCCATTACTTTTTTTCAGACGGGTAGTCAGCAGGCCGGGAGGCCCAGCATGGGCTCGTGGTTAAGTTATGGTTTGGGCAGCGAGAATAGAAATTTGCCGGCTTTTGTGGTTTTATTGTCACGGGCGCGCGCCGGCGACCAGCCTTTGTATGCCAAGTTGTGGGGCAACGGTTTTCTGCCATCGGAGCACCAGGGCGTTATTTTTCGCTCCGGTAACGATCCGGTTTATTACTTAAAAGACCCTAAAGGAATAGATAAAGTAAGCCGCCGCCGGGTACTGGATCATTTAGCGCAACTGCATCAGGTGCAATATAAAAATGTGCTGGATGAAGAAATAAATTCCCGGATATCGCAATACGAAATGGCTTATCGCATGCAAAGTTCCGTGCCGGCTACGCTGGATGTAAGCAAAGAACCGGAGTCTATTTATACTATGTACGGCGAGGAGTCGAAGAAGCCCGGTACATTTGCCGCGAATTGTTTGCTGGCGCGCCGCTTACTGGAGAAAGATGTCCGGTTTGTGCAGTTGTATCATCAGGGTTGGGATCAGCATAGCGGTTTACCAAGAGATATGCCCATTATGGCCAAATCTGTTGATCAGGCTTCGGCGGCGCTTATAAAAGATTTAAAACAGCGGGGCTTATTAGACGAAACACTAGTAATCTGGGGCGGCGAATTTGGCCGGACCAATTATTCGCAGGGCAAGCTCACCGTTGATAATTTCGGCCGGGATCATCATCCGCGTTGTTTTACCATTTTTATGGCTGGTGCCGGTATTAAAAAAGGATTTACTTACGGCGAAACCGATGATTTAGGCTATAATATTGTGCGCAACCCCGTGCACGTACATGATTTGCAGGCTACGGTGATGCACTTGATGGGCATTGATCACGAACGATTGGTATTTAAAAGTCAGGGACGGCGTTATCGCCTGACGGATGTGGCCGGAAAAGTGGTGAAAGGAATTTTAACTTAACCAAGTGTTTTATTAATTCATGATAGCTTACACCCGCCGTGATTTTTTAACTGCTTTATCTGGGGCTGTATTGCTTACGCCAATATTAGCAAAGGCGCAAAACAGCCAACTTAAAATAAAATTTTTATGTCCGCGCTGGGGTAATACCCAGCCCTGGGACGAATTTTGTAAACGTGTAAAGGAAGCTGGTTACGATGGCGTGGAATCATCAGTAACGGCTGATGCGGCTTTGCGCCAGGAAATGCTGACTGCACTTAAAAAATATAAGCTTGATCTGGTTATTCAGGCTTTACCCGGTTCAGCTGATTTTAAGGAACACCGGCACAGCTATGAAACCATGCTGCGCGATTTTGTAAAGCTGAAGCCTTTGTTCATTAATTCGCAGACCGGGAAAGATTTTTTCAGTTTTGACGAGAATAAACAACTGTTGGAAGCTTCCTTCCTGATTGCGAGAGAAAGCAACGTGAAAATATTGCACGAAACGCACCGGGGTAAATTCAGCTTTGCGGCCCATATTACCCGGAGTTTCCTGGAAGAAGTACCTGCTTTGCGCCTGACTTTGGATATTTCGCATTGGTGCAACGTAGCGGAATCGCTTTTAGAAAATCAGAAAGAAGCAGTGGATTTAGCCATCAGCCGGACCGACCACATTCATGCCCGCATAGGCCACCAGGAAGGGCCGCAGGTAAATGACCCCCGCGCGCCGGAATGGGAGAAAGCCATTAAGGCCCATTTAGCCTGGTGGGATGCAATTGTAGCAAGTTATAAAATTAAAGGAAGTACAGTTTTAACCATAACTCCGGAGTTTGGCCCGCCCAATTATATGCCAACAAAACCCCACACCCGAGAACCATTAGCCGATCAGTGGGAGGTAAATGTTTACATGATGAACTTGTTGCGGAAACGCTATAATGACTAGTGGTACTTACTTAAAAATAAAACGTCCTTAAACAAATGCACTTAAATTTATATTTAAACCGAATCTTGTGTCGGGCATTTTAACTCAAATAAAGCCTGATACAATGAGTGAAGTTTAAAAATGAATTTAAGTTATCGGTTCTGATTTATAAATATGCATTCCTTATATCCCAACCAAGTATTACATAGTTTATTACAAAAGAAAAGTTTGCTGGCATTTTGCCTCTTAATTATTACTGTATTTTTCTTCACCTGTAAAACACCCAAAGCACCTTCTTCTAATACAACCACTGATAAAAGCACCGCCGTCCAAACCTTTAATCCCAATCCGTCGCCCGCCTATTTAGCCCCGGAAGAAAGTTTAAAAACTATACAATTACCGGAGGGGTATCACCTGGAGTTAGTAGCCAGCGAACCGATGGTAACCGAGCCGGTAGCTATTGCGTGGGATGGTAACGGCCGGATGTTTGTAGCCGAGATGAATACCTATATGCTGGATATAAATGGTACGAATGAAAATGAACCAGTAAGCCGGATTTCTTTATTGGAAGATACCAATAAGGACGGTAAAATGGATAAAAGTACGGTTTTCGTGGATAGTTTATTATTACCCCGTATGATTTTGCCTCTGGATGACCGCTTGTTGGTTACGGAGACGTACAGCAATAAAATCTGGAGTTACCGCGATACTACCGGCGACGGTATTGCCGATGAAAAAAAATTAATGTTTAATAGTAATGCTATTTACGAAGGTAACCTGGAACACCAAAAGAGCGGCTTAATCTGGAACCTGGATAACTGGATTTATTTATCCCGCGATCAAGCCCGTTTCCGGTATACCAATAATGGGCTGCAGGTAGATACTTTACGGGAAAGTCCCAGTGGCCAGTGGGGGCTCACGAACGATAACTACGGAAGGCTTTATTTTTCCTTGGCCGGGGGCGAAATTCCAGCTCTCGGATTTCAGCAGCATCCGGTTTATGGTCAGCTCGATTTTAAAGATCAATTTAATGATGCTTTTCAGGCAACGTGGCCCATTATCGCTACACCGGATGTACAGGGAGGCAAAAACCGATTACGGGAAAATAATACGCTTAATCATTTTAGCGCCAGTTGCGGACAATCTATCTTTAAAGGTAACCGGCTACCGACCAATATGCAGGGTGACTTGTTTATTTGTGAACCGGTGGGTCGTTTAATTCGCCGGGCTAAAATAACGCAGCAGAATGGTAAAGTCTACCTGAAAAATGCTTACGATCAGCAGGAATTTCTGGCTTCTTCGGATATGAATTTCCGGCCGGTTAATACGGCTACTGGTCCGGACGGCTGTTTGTATATTGTAGATATGTACCGAGGCATTATTCAGGAAAGCCGCTGGACAAGAGAAGGTAGCTTTCTGCGACCGGAGATTTTACGTTTAGGCTTAGATAAAAATAAAGGCCGGGGCCGCATTTACCGGGTGGTGCATAATAAAATGAAGCCTGATCAAAAGAAACCTACGCTATTGCAGGGATCTTCTAAAAAACTGCTGACTTACTTAAATCACCCAAACGGTTGGTGGCGCGAAAATGCGCAAAAAATAATAGTAGTACGGGGAGATAAATCAGTAGTGCCGGCTTTGCAGGCAATGGTAAAAGGGGAAAAAACTACTGTCAGCAAATTAAATTCAAATAAAAATAAAAACGCCCATTTAGCCCGGCTCCATGCCTTGTGGACGTTAGAAGGATTAAATACCATAGATAAAACTACTTTATTTTGGGCATTGCAGGACGAAGAACCGCAGGTAAGAAAAGCAGCCGTGATGATTGGCGAAGCTTTTATTAAACAGGAAGATCCGGAAGTAATAAATAAGCTAGAAACCCTCAAATTTGATCCGAGCATCGACGTTCGAATTCAACTGGCATTATCTTTTCGCTCGGGTAAATCGGAAAAAGCTAAGGCCGTTTACCAGGACTTGTACGAGCGCAACCGGTACACCGAAATGATTGTGTCGTCGCAGAAAAGTTTGGAGGCCTCCTTAAAAGCCGCCGCGGAACGCAAAGCCCGCAACGATAGCATGAGTGTGAAGGATAAAAATCTTATAGCCAAAGGTGCGGCCACGTTTAAGCAAATTTGTTCGGCTTGTCATGGCGAAGAGGGTAAAGGTTTAGCTATTGGGGGCAGCGATATGGTAGCGCCGCCCTTAGCCGGATCTGCCAGAGTAAATGGCCCGCGCGAAAACTTAATAAAGATATTGTTACACGGTTTAACCGGACCCATTGATGGAAAAGCCTACCCGGATGTAATGCCTGCCATGGGCCATAACAATGATGAATGGATTGCCGCTGTAATCAGTTATATCCGCACCGATTTAGGAAACAAAGGCTCCGTCATTAGAACTGATGATGTAAAGCGAATAAGAAGAGAAAACGCCAATCGGGAACAAAGCTGGACTTTAGCTGAATTACTAAAGATTAGACAGTAATTGCAGTTGGTTAAGTCGGAAACTTTTATTAAAGTAATATAAAACTAAAGTCTGATATTATAAATGGCCACCTTAACTGCCAAAGATTTGAAAGGTACCTGGGGGACTTTATTATTACCAATAAACCACGATGAGAGTATCGATTTTCAACGGTTAGCCGCAGAATTGGATTACTTGGTAACTTCCGGTATTAACGGTATTTATTCGAACGGAACGGCTGGTGAATTTTATAACCAGACGGAAGATGAATTTGACCAGATTAACGAATTATTAGCCCGCAAATGTCGGGCTGGCAATATGCCTTTCCAAATTGGAGCGTGCCATATGAGCCGTATTCTTACTTTGGAAAAGATTAAGCGGAGCAAATACTTGCTACCGGATGCTTACCAAATAATTCTCCCGGATTGGGTGACTATTAGCCCGGAAGAGCAAATTAACTATTTACAGAAAATTGCCGAAGTAGCTGATCCAGTGCCACTGGTATTATATAATTCGCCTCATGCCAAAACCAGTTTAGGTCCTATTGATTTTAAAACTTAATAACTACAATTCCGCAGTTAATAGGCGTAAAAGTAGCTAGCGGCGATGCGCAGTGGTATGCTGCGATGCGCGAAAATGCCTCTGAAATAGCAGTATTTGTTCCTGGTCACTGCTTAGCCTCCGGTATGCAGGCAGGAGTAGGAGAAGGTTCCTATTCGAATATTGCCTGTTTAAATCCAGCGGGAGCACAACGATGGTATAGAATAATGCTGGAAGATATGGCAGAAGCTTTAGAAATTAAAAAAGAAAATTTCAGCCTTTTTGAGCAGTATATTTTTCCCTTTGCGCATGCAGGTTACTCCAATCCGGCCCTAGATAAACTGCTAGCCGCTATTGGCAATTGGGCACCGGTGGGTACGCGTTTGCGGTGGCCGCACCGGTGGGTAGCCGAGCAGGATGTTATTCCTCTGCGAATAGCAGCGAAGAAAATGTTACCTGAAATTATGATTTAAATCGCGGTCTCACAAACGGCTTTAGTTTTATAAGACAGAAGTAAAAAAAGCTTAGAAGCGGTCTGGCTAAAACTACCTATTTTCTCACTTCGTGTAATCCCTCCATCCTATATTTCACTCCTGAAATATTTTTGCACAATAGTATTACATTTATAAAATAAAGTAGCAGTAAGGGAGAGATAAGAACTTTATTTTTGATAACCATCAAACTTTGTTATTAATCTTGGTTTAAGATTGAAAAAGCAGGGTGTACACCGTTATTTTTACATATAAGTTGCTTAATTAGCCCCTAAATATCCTTTTATAATACTTGTTAATAGGATGAACTACCTGCTATAGTAGCTACAAATAAAGCTGATTAAACTAGCTTATTATACATGTTGAGAACAGACTAAAAAACAGCCTATGTCCGTTACCCTATCCACTCCTAAAACAGTTAATTCAAAATTACCATCGCGAGCTTGGCTGGTGGTAGGATTGCTTTGCGTTGTGGGCTGCCTTAATTACCTCGACCGGATCATGATTACTACCATGCGTACTTCAATAATAGAGGATATGCCCATGACAGATGCCCAATTTGGTTTACTAACTTCTGTATTTTTATGGGTGTATGGTTTGTTAAGTCCTTTTGCCGGCTTTTTAGCCGATAAATTTAATCGCAGCCGGGTAATAATTGGTAGTTTGTTTGTCTGGTCCTTAGTTACCTATCTTACTTCGCATACCACTACCTTTCAGGAATTACTAGCTACCCGGGCTTTAATGGGCATTAGCGAAGCCTGCTATATTCCCGCGGCGTTGGCTCTAATTTCTGATTATCACCGGGGTTCTACCCGATCCTTAGCCACCGGAATCCATATGAGTGGTATTATGGTGGGGCAAAGTTTAGGTTTTCTGGGCGGCTGGCTTGCTGAAAATCATACCTGGAGTTATGCTTTCAGTATATTTGGAATCGTAGGTATAATGTATGCTGTCGTCTTATTATTTTTATTACGGGATGCTCCTAAAAACCAAGAAAAGCAGATTACCTCCACTGAATCAGAAGAAAAAGTTAATTTTTGGGACGGCGTTGTGAATTTATTCAGCAATCGTTCTTTTATTTTTGCGTTAACTTTTTGGGGATTGTTAGGCGTTGTGAGCTGGTTAGTGGCTGGCTGGCTACCCACTTATTACAAAGAAAATTTTAATTTATCCCAGAGTGTAGCCGGTTTATACGCTACTGGTTATTTTTATACCGCTTCTTTGGTAGGGGTTTTAGTGGGCGGCTTCTGGGCTGATCGCTGGAGTCGTACCAACCCGCGCGCGCGAATTTTATTACCTGCCATTGGATTCTGCGTAGCCGCTCCGGCTATATTTTTGGCTAGTAATACGACAGTAATCGCTATTGCCATTGCCATGTTTGTCTTATATGCGTTCACGCGTACCTTCATCGATTCGAACATGATGCCCATATTATGTATGATAGCTGACCCGCGCTATCGGGCAACCGGATACGGATTTTTAAATTTATTCAGTTGTGTGGTAGGCGGCATCGGGCTGTACGCCGGCGGGGCGTTGCGCGATGCTAATATTAATTTGAGTTTAATATTTCAAGTGGCTTCGGGATTATTATTGGTATGCGCGGTATTTCTATTCCTTATTCGGCCGAAACCCGAGCTTCTGAAGTAAATTTTCTATCCGAATGAATATAATATTTGCTCGCTGGAATAAACGGTAGTTCATTTCTCCATTAACTATAGTCACTTTTTTATAATGGATAAAAATATTGCAGTGACTGTATTTTAAAGTTATGATAAAATATTCTTTTAGATATATTGCATTAGGAGTTGCTTTGGCAATGCTTTTGTTTTGTACAACGCGATTACAAGCCCAGCAGAAAAAGGTTAAACTACTCAACTATACCATTCAGTTAGATTTATTAAGCAAAGGGTTCGATAGCACCGGTTATTGGTTTCATCCGCGAGCCGGGGCTATTCCGGGTAAAGTGCCTACGGTGGTTTTAACTATGCAAAAGTGGCTCTTAAATACCAACGATGTATTTATGCCGCTCAACGAAATACGGACGCACGATTTAGGTAAAACCTGGACCAAACCTATTGCGCATACGGCAACTTTAGGCCGCCGGCCGGAACCTAATAATGTACAGGTAGGCGTAAGCGATTATACCCCGAAATATCATCAAAAGTCGGGAAGGCTATTAGGTACCGGGCATACCGTTCGGTATATTGGTACAGAGCATGCTCCAAATCCTCCTCGCACCACTGCCTGGTCCGTGTACGATGCGGCTACTCATACCTGGTCAAACTGGGCCGATTTAATTATGCCCGGTGGTGCTAAATTCTATAATGCCGGAGCCGGTTGTACGCAACGCGTAGATTTGCCTAATGGCGATATTTTATTACCGGTTTATTATAAAATAAATGCGGAACCGCAAGGGACGATGAAGCTGGCCGCGACAGTAGTGCGTTGTAAATTCGATGGTAAAAACCTTACCTATGTAGAGCATGGCAATGAAATGACTGTTCCCAACGGCCGGGGTTTTGCTGAGCCTTCTTTAACTAAATTTAAAGATAAATATTACCTTACTTTACGGAACAATGATTCTGGTTATGTAGCAGTAAGTAAAGATGGCTTACACTTTGATAAACCAAAAACCTGGCAATTTGATGACGGCAAAGATTTAGGCTCTTACAACACGCAGCAACACTGGGTAACGCACTCGGATGGTTTGTTTCTGGTTTACACCCGCCGTGGCGCGAACAACGACCATGTTTTCCGGCACCGCGCTCCCCTGTTTATGGCTCAGGTAGATCCCAAACGCTTGGTAGTTATCCGCTCTACCGAGAAAATACTGGCACCTAATAAAGGAGCGCGCATGGGCAACTTTGGGGTAGTAAATGTAAACGAAAATGAAACTTGGATAACTACTGCCGAAGGTATGGCCCAGGGTGGTCAGGAATACGGTGCCGACAACCATGTGTATGCCGCCCGCATAATCTGGCAGAAAAGAAATAGAATTTGGAATAAGCAGTAATACTTTCGGCAACTTAATACTATCATCCTATAATTTCTATAAAATCAAAGCACCACAAACAAATTCAGGAAAAATAGTATTATAAATGTAAATAAAAGTAACAGCAACGCACAACCGGGAAACTTACTTTTGGTTATCTGATTTCTGCCAGGTAGCAACCGGTTTTATTAGTACGGTCTGGTACTTTGTTTTAAAAGAAGCCATAACCGGGCAGTACAATAATTAATGAAAGGCGATACATTCTATAAAATAAAAGAGTAAGAATAGAGCATGAAAATGAGAGAAAGCCGGGTGTTGGCGAAATTACGGGCAGGAGAGGTAGCTAGCTGTTTTAAAATAAACCTGGCGGATGCCCAAGCTTCAGAAATCGCCGCCATTGCGGGTTTCGATTGTGTTTGGGTAGATCAGGAGCACTTAGGGCATAACTGGTCCGTATTTGCGGCGCACGTTTGGGCCACCAAAGCGCATAATGTAGATGTAATGGTGCGGGTACCACGCGGTAGTTACAGCGATTATGTAAAACCGTTGGAACTGGATGCTACCGGTATTATGGTGCCTCATATAATGGGAGTGGAAGATGCGAAGAAGGTAATAGAAATGACCCGTTTTTATCCGGTTGGCCGGCGGGCCATTGATGGCGGAAGTGCTGATGGTGCTTATACCAATTTAGATTTCAACGAGTATTTAAAACAAGCCAACGAGCAGCGTTTTATTGCTTTCCAGATTGAAGATGTAGAGGCACTGGCCGAAATAGAGGAAATCGCCGCTCTACCAGGTTTTGATATGCTTTTTTTTGGACCCGGGGATTTTAGCCAGAGCATTGGTGCTCCCGGCGAATGGAATCATCCAAAGTTAGTGGAAGCTAGAATACGGGTAGCTGAGGTAGCTAATAAATATGGGAAAATTGCTGCTACCACCGGCCCGGTAGACCGGTTGCAGGAATTTGTAGATATGGGTTACCGTTTTGTGAGTGCCGGCGCCGATGTAGTTGGCGTTAGTAGCTATTGCCATAATATCATGAAAACATTTAATACAGTAAAAGGCAACGAAATTAATAACCCGGTTTTAGGCGGATACAAATAGTTTTAAACTAATTAATGATAGTCCCCATTACCTGTTTAATGGAGGAAATAATATACTGCTAAACAGGCAGAATAGAGTTGCATATAATAAAAAGAGTTATTATTTAAACTGGCGCTTCGGAGTAGAGTTTGCTTCCGGCTGAGAGAATAATTTTCTGATTACATGAGAAAAAGGCTTTTAGGTAAAACCGGGTTAAACGTTTCGGAAATTGCTTTTGGTGGCGTTGAAATTGGCTTGCCGTACGGCATTGGTGTGGAAAGTGCCGCCGATATGCTTACCGAATTCGAAGCTATATACTTACTGCAAACTGCGGTTGAAAACGGTATCAATTTTTTTGATACCGCCCGGCAGTACGGCAATAGTGAAGCCCTCATGGGCAAAGCTTTCCGAGGGCAGCGCGATAAAGTTATTCTGGCAACCAAGTGCCGGCATTTTAAAACAGCAGCTGGTACCTTGCCGCCCGATTCGGAGCTTAAAGCAATTATTGAAACCTCGTTGCAGGAAAGCTTAGCCGCGTTACAAACCAGCTACGTGGATGTTTTTATGCTGCACCAGGGCGATTTGGAAATATTGAATAATGCCGAAATTGCCCGGGTTTTCCAGAATTTAAAGCAATCTGGCCAGATTAAAGCAACCGGTGTCTCAACCTATACCCCCGAAGAAACTGAAAAAGCCATTGCAACCGGTGGGTGGGATGTCATTCAACTGCCCTTTAATTTAATGGATCAGCGCCAGGAAAAACTATTTGCCGCCGCAGAAGCGGCCGGCGTAGGTATTATTATTCGTTCCGTTTTATTAAAAGGCTTACTAAGCAGTAGGGGTGAAAATCTGCATCCCGCTTTAGCTAACGTAGAAACGCACATCCAAAATTACCAGCAATTACTTGGTATTAATGCTGCCGATTTGCCCACTTTAGCTACCAAATTTGCTTTGTCTTTCCCGGAGGTCGCTTCTATCTTGGTCGGCATCGACCGGTTAGAATATTTGCATAAATCAATTGCGGCGGCCAGTGGCACTACTTTAACCAGTGAAACATTACAAAAAGCAAAGCAACTGGCCTATCCCGAACCGGAGTTTTTAAATTTGCCCCATTGGGATAGAATGGGCTGGTTAAAATAAATATCAAAGAAGAAGCATGATAAAATTAGGGGTAATCGGGATGAGTTATGGCAATGGCCATCCTTATTCCTGGTCGGCGATTATTAACGGATATTTTGATGCCGCCATCATTTCAGAAAATGGCTATCCGGGCATTTCTACCTATTTAGAAGCCAATAAAGCAACGTTGGGCGTAGCTGGTGCCCAGGTTACCCACGTCTGGACACAGTCCCGAGAAATATCCGAATCTATAGCCAAAGCGGCCAATGTTCAGACCGTAGTCGATAAGCTGGAGGATATGATTGGGCAGGTAGATGCCGTTTTATTATCCCGTGATGATCCGGAAAATCATGTGAGTATGTCTAAACCGTTTATTGCGGCCGGCATTCCTATTTTTATTGATAAACCACTAGCGATTTCTCCTGAAGATTTAGCTTATTTTAAGAAAGAACAGGCGCAAGGTAAATTTATTATGTCGTGTTCTTCGATGCGTTATGCCCACGAAATCAGGGCCGCTAAGCTGGAATATAATGCTTTGGGTAAACTGGAGTTAGTAACCGCCGTAGGTAAAAAAGATTGGCCTAAATACGGGGTGCACATGCTCGAAGCCATTTTTATGTTATTAGATGATGCGCAGCCCATTTCGGTAAAACACGTAGGCCGGAGCCAGCAAGATACGGTTTGCATTGCCTTCGAAAACGGAGTGCAGGTGGTGGTACATCTATTCATGGATATTACGCCTACTTTCCAGGTTTCCTTGTTTGGGCAGGACGGTTGGCGATTGATTGAATTTAAAAATTGGTACGCCATGTTCCGCGATAACATAATTGAGTTTGTCCAATCGGTGCAGGAAGGTAAACCACGACTGGAGTTTAGTAAAACCGAAGTTATTATTCGCACCTTAATTGCCGCTCAGGATAGCCTGGCGCAAGATGGCAAAACCATTTATTTAAATTAAAGCCGGAAATATAATTACCACTGAAGTGTAGATTTAAGTTTATGCATGTAAAAGATTTATTAAGCCTTAAAGGCAAAAATATACTGGTGACCGGGGGCGCGGGCAATTATGGAAAATGCATTGCAGAAGGTTTGGGTGAAGCCGATGCAACCGTTATAATTGCTTCGCGCAACCTGGGAGCCAGTGAAAAAGTGGCGGAAGATTTCCGGAATAAAGAATTAGATGTCCACGCCCTCCGCGTCGATCAAGGAGACCACGAGTCTATCTTAAATTTAAAGAGAGAAATAGTAGCAAAATTTGGCAAGCTCGATGGCTTTGTGAATAATTCCGTATCTCGTCCCATGAAAGGGTACGATGCCCCTATCGAAGATTTTCACGAATCAATGCGGGTAAATGCCACCGGTTCCATGGATATTTTACGTGAGATGGCCGATTTGATGGTACAGAACGGCGGCGGTAGTATTATTAATATTGGCTCCATGATGGGCATGTTTGGTCCCGATTTATCTAATTATGATGGCACTAATATGGGTAATCCGCCCCCGGATTATTTTTTCCATAATGCCGGCTTGCTAAATTTAACCAAATATATGGCGCAAATATTAGCCGGCAAAAATGTACGGGTAAACTGCGTGAGTCCGGGCGGCTTGTTTAATAACCAACCGGAGCGTTTCCTGGAAAATTATTGCAAAAAAGTACCGCTCCGCCGCATGGCTAATAAAGATGATATTAAAGGCTTGATGGTATTATTAGCTTCCGACGCCGGCGCATACATTAACGGTGAAAATATCCTGATGGACGGGGGCTTGAATGCTTAATATTTTCAGCACTGTTTAATTAAAGTCAAAAATAAACAAACATGGCAACTGCATTTCAGGATATATTTAATTTACAAAATAAGGATATTTGGGTTTTTGGCGGCGCCGGTTATTTAGGCCAGGCCACTGTACAAGTACTGCAAACCGCCGGGGCAAGGGTGCTTTGTGCTGATCTAGAAAATAAAGCCCAGGATTTTGTAGCATCTGCTGAATTTGGACCCGAAGTTACTGCCGCTACCTTAAATGTAAAGGATGGTGAAACTATCAAACAATTTGTAGAGAAGCAGATACAAGAGCGGGGCGTACCGCACGGTTTGGTTAATTTAACGTATGCTTCTACCGCCAAAAAACTGGAAGATCTTACGGAGCAGGATTTTGATGAAGTGGGACATGGCGGCTTAACAGCTACTTTTATATTGGCCCGCGAAGTGGGCAGTGCCATGGCAAAAGCTGGTCGGGGTAGTATGGTATTATTTTCCAGCATGTACGGTTCCGTTTCGCCCGATCCGAAGGCCTACGAGGCACCAATGACTAAAAATCCGATTGAATACGGCGTAACAAAAGCGGGTATTATTCAAATGTCGCGTTACTTAGCGGTTCATTGGGGGCACGATAATGTACGTTGTAATTGTGTGTCGCCGGGGCCATTTCCAAACCCGGCAGTGCAGGCGGCTAACCCCGAATTTATAGCTCGTTTGGCCCAGCGCGTACCCATGGGACGGGTGGGCCGCTCCGAAGAAGTAGCCGGCGTAGTAGCATTTTTATTAGCGGATGCTTCTTCTTACGTCACCGGGCAAAACCTGTTTGTAGATGGCGGCTGGACTATCTGGTAAGAATAAACAAGATAAAGAAATAAAAATCAAATTTAGTTTATGCCTGGTAAGGCTATCAATAATGAGGATTAATAGTTCACTTAGAATAATAATTGCCTTTTTACTAACCTTGCCGTTGTCTGGAATCTGCCAGGTTGCGGGCGATATTATTATCAAAACAGCCAATCCCCAAGGTTGGATTTTGAAAACCCAATCATCAGCATACCAAATTATTGTTACGAAAGAAGGCGTTGTAAAACCGGTTTTTTATGGCCCGGTAGAACAAGCTGAATTTGCACAGAAAAATGCCCGCTGGTATGAAGGCATAGAGGAAGTACCCGTACGTGGTGGTTTGCCTTTTAAAACACCCATGTTGGAAGTGGTTTTCAGCGATCAGGTGCGCGATGCCGATTTAGTATTTACCAATGCCGAAATAATTACGGTTGATGGCCGGCCTACGCTTAAGATCACCCAGAAAGACCGATTTTATCCGTTGGAGGTTGTTTCTTTTACCCGGATTTTAGCGGAATTTGATATCCTGGAAAAATGGACGGTAGTAAAAAATACCGGTAAAAAAGGAAATATCAAAATTGATAATTTACAATCGGCCAGCATTGTTTTACCCGTCGACCAATATATTTTAACGCACCTGGCCGGCAAGCAAAAACACGAACTGCAATTGCAGGAAACGTTGCTAACTCCTGGTTTAAAAACTATTCAGAACAAAGCTTTTAAAGCTAATTTTAACCCGCCTTGGTTCCTGGTTCGGCCGCAAAGTGCAGATGCCAGCACCGGACCCGCTTATTTTGGCTCGTTGCATTACAGTGGCAATTGGGTACTTAATTTTGATAGATCGTACGATGGAAATCTGCAGATTTTAGGCGGCATCAATTTCTGGGATACGGCCTGGAATTTAAAGCCCGGCACTACGTTCGAGACACCTAAATTTTCGGTAGGTTTTACCCAAAACGGTTCGGAAGGCGCGGCGCAAAGTTTATCGGCTTACGTTCGGAAAACTATTTTGCCGACAACGCACCGCAACGATTTACGTCCGATATTATATAACAGTTGGTTTGCTACTACCTATAATGTAAATGAGCAGCAACAATTGGAGTTAGCTAAAATTGCGAAAGAAATTGGCATAGAAACGTTTGTGTTGGATGATGGCTGGTTTAAAAACCGAACCGATGTTAATTCGGGTCTGGGCGATTGGGAGCCGGACAAGAAGGAATTTCCGAGCGGATTGCCAGCGTTCATTAAGAAAATCAATGATATGGGCATGCAGTTCGGTATCTGGGTAGAACCGGAAAATGTTACGGTGAATAGTGATTTATACCGCGCCCATCCCAATTGGGCCATTAACTTTCCGAACCGCCAAGGCGACGCAAATCGCAAAATATTAAATCTTGCCCGGGAAGATGTTTACCAGTATTTATTAAAGTCACTTTCCAAATTATTAAAAGAAAATAATATCAGTTTTGTAAAGTGGGACCAGAATAAATATTTATCTGAACCCGGTTGGCCCGAAGCTCCCGCTGAACAACAACGTGAAATGCGCATCCGGCATGTGGCTAATTTGTACCGGTTAGTAGACGAGCTGAAAAAGCAATTTCCGCAGGTTTGGTTTGAATCGTGTGCCAGCGGCAGCGGCCGGATAGATTTAGGCATGCTGTCGCGGATGGACCAAGCCTGGGCCAGCGATAACAGCAATGCCATTGACCGGATTTTTATTCATTACGGTTATTTAAGTTTATTGCCGGCCAACACCCTGGTTTCGTGGGTAACCCACGAAGACCCGCATCAGCCTACTTCTTTGGAGTATAAATTTGATGTATCTATGAACGGGGTTATGGGCATTGGCTACGATATAACCAAATGGAGCGACGCGGAAAAAGAAATTGCCAAACGTAAAATTGCCGAGTATAAAACGGTGCGGCCGCTGGTGCAGCAAGGCACTGTGTACCGTTTAGTATCACCCATGACCAGCAACCGCAGCGCCTTGCAATATGTAAACGAGGATGCTTCTTCGGCAGTGCTGATGAGCTATAATCTGGGTGCTTATATGGGTGGTAGCCAACTATATGTCCGGAATACGCCCAATGTTATCAAACTACAAGGTTTAAAAAATGACCAGCAATATAAAGTGCAGAAGTTAGGAGATACCCAAAATCAAACGGCAATTTACAAAGGTGATTTTCTGATGAATGTCGGGATGTCTTGGCCCGTTTATGGAGCCAATAAAAGCCAAATTGTATTAATAAAGGCGGTTAATTAAGCCGTTATTAATACCGTAGAAAATAAGTTAAAAGAAATTGTATACCCGATAGTACCCAAAAGCGTTAACTGGAATTTTTCGCAATTGCTTATTAAAACTTTAATCCTGACCAGGGAAGAAGCGCGGTAACTGGCCAGATCATTGAAATTGTTGGGCGTTATACCGCTCAATAATTTGGCAGCTGAAAATATTATTTCTTCTACCTTTACAGCCGGGTTTTCTGCGTAAGCGAACGAAATACTAACGGTAACGGCATACTGCAGAAATTATCAAACGGAACCGTAAATTTTATGCATTTTCATTCTTCTGATAAGCTCCACGGTCAGGTAATTCATATTGGTACGCAACTCGAATTATTAATTGATGAATGGCTGATAGCAGAAAAAAAAGATGTTGCTTTGCAGTTACAAGTTCCCCGAAAAGAAGAAGTTGTCTGGACCAGTGATTATCCTTGGGAAGGGCCTTTATCCGGGTACTTTACTATTTTTCAGGATGGTGCCCTTATAAGATTATATTACCGGGGCGGGCAGGAGGATATTACCTGCTACGCCGAAAGTCAGGATGGTATCTATTTCACCAAGCCGAGTCTGGGTCTTTACGAGTTTAATGGTTCTACCCAAAATAATATCGTTTATCGTGGCCCCGAATCTACTAATTTTACTCCTTTCCTGGATCAGAACCCGGCTGTTAAACCAGCCGAAAAATACAAGGCGTTCGGGGGGGAATACTTTAAAGGGAAAGGCCCCGGACTGATTGCTTTATGCTCCCCGGACGGCATACACTGGCAAAAAATGACCGATAAACCTGTTAAAACCTTAGCCGAAGGTTGGTTTGATTCGCAGAATGTTGGCTTTTGGGATACCGTCGCTAATTGTTACCGCAGTTTTACCCGCACATTCACTGATCCTGAATCGGGTAAAGTAACGTACGATATCAACCCGGCAGCTATTCGCGCTATTCAGTCCAGTACGTCATCAGATTTTATTCAGTGGAGTAAACCCCAACTAAACCAATACGGCAGGGTGCCGGCCGAACATTTATATAATAATGTAACGTTGCCGGTACCGGGCGCGCCGCATATTCTAGTGTCCTTTCCCATGCGTCTCTTGCAAAATAGAAAAAAGATTATGTCGCATCCGGAACTGGGAGTTTCTGATACTTTATTTATGAGTAGCCGCGATGGCCTGCATTGGAACCGTACTTTCAACCAGGCTTGGATTCGTCCGGGGTTAGACCAACGTAATTGGACCGACCGCAGCAATATGGTGGCTTGGGGTATTATTCAAACCAGTTCGGAAGAATTTTCGATTTATATTACCGAACATTACCGGTGGCCAACCAAAAGTTTGCGCCGGTATTCGTTGCCTTGTCATCGGTTTGCTAGTGTGCAAGCAAAAGGCGAAGTAGGTGAATGGACTACCCATCCGCTTACGTTTTCCGGCGATAATTTAATCCTGAATTACA
>Ga0210040_10001558_pt1 | contig 34260 bp, 36 predicted proteins | sample CryGeyCG12114_NA_FD_185462 | JGI IMG/M metagenome (GOLD analysis project Ga0210040, IMG submission 185462) | Groundwater microbial communities from aquifer - Crystal Geyser CG19_WC_8/21/14_NA (SPAdes) (version 2) | ecosystem: Environmental > Aquatic > Deep subsurface > Groundwater | place: USA...
TAGCAGATTCCGCATTCCACTTTCGTCGAAGTCCAAGTTCGCGCCTTCTCTAATTCCTTAGCACGTTGGGCGTTCTCCTTGTCCTCGGCTACCGCGTGCTTCTCCTCATCTTTTCGTTGCTGTTCTTCCTTCCTTCGTATCCCCCCTTCAGCATTGGCTCGTGCCAATAGCATACTCGGCTCCGTCTTACGGACGTCAAACCCCAGCAGATTCATTGATGGGTTGACATTGAATCGCATCCGCATCACCTCCTCTGCTTCTTCCTCGGTGGCGGATCATTCGATCCTGTAACATCTTCGCGATACTTCGCTAACGTTCGCTCGGCCCAGTCACCGGCTTCCTTAAGCAGCTGTTTCTCGCCGGTCCTCACAACAAGCGCGTGCTTCAACCTGCCACTTGCTTGATCTCTCCTTAGTATCTCCTCGTCACGCTCGCGCGACGTTGCATATTGATCGAGCCTCTTCCTGGTTATTTCTCTTAGTGTGACTAAAACGCGTCTTTTCAGTTGTTTCTTCTCGTCTCCTGTGTTTCTCGACGGCTGCGCCTGGCTCTCTTGTTCCAACAGCTCGCTGACGATAGAGGTGACCACCTCTACAAGCTCGTCTGGAAAGTTCACGAACTGCGCCATCTGATCATAGAGGCCTTGGTCGTTTGGACCTTCCGTTTCGCGCTCGAGGAGAAACCCTTCTTGCACGTCCGTGTCTTCGTCCTGCTCGACTTTGGCGAGAAGCTGCTGAACCTGGTTCCGCTTGCTGTCTTCTCTCTCGCTGTTTTCTAGAACCTGCTTGACGAGGTTCCAGCTGATCTCTACCACGTCGTACCGTGCGTGTTTGATGCTCGTGTACCCGTAGCGTCTCAATAGTTCGCCGTTTGGTAGTGGGCCGTAGTAGTTGAGGACTTCTTCTCCGGCTCTAATTTCTCGCAAGCTTGTCATTGTTAGTGCGTCGTCTCCATGTGAGAGATGAGCGTTGAATTCTGCGTCGGCATTGAGCATATCCGCCATCGGCACCATGCCCATCGTCGAAGGTTTGGATTGGTCCTCTACCCAACCGTCCTCGTTTTCGTCTGCAGCGTCTTCGTCTTCATCTGGCTGGAGGTCGAAGGCGTAGGACATGATCAGTGAGCCGATAGCGTGACATCTCTGTAGGAGCTCTTCATCTCTGAGTTGTGACACGTTAGATGGGTAAAAGACGTCGGCATGTTTCTTCACCACGGGCATGATGCGCTCTCTGAACATCTTGTTGGCGGAGTCCTTGCCGATTTTGGATGGCATGACTGAGGCTTGAAGTTCGGCAAGCTCGTTTTGTGTCCAGAACATAAGCGTGTCGAACTGGGAAGGCGTCGATGGTATGGCTGAGAGATACGGCGCCCATCTTGAGGTAGAATGGTGTAAGGTCTCATAGAGAAGGATTAAGATTAGATTGAGCCAAGAGACTGGGAGGTCGACAGTGGCTTCGTCATGATCGTTGTCGCTGTTGCGGTTGCCATTGCCCTGGATCGTATCTGATGTCTCAGCATCAGGAAGCTCCTCAAAGAGCTCCGGAAGCCTTTGGGCTAATTCTGACGTCTCAACACTGATGATGGCGGACCGCGGGATGGTGAACAGTTCGGTATCTGGTGGTATGTCGGCTGTTGCTATGATGCCTCGACCTGCATTTCGATCTCTGAGATCGACAATCTTCAAGGCTGAGTTGAAGGTTGTGCCGGGCTGAGAAGTGAACCATTTCAGAAAATTTGCAGACACGTTCTCAAACTCTGCCGAACTCATATTTGCTGTTTGTGGTGCTATATGTTCACCAAATTGTTCACTAAATTCCTCCTCGACGTCACCACAATCCGCGAGCCATGAGTAGCTACAATGACACTTACACTAAGGCAGTGTAGTGCTTTGACAGTGAGAATTCAAAGGTCATATACGGCCGTCGGCGACTCGTGTAATGGCAGGCTGTACAGTTGAGCATAAGACACACTGAGCACTTTCAGGAGGAGCTCCCGGTTGCACATGCCAGTTCAGGTACGCGGACTACGTCATCCAGCCCATTAACATCACACCAACCTCGATCTGTGTGGTATTCGATTGTTTGAAGAGTCGCAAATGCACCAAATGTGAGGTCAGCTAGCGTCTGCATCGACCGTCAACTTGGTTTGCGCCGTTGGCCACAATGTGACTAGTACAAAGCAACGCAGCTAATGTACGATGCTGTCACCTCGAAGGTTAAAGCTCCAGAACCCTTATGCTGTTGCCTAAGGTCGAGGAAGCCAGACATGGCAGCCATCAAATACGAGCTGGGGCCGCCAGAGCTGTCAATAGCCTCGATTGTCACATCAACCGTCCGTCAAGATGGCTACTCAGTCCGACCGCCGCGGTTACCAGGCCCATGAAGAAACTTACTTAGATTTCGCTTCATACAACGATTCGGCCTCGACAACTATCATTCTCATTCACGGTGTATCAGCTAGCGGCTCTGATTGGTCTCTAGTACAGCCTTATCTCTGTACATACCATCTCCTGACACCTTCGTTGTTCACCAAACATTCTCTAAAGCTCGCTCGCAGCCTTCGGGAATCCGCCCCTGGCTCCAATGGGCATCCTCCGCAGCTTTCGTGGCAGGCCAGCTATGTTGTATTGATGGCAGCTCTTATTCGTCGCTGTGCTAAAAATGGAAAAGCGCATATAGTGGGATTGAGCCTGGGTGGGAATTTTGCTATGGCGCTGGCTGCTGCCCACCCAGACCTGTCACTCAGCCTTTTCGTGAGTGGTCTGCCGCGGCTGATCTCAAACGCTCCTGCACTAGCCTTGCCACTCGTGAAGCACGGCATATGGGCTTCTCAGAGGCTGATCGAAATGCTTCCATCAACTACACATCGGAAACTGTTGGACGGCGAAGTGGACGCTGATCCTGGCGGCTCGGATGGCGTCGGCGGGAAGACGTCGCTTGAAGAAGTGCAAATAGTGGTCGAAACTGTTACAGGCGGTTACCCCGTGCCAACCTTTGAAATGACTGAACGAAGTGACACTAGTGAACCGAGTTTTAGAGCAAGGGTTGTCGCCGCTACGAGAAGCAAATGGTTCATGCTCACCACAGAGTCCAGCACTTGGGCCATCGAAGCTGGATCGAAATTCGCTGGACGACCCGGGAACAAGGATTTAGCTGATTACGAAGGCTCTGGTTGTGTTGACCTCAAAGTGTTTGAAGCGAAACGGATGTTTCACCCTTGGAATCGTCAGGATCCCGAGCTGTTTGCAAAGTCTATCATCGCCACGGTCGAGGGCCTTGACTTTCCAGCAGGTGATATGCGGGAAGTCTTGGCGAGTTGACGAAGTGGTGCATGCATTAAACGCAGTGCCATGAGTGCAAATGCTGGCATCTCCCCTTACACACTGCATGGACGGGAAGACAAAAAGTTGCGTGACAACCGCGAACGATCCTTTGAACGATGCATTCTAGCACAACACCAAACAGTCAGACACTGTCACTCGACTTGGTTTGCCGAAAAAGACGTCCACTACGGTCACAAAGTATCTCTTCTGGAATGAGTCTCGACGCAGTAGTGTAAGCTCACTAGCCATATGGCAGTGTCACTCGTCCGACTGCACTTGCAGTTTGGCATAAATAGTTGACAATTCCCGAGCCATTTATCGCCTATTGTCTACCATTGTGCAAGTTGACCAACCAAGTACAACCTTTGACAAATTCAGACGATTGGTTTGGAGTTCAATAGTCTCACCAACGCTAGGTGTCAAAGAAAGTGTAAGAGTGCCCGATGGAATCAACACATTCCTACCAAAAGTCTATGAGTAAGTACCAAGAGCCTGGCCCACAGCCGAAGCGTCAAGTGATATGCAGTTCACTGACCGAAGACAGCTTCAAACGTCAATGACACGCCTACTGGGAATCCCTCCACCACAAAGTCGATCCAGCCGCAATCACCCAATACTGGAAGCAATTGCGATAGTCCACCCCAAGCCGCAGTTAGTACCACCACCAGCCCAGGCTCACCTCGAATCAGTCGTGAGGTGGAGATCGTACTACAACTTGGTTCTTTCGTACGTTTTGCAGATGGCAGAACCAAGTTGGTTGAGGGTAGACTGTGTCGAAACATCGAGGGTCTTCCACTACCATTGCACAAAATCACCACCATCAAAGAACTCATTGCCGTTCAAAACCGGTTCTTCCCAGTCACATACGTTGCCCACGGCCTGGATCCAACTCACATCGGTGCTTGGTATGTGTTTTTGAGACCAGCTGATGAGAAAGCTCGAACACATGGGCCTCTCACCAACGAGCAGGAATGGAGTGCCGAGGTGAAGACGCTATCCGAAACTGTGAACAAGCCTTGCAAAGCACATAAATTACCAAAGTGTGCCTTATGCCAGGCCCCACCTATCATAATCGCCTGTTTCAATGACATGCATCTTCAGAATGGCTTGGCTAGTCGTGGTTTAGCACCAGGCACAAAAATCGACTTTCTCGATTATAACAGTGCTGCTCTGGCCGACATGTACATGTCTGCATCAGACACGTTGCGACAATCGATCGCAAGTCTACAGCGAGAAGTTCGTGGCAAACCATTCAGAGCTCTTACGACACCATACAGCCTGCCGGCATATAATGGTGATGAGTACATCGGATCACTCGTACTCTCTGCACCACGTTCCCTGGGCCTCGTTCCTGGAGCAACTCTGATCGCTTCAGCTCAGATCACCTTACCTTCCCAAGGGCCAGCGCCGGCCCAAGTGCAACACTATTTCGTTCAAGTTGGTCGACGTCAGGACCAGAGCGTCCTGGAAGTCTCCCGAACTCAAGCAACAACACTACCATTTCGTGCAGACCGGGCAGCAGCGCACCAAAGAGGCCCTGGTCTTGTTTCTGATCAGCCGTATGGAGCAGCGCCACAAGCTGGCGGTGGCGCCACGAACTCCAATGGAAAGCGCCCAGCTGCTAAAAGCACATTAGACGACCAACAGAAGACCTCCCCATCCGAGAAGCCGACTAAAAAGCCACGTTAGAAGCGGGCTATTTCGCCGCGCAAGTGGGACGAAGTGGCCACAGTGCGGCCCGAGAATTGGCCAGAAGAGAAGGACGAGGATGACACGTGCTTGACATGCATACACATGGATCGGAACTGCAGCGGTACAGCGCTCGACAATCAAGGGCGCTGCATGAAGTGTACCAAGCAGCCAGGTCAAGGAGGAAGAAAGTGCTACTGGAAGGATCCGGCTCTCGGTGTTCGCACATACGCAGATGCTAAGAAGGCCGACCCTAATGCACGCTACCTGTGGCAGAACACTAGAGCCGGTAAGGCCGAGAGAGCACAAAAGAAGGTTACACAAGAGGCGCAGCTGGCTCGAATCGAGAGCGGAGCGAGTGCAGCTGATAATCAGGTCATGGCAGAAGTGGAAGTCCTTGACCTGGACGTTGAAGATGGTCAGAAGCACGAGGAGGTCAACGGTGATGATACGAATGAGGGTGGTGAGCTTCAAAGCCGAATGGTCTCTGTCGAAGAGCTTTCAGATGACGGAGACGAGTCCGAGGACAATGAGAGTGGTTCAGAGTCCGAATCGGACATGAAGGTGACCGGTGTGGCCCCAGAAGCTCCCAAAGACGAAGAGATGGAGGATGACACCGCTAGGCTCTAAGTGCTTGGCGCGTCCGTACGACCAGGTGCTAGATACTCACCTATCGTACTTGCAGCATCGAGGCTAATGCCCTCGCTCTGTTGAGAGTGAGTCTATCAGTGTGAATATATGAGAAGGCGCGTGGAGGACTGTGTAGAGTATATGTACCACAGCTTACTAGAGCCCCTCGCTCGCTTTGCTGTTGTTCATACGTACTTGATAATTGAACTTTCAAGCCCTACACTGCGGGAGCTTCAGACCCGACTATCTCGTGCGGCAACGGAAGCCCGGCCTCTGGGGATGATGCACCGGTGACAGACTCGAGACCCTCCTTTTTTTGGACTGCAAGCTTTGCACGCAGCCATTCAATCGACCAACGGATGTGCATCCCTCATCGCTTCGCGCCAACGACGCACTTACATAGATGGTTTCTGTGCGTGCATCCACCGACCGGAATTCCGTAGCTACTCTTTCCGTGTGCAGCAAAGGAATGCCCGCGAGTGAGACTGCCAGTACCTTTTAACCTTCGAATTTCTGTCATGTCCGCGCCTGAAGACCTGTGAATGCACGTAGCGACTTAATCTCATGATATAGAGGCATGACTCCTTTGTTGCTGGCAGATAGCAGTGACATGAGATCAGCATTTTGAATTGGTGGAAGAACTACCTCGAGGCCGTGGGTAACGGGCAGCTACGTACATCGGTGATCTATGCGGTGACTGACATTTTCCTGTCAGCATTTGCTTACAGTGGAACTCCTGCAGCTACCGACAGCCTGTATGATGGCTGACCCGCTTGTGGCACGCATGGACAGCGACAGAGCGTACCTCTAGGTGTCGAGCCTCGGTATAATAGTCGTGGGGTCTCTCCTATACCAGAATGAATTGGATCACGTCCAGCGTGCGAAGGATTCCTCTTTCCTTAAGTAGCAGTAGTAGCTTGTTATCATCGTAAGCGGGAACCAAACCACAGCATGACAGTAGACCCATTGCTTTTGATGGAGTTCGTAGAGCTCAATGGCGGGTCTGTTCTTATGGATCTGTAATGCTTCAGATTAGAAGCCGGTGCTGCCGCTTTAGCAAGCTAAGAGTTGTCCTCAGCTAGGTTAAGGATTTCCGGCCAGGACCAAAGGAAATGCGTTCAGTCGAGGAGCACGCAGTCTTGGGCATCGACGAGACGCATTTCCAGCCCTTAAACCACCATTTCTGCTTGCTGACAAAGCTACACGGCCTGCATATGGAGGATCATAGGCCTAATGGTGAGCAGAGTGCGAGATCGGCTTGGCACATTTCCAGATTGGGCTCAGCGATCAGTCTCTGTGTGTAAGCTAGATGCAGATCCACAGGCATGCTCTGATCCTCTCTCTGGGCGGCGTGCAGGTTACGAACTCGCAGAAACGGGTAAAGGGCAGTTGGGCGACATGATGAAGGCGTAATGGCGACGCATCAATCTACCGGCGTGCGAATCATCCTCTCGCTCGGTCATCGACTGTGCTACGTCAACGACCATAGACTTCGAACATCACTTACCCCTGATACGCGGTACCTATTTCGCCTTGATGACCTTGCATTGTAGTGCCCTCCGGAAGCAATGCAGCTGCGGCAGATGGTGGACCAGTCCGGAGACTCAGTCCTATGCTGTCTGCCCGGCACTCCTCGCGAGACTTAAGACTTACTATTTGCTATACGATAGCTAGCCAAGCTGCCGATGTTGCTGCATTGTGTACGCCCAGCTTTCATATCGCGCTAGACGTAGTTTTCTCTCTCACATGCACAAGGCCAGGTCGAGTAACCATAGTCACCCCATCCAAACACAAGCTTCTAGATGCTAGTGGATGCTAAAAGTCGATGAATGTATGGACTCCAGAAGTGCCGATGGGAACATTCACCGAATGCCTGTTGTGGACATGCGTCCGCATGGCGGAAGAGGTATCGCGGGTAGAGTGAGGTCAGTAGTGACAGAAGTACAACCCAACCACCTCATATTCGAGTATCCTATAGCATATAGTAGGGCCGTCCTCTCTCCCAGAGGACTGGTCCTCAAAGCAATTCATACCTTTCCAATCTACTACTGCTAGGTATTGGCATTGGACGTCTCCATCCAAGGTGCTGAGACGATTATTTGCTCGCTTTGCACAGCTATTTCTCAGTCACGGCGTTATGTAATCGACAAATGTGACGTCTGTGGGCCCTCGAATCTCGCTAAACAGTTGCGTGCATTAAATTTCGTCACTATGCCTCTTTTTGGCAAGAGTGAGTTGACTCGTCCTGCATGAAGCAGCGTCAAACTGCCTCTTGTAGGTCTAAAGCTTGTTCGTGCATTGTTTGTGGCGCTTAAAGTGGCCTTCCTCACCGCAACGTTTCCTCGTTACAAATGGTCCTTGCAGCTGGCGATACTCTAGCGTGGTACAGTGCCCAGCCCTACCATGCTGCTACCGTTATGTCGCAGATGCCAATGTCCTTTTGTAGTCAATACCACCAGGCGAGCCAGGATGTTGGTGTGGCCTCCAAATCATTATTTTTGGAATCGCCGAGATCTTATCCGGCAGCGTAATCCGGCCGATTGGAACTCGATTCAAGAATTGTTACTCAGCCAACCATGACACGATTCGTGCCTAATGTGAGCTTCTGGGTCAGGTGGTGGGAGTCAAGTACAGCCAGCGACCACAGGCGTACCCCAGTAGATCGCAATGCGCCTAAGCCTAGTCCATGAGGCACTTGGCGAAAGCAGCCCCGTGCACCACATTTTCGCGGGTCACGAAACATGGCTGGGTTCATCAAGTGCCGCTCGAGCGGTTGCAGGACATTCGGCAACAACCCCAGAGACAACGCATGCTGTTGACTCATATGTGTTGAGCAACTACACGGCTGTAGGTCGACCCTTTTTATGACGAAGCAGACACGGCGTTCTACTTGCCCTCTCTGACCTTGACTCCATCCATGACCCATTTAGATTTTGGCGAAGTCAGCAGTATGCAGAGACATGCTGAGCAGGTATGGAATAACGATAGGTGTCACAGTGACTCAACCAAAGCTGAGCAGATTCCACCTCTGGTGAAAGACCTTATGGGCCGGGACATAAACGAAGTGTTCTAGCCTCCAGTGATTCACCAGCTCGACTTGATAGTGACTGCCCTAGCATGCGTCGCTGGATCGAAGTTCTCTTCGTGCACCTGCAACTGGATGTGCCAACCACATCAGCAGCGGCATGGACCTACTCCGCCTCCGAGAGGATCATCAAAGATGAAGCAAGCTAGTACCGACAGTGCTCGCGTACATTGTCAGATAGCTGATGAAATTAGCCCCAAAGTTTCCGCATGCAGTAGACCACTGGAAGGTCGGTCCATGCCCACTACACCGAAGCAATTTCTTTGAGGATGTTTGCGGCCAGCGCAAGCCAGCTGAAGCCCAGATTAGGCTGCAGATGTCGAAGGATCCAGCTATCAGCTTTGTGCAAGCTTTGTGTGTTTCCGCCCGGAATACCTACAGCAGTTTCTAGATCGCGATCCATGTCAGGGGTAATGTTTACCCTTTGTTTCGCAGCTCGCTATCACTCATTTCTCCTTCAAACCCCTGCAGCTACCTTGACGCTCATACCTCTATGTAGAAGTGATCACTCTGTCAGCAAGCGTGGACGCATGTTCACTTACTTAAGAGTCTAGGTCTAACACGGTGGATGACAAGCCCCCAGAAAACCCACAAAGTTTTGTAACTGGAAGATAGGCTTGCTGTCCACCCGATCTCGCCGCTGCAGCAGTGCATCACACTGCTGCCGAAGCCGGCTTGTCCTCACCGACTGCGGTCACTTCGGCGCTTGAATTGATGGCCTGGACATCCGCTGCGACGTTTAGTCATTAGCTGATCGTCATTCTGCCTCAGCACTTCTTCGAGTAATCACCACAAAGGTATACAGCGAAGGTCCGGATGCGCATGATGTGCTCGGAATTACAGTCATCTTTCAGTTGCTTGTACAACCATTAGAGACCGCCCAAGGTAGCGCGTGGCTCACAAACATCTATCATCGTAGAGATTTCCCGTGTCCCGCGAATGTGTCCAGACCCACTCGGACTCATGCTGATCGTAGAGTGCCATGCCCCTTAGTGGTTCCTGATGGTCCGCAAGTAGGATTCAAAGGAACCGCTCATGCAGCGAGCATCAAACGCTCCGTCTGCATGGTTAGTTCTGGGCTGACAAACTGCATAAAGCTTGACGATTGTATAACAGCGATCGAGGCGCCCTCGTCTAAAGATTTTGCCCGGGTGTGATCAACACTATGCTGCCAGAGTCGTTGCTCTCTTAGAACTTGGCCGTGCTGGACCGCCGAGTCAATACGCAGGTGGGAGCGTTAACGCAGATCCATCAATGATGCCACGACGGCGATATAGATGACCGTCTTCATTAATGAATGTCACTGGGAGGTATTTTCACACGAATCTGCATAGAGTTCGAAGGCCGGAAAGCTCGGTGTGCCATTGGGGAAAAAGCCGCAGAGGGCAAAACGAAACCGATCAAGTATTTTGGGAAGATTCTGACACATCATATAAAGTTCTCGCTAAGATGAACGCTAGCCCGCTAGTGGACAAACGTTCAAAGAGGGTACCGCGACAAATGATCTCTGCAGCAGGATACGACCGTACGCCCCAAAGTACAAATACAAAGCTTGGTGGAGCACAAGCGATGTCGAACACGTGTGAGTGCGTTGCAGTCACAATCGCCGCAACATTGCGAAAGAGAGAAGAACTTTCTTGCTTCGTCAGTGCAAGTAGCATCGCGTGAAAAAGCGACCGCAACGGTACGACTAAAGGCCTGAGATTCGCCTTGCGAACTCGGGATGTGTTGATTAGGCGCTGATAGGATAATGCTCGAGCGGTGGCAGCTCTAAATGCGGCGGGCGACTAACCTCGAAATGGGTGTCGCGTCTCAGTGGCTTGTGGCAGCGAGATCACGCAGTGTTATTTTCCACCCGAAACTCGTATTCCGCAGCGACAGGGATTCCGAATTACGCATCGTCGTTTACTTACCATCAATGGCCCGTAAATGTTACCGTTCATTTCTGCTCAGCCGTGCATGGCGCTACTTTTATCCATGCTGCCCCGGTCCTCAATCTTGGTCCAAGCTAGTACAAGCAGTGGGCTGGCGGTGTATTTAGGTTCGTCCTGCATTGCCTCTACCGCAACCAGCACTAGTTGCTTCCTCGAGCAAGCATCCACCTTAGTATCCTGGCCGCCTTGTTGCAGGACACGAACTTGATGCCAAAGTGGAGGTTCTGAAGTCTGCCCTATGGCGACTCCAGGGTCTTATTCTTATTCGAGTGTATGGGACGCTGTTTGAGCCTAGCACCAGCTAGCTATTTTACCGGAGGAGCTGGACATAAGTTTCTTAAGGCGTCCATCTTTCGCGTACGAACTGATCGACATTGTATATAGCAATACCCACCTACCTTTGGGCTTCCCATTTATTGAGGTCATTAGGCTTGCAGCTGTCTGTACAGTTATACAGCGTCGACAATCCCGTGCGGTAGTATTCCAGTCCACTACACCGATACCTTCAAGCAGTGATCTCAGCTCGCCTTCGGCGCAATGCAGCGATCTAATAGCCATCACTTTCAACAGGATCAGTATACAGAGTCAATGAACCAGGCTAGATGTCCAGCAACACAGAACACCAGCTCTGCTTTCAGCGCCTCAGCCAATCCCAATGAAGACTGGACAAAGATCTCGGATCTAGCTGAACGACGACGTATACAAAATCGTATTGCCCAAGTAAGATGCTACACGTCATTGATGCTGGCCGATCCTGACATGAGAGTAGCGTAACTACCGCAAGAAACTTAAGCGACGATTGGAAGACCTCGAACGAAAGGCAGCTTCCACAACAGTATCACCAGAACCATCACATGCTGAGCTAGCGATCCCAAAGACACAGCAGCATATCTCGTCAAGTCCGAATAGCAACAGCATGGTCAGACAGAATTCAGGAGCTTCCAGAGCCTCAAGTACGACGTCTCAGGATCATCAGTTGTCCCCCGAGCTGTTTCCGCTGGACGATCCGTTCGCCAATATGACGATGCAGGAGCAGAATTCTTATTATCTGTCGCCACCGACCTACTCCAATCCGTCATATCTACCGAGTTCAGACTATTTCTCCCAAGACTTCTCATTTGGTGGAGCGTACCAGATACCACAGATATACACAGAGCCACCGTTCCAGACAGACTTCACGCACTCTTTAACCCCCACTCTTCCGTCAATGCCTCAATCAGACGCCACAAAACAAGATCCGTACTCGATGAACGATGACTTCCTGAATCCTTTCGGAATCAGCTACGCGACGCTAACAGGAATGGATGTGGCGTCGGAGCAGATACCTGCTGGATTCTCATCAAGGGTAAATAATCCTAATCTCTTTTCGCGGCAATATCCTCATAGCAGATAATGAAAGAATTTCCACACATGCGCTTGGGCCAAACTTGGTACATGCATGAACGATTGCTGACTTGAGTGACAGTCGCCTCCTTCAACAGATGGCTGGTCATCAAGCAATTCAAGGGAGAGTTCTCCGCCCTACTTCGCCCAACCATTGACACCTCTGTCGAGGTCGACTTCACCCAATGTACACCTCTTTGAGCAGTGCTGGCAGTTATGAGGAAAGGACGCGTCGTCTATACGGGAGCGCAAAGATGGCTAACCACCTATGCAATTCTTTCGGCCAATCATGGGGCTATGGGTGTTTCAATACTAACGCGGATGATGTTGGCTGACTGCTGCGGTGGCACATAGCATGATAAGAATAAGTCTGATACGAAGGACCGGCAGTCAGGGAGATCACTGGCGGTGTTGTCCTGTCAAAATTGTGTGTCTACTTTGATTGAATAATGCCACATTCTTGCCAGATAGGCATCCAACTATAGGAGACCGTAGCTTGGTCCCATTTGGTTCGACTTGTGATTGGTTGCTGCTCGGCTGGCAGGAGCGGAACCAAGGCCGAGGAGTTTTCGAGCCTTGCCTCATCTGGGTAGTTTTGGAAAAGTGACCATGAGCTACGTCAACTGGCTTGATTAGCTCTCTCGTTCCAAGTCCTCGATTAGGAAACATCCAAGCACAGAACAAAGACGTTCGTGTCAAAGACCGCCTGAACGGGGCCTTGAAGTCTCCTGATGTTGAAGTGATCCATTGAAATGATGAACGACATCTCATCGACGAATTCACTGTTTGGCGGCAAATTGTATGGCAGACCCCTGTAATTTCTCCTTAGAGACCCTACTTGCTGACGTTCCTTCCGTCCAGGGGTTGGAATCCTGAAGACTGGACAGACAGTGACGATCGCGTGCGAGGAGGGAGATCCCAGGTCCGTACACTTCCTTCCTTGTCGCGCCTTTCAGCTTCTGGGCAGCAACACTCTTTTCCGTATTTTATCATTACTCCCTGAAGCTCCGATGCTGAACCAGGCGAAAGTCGCACCTCAGGATCGAACACGACCACGCCATCTTTGACGGCCATCTCGATATCGATACGCTAGGAGGAGCAGGCTTTGCTTCACAACGAACTACCGGCGACGACCGCTACTGGGACCTTACCCAATATGCGGGTATCGAACTCGTCTTCGATTCGTCAACGACAGATGAGAAGACTTACACCTTCATCTTGAAGGACGAACTCTTACCGCCAAACCCTGAGAACGGTAGGGAACAGTCCACAGTATCATGGGAATTCGACTTCAGCAAGAAAGACGCGCATGCCTGCCACGACGTACCACGCTTCCATCACATCTCAATAACATGGGATGTGTTCAAAGCTACCTATCGTGGTAAGCCGAAAGCTGATGCGAAGCCGTTAGCCAAAGACGATGTCAAGAGAATGAGCATAATGATGAGAAGGTATGATTCGTTGTTGGCTTTTGTGACGCTAATCAGCTGACACCAGCAGCTTCTTCGGCACCCAGCAGGGAGACTTTTCCCTCGCGCTGATAACAATTCGTGGCATTCTTCCGCAGTCCTCGCCGGCTACCACCTGTCTGAGCTCTACACTGGATGATGATGACGACGACCACAGCACTTGCAAGTTTGACAAACCCACACAACGCGGAGAGCAGGAGTCGAAGCAAAGTATCTGGTCAAGGTTCTTCTGCTGGACTCAATGAAAGTCCAACATGGTGCACCATCCACCCGACAGCAACATCTACGGCATGGCGTGCTATTTGCCTGGATTACAGAATCGATTACCACGATGCGTAATACCACGACCAAAAAGCCTGAGCAGATTTCACTCATAGTCCTACAGCAGCGGTTTGACCCATGCAGCTGAGCAATCCAAATTCCGGACCATCCGGATGGATCGGCTAAGAAAACAACGCGCTCATGCGCTAAATCCCACAACACCGCGAGCATCCCATGTGGCGCTTCAGATTCTTCAGCCTATGCCAGCAAATTACATCCTGGAACATGTCTTGCTGCTAATCGCACAACGTGCGACCAGCAGCAGATGCTCAGACAGCACAAAAGGACCGCTATTGAGGCAACTTAGACCCTGGCGAGATTTTCCAGGCGCATGCACAGTGTCACAGCGTCAGGCGATTCGTGGCGCTGATGTGACGTTATCGGCATTTGGTACCATGAAAATACAAAGTATTGATAGAAATCATGCCGTTTTCATCTCTACACTTCTTCCGGCCGAACGGTTTCTCCATGTCCGTGTTCGGTGAGCAACGCAGACCAGGAACCTAGTACCCAGGAGTCTTCGTCCGATTCTTGTGGTAGCACACCTACGCCTATTCAAGGTCAATTTAGCAAGGCATGTCTCAGGCAGCATCTTGTGACGCAATATGATCTCATAGTGACCTAGGCAACCGACTGCAGCTCCGTCACACTGTGGCGATATCGAATTTCGCAGTCATACATGCCATCCATCCCGTACTTACCTGCCATGACTCCGTACCAGCCCGTAACACACTAAGGAGTCGTGACCATGTCACTTCGGAATCAAGTCGCTCTAGTGACCGGTTCGTCGCGCGGTCTGGGACTAGCAATCGCCAAAGCACTCCATGCCGAAGGTGTCTACGTAGTCATCAACTACGTCGATCCTACCAGCGAAGACACAGCTCAAGCAAACGCCACAGCCCTCAACACCATCGCCATACGCGCCGATGTCACGGACCTCGACCAAGTCCAATCGCTCTTTGACCGCGTAGAATCCCACTTCCAGAAGCCGATAAGCATAGTAGTCAACAACGCCCTTGGCGCCTTCAAATTCAATGGGCCGGGCCGCAAGACTCTCGACCAAATCTCATGGTCCGACTTCGACCTCCAACTCCGCACAACGCTTCAAGGAGCTCTGAACACCACGAAGAGCGCACTACCTGGGTTCAGAAAGCTAGGTGGCGGGAGGATAATCAACATCGGCACCAACCTCGTGCAGAACCCTGTCGTGCCGTATCAGGACTACACGGCCGCCAAGGGCGCGTTGCTCGCGTTCACGCACACCACTGCTGCTGAGCTGGGTCCGGAGAACGTAACGTGTAATATGGTCGCTGGCGGCCTCCTGAGGTCAACGGATGCGAGTGCAGCGACTCCCCAAGCAGTGTTCGATCAGATTGCTGCAATCACGCCGCTGAGGAGGGTCACTACGCCAGAGGAGTTGGCGGGTGCTGTTGTGTTCTTTGCTGGACCGCTAGCCAAGGCTGTTACCGGCCAACAGATTGTTGTGGATGGGGGACTGGTCATGACGTGAAATCCTTGACAACGTGGCATGGACGGTAGGGATGTTGATGGCCGAAGCAGCAAATTCAGCTAGACTTGAGACCGCTGAGCAGGAGAAGCAATGACTGGTGTCTTTCGTCAGTAGAGCCTGACCGTTCCAGCACAGTTTAGCAAGGCGACTGGCGTATCTCGACCGGTCGACCTTGCAGCCAGGGCGTTGTCTCCGTGGCCTTCTTTACATGTCCCGCAGCAGACTGGTCGGTGGAAGCGTCACCACCGTCCAAACTGTGTTCCAGTGACCTCGTCGATGGATGCGCAGAGCACCCAATCTCGCGGTGACTACGACCTCGATACGGAACATGAGTAGCAGCCGAATCAAAACCACATGTCAAGGCACGAGCGACGGGGCTATGTGCGCACACGCTGTCGAACAGCTTGACTTCAGGCTCTGCAGCACCGCACCGCAAAACACGCACTGTGCATCAAGCAAAGACTTTCTACATGATCTGTATGAAGAACACGACATCACCCACCCACAGAACGAAAACAGGGTGGATCGCGGCACGCAATGCCCACATCCGTGCCCACGGCAAGTAACTAAGTATCTCATAACAAGCATACTTACTGATCTACAAATGGCGATCGGCAATGCTAAGCACCGCACCCACGGCTCCAACGCACAGTCCCCAGGTCGAACCGCATCGCATACCATTACTGGATCTAGACCTAGGTCGTCTACTCACACCATTTCCATATGCTAGACTCAACACCCTTCAGCCGCAAACTCAACATGCCACACCATCCACACGAGAACTCGCACAGCAAGTCCTGCCGCACCCCGCTGCTTTTACCCTAAACACAACGCAATACTAACACGAGCGCCACGTGCAGCGCTAAGTCCCAAACGCGTTAACTTGTACAAGGCTAACCTAATCCGTCGTACCGTTGAGAAAGTTGCGAAACGCCGTGCGCTGATTGCACGGGCGCTCGTGTAACGGCGGATGTAAAGACGAGTACAATCAAGACAGCTCATCAGGTGAGTTGCGATCGGTCGGTCTTGGCACGCTTGGGCCAAGCGTTCAAGCGAACGAATGGACGCATGCATGCGAGTGAATTCTCCGGGCTTGGAGGCTCGATTTAGCGAGCTGAAAGGAGCTGAAGAACTAGACGAAAGGACTTCGTGTTACGATGGATCTGGTGTTGCAATAATAACGCTTCTGGGCCGTAGGGCTGAGTGCATGGGCCAATGATTGTGGTACAAGTGTTGTGGCTACGGATGTATCCCTCGTGCTTGAGACTTGGTAGGTCCGTGTTTCGGTATCTACGTGCCTGGTTCTTTCTGGGAGTCGGATGTGTGATTCTGTGTCCGCTGTATGCACGCCTCCAATGACGTTGTTGTGTTCTTGTAGAATGATGTTGGTGTTTGTGACTGTCGCTCGCAGCCCTCGATGTCAACCGAGCCCCGAGCGAGTTTCGCACGAACAGCCTTCGCGGTGCACGTGCGCACCCTGCAAACCTCTCCGCTGATTCGCTCTTGATACTGGCCAAGTCTCATGCCCAGCCTCGATATTACTCGTTGGTCTCGTGCGCGCGGGGCTGACAAGATCTTGGGTGCTCTGCACATACGGTATTCCGTATTCGCTAAGGAGCTGCAGCTGTAATTGGACAGAGTTAGCGAAGCCCCTCCAGCTTCGTATCCGGATCACAAGTCCCAGATTCTAGGCCCTGAAGCAATCCCCACCTTTTGATGCTAGTGTCTTGACGGAGCATGCCAAGCGCTTCGTTGCCATAGTTCGCACTGCTGTGTTCTCGCAAAAAGCGCCCAGCGAGTTTGTGATGAAGCGGGTCCGTGCCTCGACGAAGGTCGACAGAGCGTTCAAGATAGCCTATCAAATTCACAGGCCGGGAAGGTCGCTTGTCCTTGATCGCTGCGATGGAACTTCAGGTTGGAGCTAGTCTCTTGCGTTCTTTGACTTGCCCTGTTCAAGATTCTGCCTGATTTTTTCCAGGCAATCCTTGACCCGGAACGGTTTAGGAAGGACATCATCACAGCCAGCCTGAATGAGTGTATCGAGCTGCTCTTTTCGCGCATTGGCAGTGATTGCGATGATGTGTATGTGACGATTCAGCTTTCCTTCCTTTTCAAGTTGTCGAATTCTCCGCGTGCAAGTCACACCGTCCATGATAGGCATCTCGACGTCCATGAGTATGACATCAAAGTCAGTGGCCTGCGCCTCCTCTTGCATACCCTGCCATGCACTAGATCTGCCGAGGAAGTCGAGGGCTTCCATCCCATGGTTAGCGACGTGGACTTCGCAGTTTTGCTTTTGAAGTTGCTGTTTCATGACCTTGGAATTTACAATGTTGTCTTCGCAGAGTAGGACACTTAGTCGGTCTTTCACACTGCTTGCACTATCAGATTGTGCGTTTTGTTGCTGCTTGGCTTCATGTGCCTGGTCTCTAAGCGAGTACAATTCAGCAGTCTGTGGCATGCCGCGGGCTGAATCTTCTGGGGGTTCTGCTCGGAGGCCTTTCACATAGAATGCGAATGTAGTGCCTTTACCTGGTACTGAAATGACACCAATCTCGCCACCTTGAGTTTCGGTAAGCTCTCGCGAGATGAATAGACCAAGACCGGATCCGCCATACTTGAGGTCTTAATGAGAGTTAGAAACGCATCATGAATACTGAGAGGGGCGTCTGGACTTACGGGTCTTTTCAGTAGCTTGCTGGAACCGTCCAAACAGCTTTGTCATCTCATCTTGCTCCAGTCCACGACCCGTATCTTGTACTTCGAAGCATACGTACACCGGCTTCCCTCCACCCCACCCTGACCCCTTTGTCAAGTCTGTGTGCTTCTTGTTGGTAGGAAACCATTTGACTCCGGCCAATGAAGGTGGCCGAGTGTCACCAGCGCTGATACGAATCGTGATTTTCCTTTCACGTTCAAGCTTGGTGAATTTGACGGCATTAGTGATGAGATTGATGAAAATCTGGGTAAGTCGCGAGGGATCTAAACTGACCCAGTCCACTTTTGAGTCTTTGTAAGCCTGGGTCCGCTCACTATGCACTTGGATGTCGTGGGCATTGAATTCGGCATCAAACATCCGAAGTACACCTTCAATTATCTTGTATGGCTGGACAACGACGGGGGTAATCGAGAGTAGCATTGAGTCGAGCTTGGACAGAGTAAGCACATCATCAATGATCCTGTTTTAGTGAGTACAATGAAAGTATAGACGAAGACAAGGGATGTACCTCTTTTGGTGAGCAGCACACAAGAGAATCGTTGTGGCACTCTCTGCATTATTCTCCAAGATCTCCATTGCTTCCTTCACAGTCTTTGAAGTCGACTCGAAATCATTCACGGAACCTGATATTGCATCTGACAGCTGTGTTATCGCGGAGAGCGGGTTCCTCATCTCGTGGGAGACAATGTCGATAAAGTTTTCTTGCAGCCGTTTTGCTTCCTTTGCAGATGCTGCGACCCTACTTTGAATCTGCTCTGCCCACTTGAACCGCGAGACGTCAACGACGCTGATGGCACAAGCTCTGAGTTCACTACCTTCCACCATCGGGTATCCGGCCACAAGGATACTCACGTTCTGTTCTTCCTCGTCCTCGGTTGCATCAGGGCTCCTCGGTGGGTGCCAGGTTCTCTTGATACGCACAGTGACGCTGATTGCTTGGTGATCATGATGAAGCTCGTCATAAGCCTTCTTATAAGTCTCGAGGTCCTCTTCTACGACGAGGTCGTAGGAAGATTTCTCAAAATGATCTTCGGGTCTTCTGCCATGCCCCGTGATCTCATAGTACTGGTCGTTGCCCCACATTAGCTTGCCGCCTGGTGAGAACCGTGCGATGCCGACAGGTCCATACTGTGCAATCGCGCGGATTGACCTCTCGCTACCTTCCAACTGCTTGGCTAGTCTGTCAGCCCGGTCCCTTGCTTCTTCGCGATCCAGCGCACTGGAAACTATCGCTGACATTGATCTTAACAGGGTGTCAAGATACTCCCGGTACTCCTCGTCGTACGGCCGCCGTGGATTGAGTCCCACAACTAGCAGTGCTGTGAGTCTGTCACTTGTAGAAAGTGGGAATATTGCGACGCTGCGTAATGGCTCACCAAAACCACTTAAACGGAAACCAGAGATCAGCTCTTTCGGTAATGTCCCGTCTCGCGTCTGCAGAACGAGCACTTTGTCACTGCTCTTGGCCGTACGAAAGTAGGGCACGTATCCTACATCGCCCTCGTACAGCTGGAGCTCGTCGGGGACTAGTGGGTGTCCTTGTTCTGGTAGACCTTCGGCGCGTTCTAGTTTGAGCTGACACTTTCCGGTAAGCAGGTCTTCGTGAGCCGAATAAATAAAGCTCAACGGGAAGTCCCTCTCGGAGACGGACAGGGATTTGATCAGATGCTCGAAGATATCAGCGCCAGCCAGATGAAACTTCGTTGATAGGGTGCTGAGCACTTTTGTCCTCCTTTCTGCAATAATCGTTTTGGTGATCTCGCGCGTCCGGTGGTAGAAACCCTTGACAGTGCCGTCATCATCTCGAATGGGTAGGAAGCTACCCTGCCAGATTGTCTCTTCTGGAATTTCATCGACCAGTGGGAAAAGTGTTACTTCGCTTGTGTCCAGGCCTGTTCCTTTTTCTGCAACCCTCTTCAGCAAAGGTTCGAACTCAGTCCATACTTCTGGCCATATCTTGGTAAAGGGCATGCCTAGAGATTCGTCTGACTTTCTAAGCCGCGTAGTGACGAGCTTGCGAAACTCTGAATTGTACAGCGCGACGAGATCATCACCCCACTACCGCTGGTTAGACCTTTGTTCAATAATGCGGCCAATAGTACCCACGTAAATGACAGCGGCTTGGCTGTCGGTCAAGACAACGTTGAGGTAAATTTGTAGTGATTTTGACCATGTTTCGAGAGGACCCAGGGAGGTAGCTCCCCAGTCAATATCATTCAGAAACGTATCAGCATGTTCCGTTCTTGGAAGGATTTCTGTCCACTGGACTGGGCGTGAAGGTGTGTCAGTATGATTTGTTGCAGAGTCTTTTCGTCGGAAAGATGCATTGGTCTCTTCAGTGAAACGTGTGTTGCCTGTAACAGAAATCTCCCACTTGCGCGTGGTCTGATCGAAGACTGCTCGGCCTTCGCCGGTCCCAAAAAGGGAATTGGGCGGGAGACCAATGGTCAAATGGTCGTTGCCATATACATCCGTTGTGGTAGTGATACCTAGTTCTTCAAGTGTATAGCGGCGGTTGTCGCGCTTCGCATGCAGGTTTCCCATGACACTTGTGATGGCACGCACGTGAGGCCACGATTTGGGACACGTTACGTGTTCGTAGGTATCATGGCTTCCCGTAACGCGTGTTGCAGCATGTCTGGTATTGCTGGTGTAATCCTTCTCAGTTATCGGGTAGAACGATTTAATGGCTGATAGGCCAACGGCACTGGTGTGAAGTTCTGATCTGCCTTTGGCAGACCGCTAGTGTCAACAGATGACGACGCGAGTTTTGGTCGAGCAGACCCTGCCGCTACCTGCAAGAACGAGAAGCCGAAAATCGCATGTGACGACGTCCACCATAGAAGTGTGGGGTCATCAAACTATCGGACTAAAAGATCTACTAGTGCTTAACAGCGTCACCTGATGGAATCCAGCTACTCAGGCAGCCCTGAAATTCTGGACTAATCGTTCCGCATGTTCACAAGTTCTATATCTCAAGACTCAAATACAATCTGCAATGTTCGTGCTTAGGGGAGATGACATCGACAACAACTTGAAGGGTAGAACTATGAGCCCTCTGCTATGATCACAGACCATGATGGCGGTGAGCATTGTCCGGTTTACTTGTTAGCTCGAACCGAGACTATCGGTGCCCTTTATGCCTGATGGTTCGAGACAGGAGAGCGGCACCGGAATCGTAGAAAACCATTATGATTAACTGGTCATACTAACAGAGCAAATCTGGATCTTTGCGGGTATCATATATCTCAGTAAGCCCCACTCACGCTACTTGGACTCTCTTCTTATTCTGCGCATGGGTATGAGCACCATCATCCTGTCCGTAGAAGCGATCGTACTCTCCACTACCGCTCCGTCGTCCTATCGACTGGTCGACAAGATCGAATAATGACTTATCGTCGCCGTACCTCAACCCTGGGACACCACCACCGCTACTTGAGCTTAAACCACGGCTGCGTGTCTTCGCTTGTGAAGAACGCCGTGCGCGTTCACGATCCTCCTGTTGAACTTCTCGTCGTAGGTCGGCGAGGGTCGGTTCACCCGACGACGTCCGCTGAGGCCAAGGCCGGGAATGGTTTGAAGTGATGGCTGGAGTCGGAGCTGGGGCTGGGGCTGGGGCTGGAGCTGGAGACGAGTCGTGCGAGCGGTAGTTCGAAAGCGAAATCCCCGTCATGCTCGAATCGGTCCGCGTGCGGGCGAGGTCGAAAGGGTCGCCACTGCCTTGACCATAGGCTGGCCTAGACGTGGCTCTTGGGCGGGCAGTGTTCTGCAAGTTCGTGCTTGGTGGTTTGGCCGATGCGACTGTCGGCGCGAAATCATTGGTGCTGATTGTGGAAGAGAGATCCGGATTCGACGCCGCGAAACTGTTCTCTCTTGTACGGTAAGTCGGTGGGAGAGAATGTGCAGATTCTATGCTTTTTCGGAAGTTTTCAAATGACTGTGCCTGTTGTGGCTGCTGAGGCGCCATCCGACCAGGTCCGGAATCTTGTGCAGAGACGGCCGTGCCGTGTGCGCCCGTAGTCGCACTGTCAATATTTCCATACTGGCTGTGGATGGCGTTCTGTAGAGAATGGCGAGTGGGTGTTGGTTTCCTGCGAGTTGTACTCATGAAGTGACTTCCAGCCTGGTTTCCGCCGTAATTCTCATCTTCGTCAGAGCTGACAGGTTGGAAGCCCTGCGCATTACGAGGACGTCCATAAGGTACATCGTCGTTTTCGTTGTCAGCCCAAGCTGTTTTCTGAGAGCTGAAAATGCGCTGTATGGCTGACACAAGGCCTGAAGATTGCTGGTCCAAGCTTGGCTCAGAACTTGTGTTCTCAGTGGAGTTATGATCGTGACCAGAAGATATGGTGTCTTGGGTTCTGGTCTTGGGTCCGACTGGCATACGTGGTTGGCTCATCCCCAACTCCTCAGCTTGGGCTCTCGACCATGTCCCTGGCTGCGAGCTGGTGATGGGTGACACGGGTGAAATGAGACCATCTCGGTCAGTCGCGCCTACGTCTTGAGGCTCGAGTGAGGGCGAGACTGGCTCCTGTTTCGGCTTGTTGACCGGCAGTTCAGCTGTGCCTTCGTTTACTGAAGAGTACCTAGCACCACGATAATCCAGACTAGGTCGCTTTGGACTTCGGCTAGGGATGCGAGGAGGCTCAAGTGGTGGTAACGTCAAGGATGTAGGCCGATTATGAGGCTTCCTGGATCTGCCGGCACTGCGGGGACGATATTCGCCAGCGACAGCTGTAGCAGCTGCAAGAGGAGCGGCCGTTCCAAGTGTGCTGTCACGTCTCGCACGAGTATTTGGTGTGGTCGGGACATCCGTCGAGTCGAGCTCATGAGGTCCAGCGTCTCTATTTTCCAGATTCGTAACGTATGGCGTGCTTCGACTACTGTTTGACAATGACGATGGGTCAGACGAATTAGAAGTCGTTTGCTTCAATATTCCCTTCCTGTGGGGGCTCCGACTCCTCGCTGTGCGAGCAGCGGCCACGCCTGCCAATCCTCCCACTGCTGACGCGCCGGCGAACCTAGGATACGTTGCCATATCATAAAAGCTTACAGGATGTTGATTAGGTGTTGAGAAGTGCTCTTGGCTCCTAATCGAGCTTCGTGCCCTAGATCGAGCACTATCCATGCTTTGCCGTCCATTAGTATCCATATATGGCCATGGTTCGCTGGCGCTTGCTCTTGCAAGGCTACCTGACCTTCGGTCATGCGCATTGACTTGGGGTAAGGTCTTCTGGTCATCCTCGCTGTAACTATGTTCTGCATTAGTCTCTCTACCCCGACTAGCCGACCGCTGCCGCTCGTGCCTGTCCCTATTATGGGTAGCAAAGCCTCCGAGAGCTGCGCCGCCCAAGCCAGCAGCAAACGCATGATGCCCCTGATTGTCATGATGCATACCACCGTCTCCGTGCGGCTGATAGTTATTGATATGCTCGGGAGAATAAGGGTGCGCAGAATAGCTTGTGTCCTGCAACCCAGCCCGGAAGCCTGGTTGCCTGGCTGGAGGTGGTACGGGCACAAACGGATTTTGGTGCGGATGGTAGCCGTACATGTCGCTGTTGCGCTCGGCCATTAGAGGCGCCGCAGAAGCAGAGGTATCAGTGCGGGTAATGTGTGCTTCAGGGCCTTTAAATGACTGTACTCGTGGCTTTTCGTGCTTCCACGACTCAATTTCTCCATCGTCGGGCGACAGTGGTCGGTGCTTGGCGGAGTGCTTCGAGCGCTTCCTGCGACGTAAACATAGATACAGTAATCCCAGTAATGCAGCTATCGCAATTGCACCTAATGTGCAGCCAAGCACAATCGCGAGAGTGTTGTTGCTTCCACCTCCATCACTACCACTACCGGATGCGGCATTTGCTGCGGTTGGCAATATAGCTGCGGAGTTGGCAGTAGAACTCGGCGTACTCGAAGGACTTGACGTTGGTGATGCGGATGTAGAGGACGTAGTTGAGGTAGACGAGCTTGTCGATGACGTAGAGGATGAGTCGCTAGTTGATGTTGTTGAAGCTGTCGTCGCAGCCAGTACAGAGGTGACCACGGTATAAATTGATTGCGCGTCTGACAGTAGAGAACTGAAGAGATCTCCTTGTGCTGCTGATGTTGCAATGAGAGTCGACAACAGCAACAAGTGCGTGCCGGCCATGTTGTATATGTTATGCGCGGCGGCAGCACTCTGCTGATCAGCAGCCCGTAGAAGAATGTGATACTCTGGTAGATATGTGAAACTTCTTGTCAATCATAATACTAGAAGCTCAAGCACTACAACAGTAGAATACAATTGTAAGACATTGTGAAGCTGCCACAGTAGGATGCGAAACAAGTACTCGTGGTCGACAGGGAACAGCATGAAGGATACGTGGACGTACCTGTATGTCTTGCACGGGAAACGAAAGTCGACGACCAGGATTCTGAATCCGAATACATCATCCAGGGCATTGCGTCGAGCGAACTCGCAAGGTCACTGGTTCAAGAAATCGGTGGCTTGCTGCAACAACATGATGCAGGGACCGAAGATCGTCCCCACGCACCATTGGAAGCACGTTTTCCGGGTCTTTCTTCGACGGAACTGTGGCTGGACATTGAAGACATCCAATTAACAGCCTTCTTATGGATATGAACCTGTGGCGCAGGAGGCTTATACGCAGAGAAGAGGCCAGTCAGAGCTTGATATTAAGTGGATCGCGGTTTCATGGTACCAAGCCTTCTGCTCTCCAAACTTGTTTTCCCCCCACAGACGTCACCCAGCCAAAGTCGGGAGGCTCATGCTGCCGAGCACCTCGCAGTCAGATTATCTCGATTCTTTCACTACCAGGGAAACATCATTCACAAGCAGTTCTAGAATTCGTCGCATGCCCGCTGTCTTGGTGAGAGAGAGACGTCGCCGGATCGGCGGATCGGAAGCTGTCACCTAAGCTCACTTGCCGATCTGAATTCTATTTCAAGACCTTCTGTCTCAATCTCTTTGGCCTGATTCGCTCATGTACGTCGATCTTGTTCGGCTGCAATACTTGCCAAGCTTTGACGCTGTTGTCGTGCGGTGTCGGCGATACTGCTACCATCGTGTTTCATAAATCATAATCGTTGTTCCAACCGAGCGTATCATAGATAGTGTCCGCGACAGGCATCGCCATGGCGCGGTCCATGGTCTTGAATGCCACTTCGGTAACGGGGAACTCGTTTTCCTTCTCGTATGATGTGTTCTTCGGCACCTTGACCGGCGTGGTAAAAACTTCGCTAAGATCCTTCTGCTTCCGCTTTGAAGGCGTTGCGAAGATAGCTTCTTGAGCTGGCGCCAGCTCGTCCTCGGACTTCAGTCGACTCGTTGATCTACCGTTGGTTTGTAGTGGATCATACTTTCGGCTCGCGCTTCGTGGAGGCGTATCGTGGATAGCAGCTAGCACAGCCCTCTTCTTCGAAGACGACCTCGGAGCAGATTTAAGAGTCTCGACAACTCTCGACTTGATGCTTGACGACGGAATCAACATGTCTCCCTCCACTGGAGGTAAAAGGATCGAGTCAACTCTCACATCACCTATAGTCTTTCTTCGGTAGGCTCTAGGAGTGGCAGTGATAAGAACTGGTTGCTTTGATTGAGCTCTTCTTATCTCAAGCTCGTCCATATACCCCTTGCCTGCGTCTTGGCGATTGGGCTTTTTCAAGGCTTGGATGGCGGCGGCAAGCTCTTGCTTTTGGCTTGTAACTATGTCTAACTTTCTCTTCTTCGATGCAGTCACTTGCGCGTCCGCTTCGAGGTCGACCTCGCGGTTGGAGAAGCTGAGGGATGTTTGCCTGCTATGGGATCTGAAGAATGTCTCGGAAGGCTCGCGCTTGAAACGTGGCACGGGCGGCAAGGTAGACGATCGCAACAATGTTGGAGGTGAAGGCTGCCTTGACCCCTCTTCACTCAAGACACGTTCGAGTTGCCCACTTCTTGATGTTGCTCGCCTTAGAGCCGCTCCAGGAGGAACACTCTTGGCGCTGTTCTGCTTGATGCGAGCCTCCTTTTGAATTTGGTCGTATAGTGCAGGGCCAGCAAGTGTCTTACACAATCTCCTGCATAAAGTAGGCAACCTATGATTGTAAAAGGCAATCAAGATGTCTGTACAGAAGTTGCGAAGCCTGTCTCTTGGTTCGCCCTGTTCCCCGCCCTCGTCACCCTGCTTTTCGTGGCCGTCCGGTGACTCGCTGACTTCTAAACCGATACTGTGCCAAATGCACAATTTATCAGCCAATACACCTAGCTCAGCTTCGAGGTCCCGTTTCCTGGCCCGTTTCTCTGATTTCGTGTTGGCAGACATCCCCTGCTCAATGGAGTCGACCTTAGTGTCAGGATTCTCTGGCACGGGCTGCTGGGAATCATCTTTGTTCTCGTTTTGTTTGGCTTCGATGACAAGAACCTCGAGTATTAGAATCATTTGCATTTGCGCCTCTCGCATCCGCTGGGCAGTGATTGCGTCTCGTAACTCGCTTGCATGGTCCCCCTGTGAGGTTGTGACTTTTGACTCCCTGCGGTACCACCAAAAGCGAATAAACTCGGGCTCTATTGGCCACAGAGCATCTTTGCCTAGTTTTGTTCTTTTCATTGGCCATCCCTTCGCTTTTTTTCCTTCAGCGGCGACAGTCTCGTGCTCCATCTTTAAGATAGCATCCTTGAGCGACTCCTTGTATTTCAGGTCTATTTTCTTTGCTGGAAGGACGCTATCGCGGTAGAAGTTCGCAAGGTCCGCAATGGTCATCGAAGCGTTCTCGGCTCTGGCTCTGGCTCTAGCCCTGCCCAACGGACCTTTGACATAAAAGGCCAAAGAGGTTTTCACCTTGTATAAATGGTCCAGGTAACGCTGGCGCAGATAGGCGGGAGTCAACAAGTCCGTGTGTGCGTCGTCTGGCACGGTAGGTGGCTCAGCTGGAGCGGCACTTTCTGAACGAAGGGTTGGCTCGATTTCTTCTGGACCTGCTTCAGTTTGTTGCGGCACATCAGCCACGGTACTGGCTATGGTGGAAGACTCATCGACATGCTGGGGTAGTTCTTGCAAGCGAGGTGATGGTGTGCCTTCATCTTGCTTCTCTGTTTGACTCAATATCGAAAGCCTGGCTGCGGCACCACGTCGATTCTTTGGCACTTTTACTGGTGTGTCCGATGCTGTCATGCTCGGCGTTCTCCGTGAATCTTGTGAATCAGAAGACACCTGCGTAGGCACGTAATGCAACAGCATCTGCATCGAGACCGGTGGTGCAGCCCCAATTGAGGCATCCTTGATCCATCTCTCCGCGGCGAAGGGCTGGAGAGGGTGCGCAACAAAACATGCATCTTCAACTTTCTCAAGTGCATACAAGCCTCCGTTGGGAATGTGTCGTGCAATGAGCACTGAGTACTCCCAACTAGCAACATGCTTGATTTGGCCTTGGAGGAGTGTGCCCGCAAGAAGAGACGTGTTTCCAGCAGCTGAGCCGAGCCACGACAGAGGAAGGTGTGCTCGAAGTAATTTTGATACCGGCTCAAATGTCAGGAAAGAACAGTTGCTGAGGTTCTCGAGTTGGAAAGTGCTGTCGCGTGCGTCTTCAACTTCAATATCGGACCGTGATCGTTTTCGCTTTGGTGTCGTTTGACAACTCATTTCTGTGGGCGGACTTGGGAGCATCTTTAGGTCGATCACGCCGAGGGTCGATCTGCTGCTTCAGTTGCTGTTATACATTATTGTGCCTCATCCTCTCGTGGTCGAGACTGCTGGAAGGAAGGTGCAACGCACTTTCCGCAAGAGCCAGCAAGACGCGTGCCGACGCGTTCTGTGGACCACGAATGATGTCACTTCCGTCCATCTGGTTATGGCGTCCTCCTCCTGCCACTGTGCCACGGTCGTCTTGACCTAGAACATTATTGGAAGTACAGGGTCAGCTTCAATAGGTAGTCCTCGAAAATTCCACACTGATGGGACAGATAGTAATGCTCGTCATGCATGCTCTATGTACATATATCTAGGTCGACGAATTACGGACAGCAGGCTGTGCTCATCCCAAGACAACAGCAAGAACAATAATGATCAGGACTATGGCCATTATCAGCAGCAAACAGCATGCTTTGTTCCTCGCAGCTTTCTGGTATCTGCTGGCACTCCTCAACTCGACATCGGCGCCCCTCGTGTCTTGCAAAGTATTTTCCACGTTCACATCGATCGTGTCCAGCATATCGCCTTGCTCGCGCACAATGTGAGCGACGTCTCGGAATAGCTCATTCAGCTCGCCGACAGACTGCTCGATCTGTCGTATCTCGCCCTCTCGTTCAATGATCAGGTTTTCCTGGAAATCAACTTCGCCCTGTTCGGCTAACTGTGGTTGGTACTCCTGCTGTAATTGCTGACGGCCACCTGCCGAAGGTGACTGGACATTGTCGGTCTCTTCGAGAGCAGCTTTGGATGCTCTCTCTTTCTCCAAGGCTCGCCTCTGGACGACTTGAAACTCGGTCAAAGCGGTCGAAAACTCTCTGGACAGCTTCTGGTTGGTGTACTTCTGCGATGCCTGCCAAGTTAGCCTGAGCCTCCCCCTGGTGAAGCAGCTGGACTCACATTGAGATCATCCCAAGCCTGCGCCTTCTTGATACCCTCGCCAACGTCCTTGAAGCCATCGCGCGTGTCTTCGAGTAGATCATGTACTCTTTCTCTTACTCTCTCGGTGTCGCGCGAGGTCCCTAGCTTCGCTACCTCGTTCGAGAGTCGAGAAACATTGGATACAAGTTCGAACAGGCGAGTAGATAGGTTCTCTGTGAAGCGCTGGAACTCTGGATCGTCGCGGTAAAGTGAATCGTCTTGCCTCCTCGTCGTGGTTGGCTGTGACTCTAAGCTTGGTAGTCTATCGAATGACATCTTGCGTAAGAGGGTGTGGATTTAGGGAAGCATATGTTACTGTGTCACGGCGTGGTTAGATGTGTTTGATGAATGCGACTGACATACCTAAGTGAAGCCTGGCAAACTCAGGGCCGATGTCGTACGGGCGTCACAGGCATCACTGGCATCACAGGCACCACAGACGCGCCTAAAAATGTTTCACGTGCCTGCGTGCACGTTCTGACTTTCCCTCACCTCGCGCCATTTCGTGTTTACAATGGCAACTGACTAGAATTCTGCGCCATTGCTCGTCGCATGAACCTAGGCGCCGGTCTCGCACAGATACTCCTCAATATGCGACGATAGCCAGGGACAAGGACCACCACAACAATGCCTTCGTCCATGCCGGTAGCACCCAAACCCAGACCATACCGGAGGTTCCTCACCTCGGCACTGCACACCAGATTCGTGCATGCCGCTGGCCTTGCTCTCATATGGAATCTCGCCGTAGCTGGCCTGGCCAGTGACTGGTGCAGTGAGTCGCAAGAACAGGAACGCTGGCAGCGAGCCCATACTGACAAAGCAACAGCCAGCCTTACCTCGTTTCTCAGCATCCCCTCGTTTTTCTGGGCTTTCTTCCCATTAGGCCCAGCAGGCGTCAAAGCAGGCCTGTTTACCCTGTCGAGTCTTTTCATATTCCTGCTACAGATTGCCACCTTCCAGATTGGCAAGAGATGTACCCCTTCCAACTGGACCAGCATACGGACTGTTCTCCTAAGCTCCTCGACCTATGCTACCTTGGCCTGGTATGTGGCCTCCGCATGGTGGTTCTGCGAAGTGTTCATCTTCACCTCACCCGCATCAGCAGCTCTGGCCTGGACCATTAACGGTGGTTACGGCGCTCCGGACAAGTTGAACGAACGACCCATCTACCTGCGCTATTTCTTTCTTCAACTCGGTGCTATGCAGGCTGGTCTGCATATCCTTAATGATTCGTCATCGCTGTCTTGGCCTGTGAAGAAGCCAGAAAGGCCACGAGGCGAAGCAGAAGAGGGAGCAAAGGGAACAACGATGGTTGTGACGATGCTGGGAACCCTCCTCGGCTTGGTCCAGCCAGCTGCAACACTATCAGCAACTGCTTCGCTCACAGCACCATTTCTGTACACTGCTTTCATGAGACGCTCACTCTGGTCATGGCAGGTATGGTGGACAAAGGTTTTTGCAAACATCGCAAGGTCAGAATCTGAACCCCCAGATGGCTTCTATATTGGTTCCATCATGGGCAGAGCTTTCATTTTCGGTCTCCTCCTAGCTCTGACGTGGCAGCTCAACATAGTTCTCTTCCAAACATTCATGCTGAAAGAGCCTACTAAAGATGGCAAGCTCTTGAGTAGTCCCAGCAAAGATCCAAATGGCACATTGCTCCATGGGCTTAATGCGAAGCGAGAATTGGTCAAAACCTTCGCTTTCTGGGAGCTCGAAATCATTGCCAGAACAGATGCTGACCGCCGGAAACATATCTTCGCCGATTTCGAACGACCAAATCAAGGTCCGATCTTCTCACAAATGCTCAACGCAGCCCTGGGCGTTCTCAAGTCAATTGAGTCTCGCATGATGACACTCGACCCTCCACCAAATGCGCCTACATCAACCAATGGGGTGCAGGCCGACAACGCTCAGCATCATCTCCCCAGACTGCTACCCAATGCCGTACCAGCCAAGAGCCAAATATACCAACCCATGAATCCTGCCGCTGGCGACAGCCGTGCCGGCCGCTTGGTTAACTACGCTTCCCATGAAGCAAAACTCATTGGCAGCTCCCAGAACCCCTGGTCACCGCCTTTGCACAAGACAAAGCAACTAGCGATAGAGTACTCAAGCCCAACAATCAAGGATCTACAATCTCGAGCAGAAGCAGCACAACAGTCTCCTCTCGGCCGCTACCTCCTCACTACGCCTGTACGTCTAATTAAATCTGCCGTCCTTGGTACGCCAAACAGCAATCCAGGGCTCACCATTTCGGCTGTCAACTCAATGACTGTCATGCTAGTCGCGTCCCTCACGGAAGACACCTTCGGAAAAGCCGTCCATGGTGTCCCACTACTAGTACAGGCCCTGACGACCACCATCTTTGCAACTGAAGGCTTTGTCCACAAGCACACGAATGGTGGTTTTGTCTCGTCGTCCGACGCAAACCGTCTAGAAGAAGTTGTTGCCATCCACGAACAACTCCAAACAAGTCTACGAGAACTGCTCTCCGCGTTTCAGATATTCCTCAGCGACGTTGGCCTCAGCATCCGCGATCTGAATGACGGTCGCAAGGCAGCTGAGACGCGAGAATTGTTCAGGGTTATTCAACCGGCGGAAGCCCCTCCCGGTAGCCCTCGAGAGCCTCATGACCGCTCGACCCGCGAAAGTAGCGCATCAGGAAAGAAGCCGGAAATGCAAGAAGTCAACGAAGCACAGCAGAGGAGACAAAAAGAAAAACAACAGCAGGACCAGCAGGCTAGACGAAGAAGAAGCCAGCAAGCAAACGAAGACACGGATATAGATCGCAATAGACCCGGCAGGTTGTTCTCGCAACTAGATCGGGGTAGTTCGTACCAGGCGTCTATGCGTGAGCGGCGGAAGAGTATAGGCAAGGGCGATGTACATGACTCGAATCCGCTTGCTGCAGGAAGCAGGAGGACGAACGGGAGCGCAGGGATGAGTGAGAACCCGTTTAGGGCTAGAGACTTCAGTTCGTTGCCTGCTGGTGGGCTACAAAAAAGACGGGTTGCGAAGGTGCAGTGAGACCCTTGCTGGTGGCAGTAGAAGCATAGCATCGTCACAAACTTGTACCAAATTCTGAAGTTCGCCAGTTTCTTGCTAGCATTCTAACGGCTTTTCAGACCACGCACGAGTCAGAAGCATCGTTCATTATGGCGCCATGAGTGCAGCCTTTGTGACCTTTAGCTGCTGCTGCTGCTGCTGCTAGCGGTGTCTGGAATCTGGAGTTCGGCATAATGCACCAATCACGGACCGCCGCGGGCGGCAGGAGCTAGCCTTCTGAAACTGGATAAAAACAGATGTTCGTTGTCTACACGTCCGACCGCTTCCATCCTTTGCCTTGTTGGCCTCAACCTTGGATCGCCTTTGAACGGCCTCTAAGTAACATGTCATGCACTTCCCGCATGTGTGTCACTATAGCCTTGTCACCGTTGCGTCGTTGACCGCTGTTTCGAGTCTACAAGAGGAACTCGACGATCAAGAACGTTCTAAACGATCTACCTGTTCGCGTGCATACACATCTAGTCCGCTTACGGTCCTAGGAGTTCCCTCATCTGACAGGCTTTCAAGTGAATATGTGTTACATCTTATGCTAGCTGACGCACAGGCATGTCGAGATTCATCAGGTAGGAGTATGGCCGTCCAGAGTGACCAGTTGTATCGGTACCCTGGTCCGGCGAGGTTACGATTCGCCACTCCAAAACATTCGTTATACACCATCTTTGCAACCATGCATTTTGTTCCAAAACAATTGTTTTCGATAGCCTTGGCCGTCACAGAGGCACCTGGACAGCCAGACGGCTGCAGTATCCGCTCACGGCACCTGTGCCGAAACACATGTGTCCTGTCACCGGTTGGCATAAACATGGCCTTATCATGTGCTGGCGTTCGCCAGATGCTGTCTCAACGAGGCGATGGGAAGCTTGAAATATGCCTGGTACGCTGGCGTCCCGTCTTCTCTAGAATTTCAACTCGCACGACATACGCCGCAACAATTATGCGGTTACCTTAGGTACGGATATGCCAACTACAGCTACAGATCCCACAAGAGCGGAGCACAACTTCGAAGCGAAGATCGCCACCATGAGCCTCAACAAGGCAGCTGAGGAGCAAGCGGCTCGGATTCGACAATTTTGCAGGCGAGACACTCCTACGATCACCAACTGGGATGTCCCGCGGTCTATGCCTCAGTCCAGCTTATCACTACCGGCAGCTCAATATCATGCTGAGCTCGACCCGTTTTGTAGCTCAAATCCCCTCAAATTCTCGATGGCTGAGACTCGAAGTTCGCGAGCAATCCCTCGACACAAACAGTCGGACGTGCTACAAAGCAACGAAGCAACGACCGCCAGTTATGAGTTAGAGAAGGCTGATTTCGACGACACGGCAAGCTCAACGAAGGCTACGACATTAGGGGAGGCTTTGACTGAAAGGTCAGCCAGTCATCGCGCAGAAACTGAGAGAGACAGTACGGAGGCGCAGTTTGCAACTACTAAAGCCCGGCAAGTCTTCTCAGAAAAGGGTCATGATGACGGTAAAGAGACTCATACTGCAGAATCAATGTCTGAAAGCAGAGGTCAGACCAAAGCACAGGGCATGGATAAAGCTGTCACCTGGGGAACTGTCAACGAACCTCCTCGGCCACCTGCGAGCAAACACACCGTCTCCACCACCATTCCCACGAAAAACGGAGGTAGTCGCGACGATCTCAACTCTGCCACTGCGCTATTCGCCACCGAATTCGCCAGACTGGCCTTGATTGAGAGCACATTCAAGTCGAAAGCTGCTGACGATGCTCAAGCAGGAGCATCTCAGCGCTCTACTAGTCGTCTCAATACGTGGTCAAATCGCTCCACAGACTTGCAGAAACTGAGACAGAACGAGCGGCGGCGCGCAAAACAACCAGGCCAAGATGATGACGATTCCGAAGAGGAGGACAACAGCAGCGGTCGTTACCACAAAGACGGGCAGGATGAGGCCAAATCCTTGCAAAGCTGCAAAGTCTTCGCTTGTCCTTTCTGGTCGCAGAACTATCTCCAACACAACCGCCATAACAACTGCCTTGGATACAATCTGCGCAGTATCTCCGCATTGAAGCAGCACCTCCGCCGCATCCACGAAACATCTGTCCGTTGCCCCAGATGCTTTCAGGTGTTCGAGAAGCGACTCCAGCTCGATGCACATCTTCGAGAAACAGCGTGTTTGGCCAGCCCTGAAGATAATCTGGTCGATGAGGAAATCAAGCCCGACGTCTGGCCCGATGTCAACAAACGCCACCACAAGCTCGATCCGGAAACACATTGGTTCGCCATTTTCCAAGTTCTGTTCCCTGGTCAACCCACCCCATGGTCTCCATACATAGAGGGTCAAATCGATCGGAAGATCAACCAGAAGTCTACCAAGGGCAGCTCTCAAGCTTTCAGGATTTCTTCAACGGCTTCTCTCCTCATTGCCTCGAGACCATGATCAAGAATCTTCGAAAGAACTCAATCACGCCGCTGGTCATTCCTGAAAGAACACGACCAATCGTTTGCCAAGCGCTCAAGGAAGTGGTTCGACGACGCCCGGACTTGCAGCATCTGGAAGCACACAACATGACTCACCAGGAC
>Ga0210040_10001559_pt1 | contig 34250 bp, 26 predicted proteins | sample CryGeyCG12114_NA_FD_185462 | JGI IMG/M metagenome (GOLD analysis project Ga0210040, IMG submission 185462) | Groundwater microbial communities from aquifer - Crystal Geyser CG19_WC_8/21/14_NA (SPAdes) (version 2) | ecosystem: Environmental > Aquatic > Deep subsurface > Groundwater | place: USA...
CTAATAACTCAGCTGAACAACAATGATTATTTTTCTTTCAACTCCGCAATAGGTTATTGGAAGCAGGTAGTTTAATTTTTTAACTGTATATAGTCATTCGTGCAATCCTTTGAAACAAAGGTCAAGATTTCGTCAAATTTTATATCCAAAGATCATGAGAGCTTCTAACGGGAGTTAAAGAAATCATACAGTATTATTACTATTTTTGTATAGTAATAAAAATCGAGCGCAATCTCTGTTGCTAACTTTATTTTCTGCCGATGACAATCACTTTCGAACTAATAGTACTATATATTGCATTGTAAGTGCATCACTCACTACATTTAGTTAGTTAGTTTGGAGGAATCTAGAATCTTTTGTTCCTTTCATTTGTTTCTTTCTCATCATAGCAATCACTGATAAAAGTCATTTTTGCTGTGAAATTACGTTGGACGTAAAAAATTCCGCTGTAACAAACTTACCAAACTATGGTGCGACAAAACATTGTGTAATTCAGTAGGCTAAAAAAAGTAGGAAGATAACGATATTCATAATTCTAAGGATTCTATATGCATATATATTTGATTTATTTGTGTACTTAAATGACCGCAACCATATAACTCTTTAAAGTCTGGGTACATCATTATTGTTGACCTCTCACTAACTATTCAGTACGTTAACTGTAAGAAAAAACAATAAGTACTTTTGTGATCCTGTAAACAAGTCATTCTTCACATTTTCAATGTATTTAACAATACATCATGTTCGATATAGAAGATAGAATCCTAGGAAACGATATTACTGAACGAAAGTCATTTTTTTCGCATCTTCCATGCTAATTACATACTTACGTTTACCACAAACAAACGCGGGATGGTAAATATAAATTGGTTAAACACGGTTGCAAATAACACACATGTGACACCTTATGTATGTGTACATAAGGTAAACTATATCTATTCTAACTCTCTTGTATTCTTCTGTTTTCATCAGTACATTTGGAAATTTTAATGTGATCACAAACCAACCCTTGTATAGCTTCCTGCACCATGTGAAAACTAGTGCTAGCTAACGCTTACCTTACTAAGTAGACTATCCAAAATATATCTACTTTTACTGTGTATTTCTCATTCTCCATGTTATTTACTTGTGTATTTACTAACTAATAGGAGCTAACTAAACTTAAACTTGTACTTTCACTCTCTTATTCAAGTTTATAATGTGAATGAATCCCTTATTGGATTGTTATGTGTGATTATAAAAATTCTACACTACACTTCTTATTTCGCCTGGAAATAGCCATCGTGGTGAAAACCTAGATGGAACAAAAAAGTTTGTCCTTTCAAATTCCAACCATAAACTACTTTCTTGATCGACATTTACGTATATATATTATATATATGTATATATATATATATATATATATAACACCTGGCACAAACGTGAAATTCTTTTCAGCTTCATTTGCCTTGTATGACAACAGCTCTTAACTATCTTCTTATATGCCCTCTTGTTTACTCATCGTGTTACATTGAACTTTGTGTGTTTTAAACTCATTGTAGATTTGTGAGTAACTCTTTTACTACTAACTAAATACAACTTTGTAAAAGTAATATCATCATATCAGTGTGTCTTTACATTGTGTTAGCAGGCGTTCAACTGCACAGTTGTATATGCTAAGAAACAATGTATGATGACTGTGTTTTAATCTGTGGATCCATCCATATTATTATATTTAAATGAGAACCAGTAGGTTTCTTTTAGTATGTATTCGTAACTTTTGTTGTTGTTTTTTTTACTGAATTTACTTGACGAATCGCATATATTATTTTCGATTGCGTAAAAATGGTGGTGTTTTGAAATTTTTGCTACTTTTTTTTGTAGAGTCGTATGTTTTTGTGTCTTTTGTTGTCGTTTTTTGTTATTTTTTGTTTGTTTTTGTTTTTCAGTGGAGTTTGTATTAACCTCACAGCGCCTTTTTATCGTAATATGGAAAGCTGAAGCTTTCCTTCTTATGTTGTTGACGTATAAATAATCATTATTGTGATTTAATTCTTTTCACTCGGGCGTAATTTATTTGTTAAGTTCGTTAGATTTAGTTAATTTAAACTCCAGAGGGACGAGTTCAACTCGTTCCCTTTTGGAAGCGAATCATCATGGTGCAAGAAACTCTGAAATATGTGTGCATATAACGTACATAAGGGTTTTGTTGTACATAAAACTTATTTATTATAACTTTACTTTTATCGTTAGCTTTATAGTTATTTTAGTTGATTCATTGTGAAAGGGAAAAAGAAAAACGGATGTAATTTTATGGAACGATTATGTGTCTTGTATTTTGTTATTTGAGAAAAACGGGAATGGTGCTTTACGTAATACTATTATTACTAAACTATATGTTTATGTTTTTCATAAAAAAATTAAGTTGTAGTTTTGTACGACATTTTTTTTTTCTCGCGCCTATACTAAAAGGTTCTCAGTTTGAAGTTCACAATAATAAACATATAATAACGTGTTAAACATGTGGGTCGTAGAATTTACACATAATAGGATCATTTGTTCATTTGATGGTCACAAAAACTTTATTTACGGCCTCAGCATGGAACTTTACTATGTATGATGTACAACTTATAAAGTAGATGGACGCTGCGAATGAATTCATCAAACCAACCAAAACCCAAAACCAATAAATACAACCTGCTAGTAGCACATACAGAATACATGTGTACTAGCTTAGATGCTAAATATTTATACATTGGTTAACTCTTTCCTCTCTTTACAGCCTGTCTGCTTTCACCATACATAGACTTTATCATGTCACATTCGATTCTTCAGGGTAAACAAAATTTACTCTAAAATCTCATGCTAAAAAATATGTCTTCTTTCTTTGACTTTATTCTCACCATTCAATCATTCACATAAGTTGGCCTCCAGTCTTGCCACTACAAACAAACTCACTCAATGCTTCTCACCCTGGCTTAATTTAAACGTATTCTTTGAGCCACCGAAAAAAAAAATTGTTTATCAATTTTCTACTTTTTCCTATCCACTATCCATCCTACTCGTTTAACTACTTGTCTTATCCACTTTCAACTTCTGGAGAAGTTTTTTTTTCACACGTTCCTGCCAGCATCAACTTTCACCATATGCTTCGATCTATGTATTGCTTACTACTACAAATGGGATCAAGGCAGGTAAGGTTATATCAAGAACTGAACACCTTGTATGCGTAAATATTTGCCACCCACTCAGACAGAAAGGTAAAAAAAACGTTCAAAACTGTTTTTTGAGATGCTTGAAATCTCTTCTTTTGGAGTTTTCCTCTGCTTGCATGCAAACAAGTTTCAATCTGAAAGGAGATATGAACAAAGTTGGTTTTCATACACTTGCCTTTTTCATGTAACATAAATTGAACGTGTCGATGAACTCTCACCCATGTTTATAGTTTAATTAAAGATTTTTGACTAGTTTTTTTGTTTATTTATTTTGTTATTTATTTGTCCCATATGCAGAGATATATAAGTTGCATGGGACTTTATGTATGTACACTAAATAGTTAATTGTTGGATGATTTTTATACCAGCTTCATTATTTTTAGTTCAGTTTAGCGCAAATGTGCAAAATTTTTGAGTCCACAAGTACCTTATTAGTTTAGTTTTGAAGATTTTCTATTTGAAAAGAAGATTTTTTTGGGTTAAGGGCTCTTTTTGGAAATAGTATCCAGCAGGTTTAACTTTCCAGTGGTACATTTTTTATACGCGATTATAAATTCGGGAATCAAACTGAATTGTGAACTTCGTCTATTTACTATGGTTAGTATCTATTCAAAAGACCCAAATAGTTTACCTGACTAAAAGTGGGTGTGATTGTGTGATTAGACAGCAGTGATATGAAATTTTGGAATTTGAATCTTCAATTTATTGGCTAAAACCAGGTTTATAAAATCAGCAAAAATGAAGCCACGTTTCAGTTCAGCCACAATTCGGATTCAACCTTTGGTTATGTCAGTAACATGTATAGAACACAGAATGCTTTGCCATCTATTTTCACATTTCACTACCATCCTCTCTTGAAATCCTCACCCGTAAAATATTTGCATTTACTTTCCCATGGATAAAGTTTTTTTATGTATAAAACGATGCAATTTTGATGTAAAACTATATTTCTGTTCCTTACATTTTTCTTAGACAACTTTGACCTCTCAAAATTTCTATAATCCACAAATATGCTATCCTTCATCTTTCACTTTTCCCTATACTGACCTATGAGGATTATTATGGAAATTCAGAAACTTCAACACGTGTGTGGAATATATCAATTATAAATTGTTCTTGTTCTTTGTCTAATATGCAATGATAGTTTTGTACGATTTCCTACTTGTACTTGGTTATATTTTTTGTTTGTAAAATCACTGAAAATGGCTTCACTCCCTTATGTTGTCAATATGAATAGAATAGCTATTGCTAATTTATTTTGAAAATTATTACCCAGTTGCAACAATTCCTACAACTCTGACTAACTATTATATTTACTTGTATGATTCCTGAAAAGATACTTGAATAAACTCGGATTATTTCCATGTCTACATAAATAATATTATTACTTACGAATTTACTAAAAGTACCCCGGTTTAATTGCATATCACAGAACGACAATTAAGAATATACATTGATCTACAGAGCAGATCGCATAAGTCGAAATTTTTTAAACACATTGGAAAAAACACTGCATATCAACTGAAAAAAGGAAAATGACTATTATCAACCAGCACAACGAAGTTGCACTGTATAACAGCTGGTTTGACCCAAGTTACATTATGAAATTCTTAAAAAATTGAATACAATACATGATATAAGAACAACTACAAGGAAGGTATCTATAGTTTAAAGAACTAGAGACCTGCTGGATCTAGACTACAAGCATAACATAATGCAACAAACGACTATTATTGAAACATACATTGTACATTCACGAGGCGAAACCTAGTACAATTATTTCAAGTCACAGAATACACGCAAGCATTTAAAATACATAACAAATAATAACAAATAAAATGGATTACATTTGAGGCTTTACAATCCTCAATCCAAAGCTACGCCTAAAGATCAAGTTACAAATACTTGTCTACCAAGATAGTAATACTAAAAATTTCAATATTAAATTTTCAAAATACTCTTGTTTCAGTTAATCATTCATTTGGACGAACCAACAAGATATGCAATTGCAAAAACAAGTAAATGATTATAGGATATATATATGCGATGATTTTCTTCTGACGAATGAAAAATAAATACATTTGATGTACTGTAATGACTATGTTGAGATACGGCATCTAAGTTGGCAATTGTTTAAACCTGTGATCTTTTTCCATTTCCAACTGTTGAACTCTTGTGTAAGCGGCACTTCCGAACAGGACGATCCAATTTGACGACCACCAAGTCCATGATTTTTGGTCATTGTACATCCAGCACGCTATCACAGTTTGAACACATGCTTTGGCAGTTCCAGATATATTGTGAGTTAAGGCGGAGGTGACCTTAAATTGTTTCCAAATTAACGTCAAAATTATGATGTATTCCTATGAGAGAAGTTGAAGAACTTAAAGATTAGTAGAAATCAATTTTGTTAACATACCTTGATTTGTAAAGCTGTAATAGCCCCGATAGAAATTCCACAAACGCCACCAACAACCATTAGAACCCAAAATTGAAACTCCAGCAATTGCGTCACAAATATTTTGTGAGGTATTTCTCCAAAAACAAGCATCAATGGTAAGAACATCAAAGTGGCATTCAAATTATTGTAAAACGTTAGTTCCCAAATTGAATTATCCACCATGGGAAGCACTTTTTTCGTGTATATAGAATTGAGAGACACACAACATGAAGCTAAGATTCCGAAGATGATACCCTTCAAGGTTAGCCCACCTAGTGAAAAAAAATTCGCTCCAGTTAAAAAAAACAAACACAACACGCACTTGTCAATATCTTTTTAGGGAATGTTTTTCATATTTAACAACCGCCAAGACTCTCTTGATCAATCCCCAAAAAGTAGCCACAAGTAATTACTGCACAACACATGATTGCTCGATGTGGCACAGCTTTCCCTGTATAATAAAGAAATTCGACTAATTAAACAAATGTTATTTTTTCACCCAATTTTCTCATAGACAGCAAATGTTGGCAGGAATGGGGAGGAATAGTAAGTCTGGATAATTGATACAATTTTCGCGTGGCAGATGGCATGTTGGTATTCGCAATGGAATTAGAATACTGATTGCAAATGGAAAATGAGTGGACGGACAATTACCATTTATTTTCCAAACATAACATGGAAAAAATGGGTTAAAAATTATGGTGAGCAATACTTACGTAAAATGATGAAGGTAAATATCACATTGGTAACTGTGGTCAGAGATCGAGCTAAATAGTAGAAAGCAACCCCAACAAACTTCAAACATAAGTTATTGAAAGATATCATTCCCACAAAAACAAGAGACAGTGGCAGGACCTAGGAACCAAAAAATATACCATTAAAATTTTTCTCTACCAATGATCAGTGGTCAAATTGATTATTACACTTTCAAATTCTCACCTTGACCATCTTAGCAGCAGTAAAAGGTGAATCCGAAAACTGCGGTAAACCCCATGAAGAAAACTTTTTGTGGAACTTGCGAAGAACCAGACAAACTACAAAAGTGAATATACATTGAAACCAAGTGACAAACAGTGGTGCATCAAAATCTTCTTGAGCACTCAATAGATTCTTGTTAACAAAGACAGTGCTTATGGATATCACCCTGAAAATTTATAAAAATTACATTCTCAGCTAATGTCATAGATATTATATGAAGTTTCAACTGTCAGTGTCCAGTGTGTATCTTAATTTCTATTCATTTCCCTTACCAATAAGCGGCAACAACTGATGCTATCAATGTATACTGCTGAATCAAAGAATCCCGACGTTCCTCCATTGTCTAAAGTTTAAATTGGTCGTAAAATCAACCAACTAAACCGGCTATGAATATTAACTCCTCACAAGTTGAGTCAATATTGACAGTTGACAAAAATGTGTACTTCTTCAGATCACCATTTTCCACCTTCTGTCTTTAAAATATCTCCTCCTTCCGATTAGGAGTAATCTAAACAGATGAAAATACTTGTGAATAGTCATTTGATTATATATATGGTTGGTTTAACATATATCATTAAAAGAATTTTAAACCATATCCAACAAAAGTACCTTCTTAAATTGAAAGTGAAGTCACCGTTCGTTGCCCCAAGGGAAATATAGCCAGGATTAGTCAGCTTCAGTTCAAAGTTGTTCAGCTAAACAGTATTCGTTCTTGTCAATTGTTTTTTGTTTATTGTAACCAAGGTATATAGAATAGTATTTGTAGAAGGCACGGCAGATCAAGCCAATTTGCTAAGCAACGACAACTATGAAATAAAATATCACGCATCCTGGAAAATTTTTCCACGTTAGTTTGTTGAGTTTGATCTAACAAACTGTAACAAATTTGCTAGACTGAAGACCGAAATTTTATTTTTAAAATCCCTTTTATGACTAATAGGTCAATCGATGTGGCAGTGAACACAAGATAGTTTTTTCAGACTTCAGTAACAAGAAAAACGTGACGACTGACTGAACTGAATAATTGATCATTTATAACCTTTTAAAAAAAGTAATTGAGTTTTTAATGTTCAATTCTTATACTGAGTTGTTGAGTGAGTGCTTGTTGCTGGTCGGGGAAGACAACATTTAGTTTGTTTATCAGTTTTTGCAAATTTCTAGGCGATCTGCCGCCCCCTGATTGTACATAACATACGATAGTTATTACTCCTGGATTTCAACACCGAATACTATACCTATCCCGGAAACACATGTACAAAGAACTACCCTACAAATTGATTATCTCGAACAAGAAGAAAGTGACGTTAAATGCGTTTAATGAACATTCAATGTACTTAAAGCCTCCAGCTGGTTTTACCCTTCCAGTCCAGTCAAACAATACCGGCTGACGTCTTTTATTTACATTTGGGTTTTCGAGTCGGCAATGCAAAGCATTGAAATTCTATGGCGGGGTTTGCACTTGTGTGATGAGTTGGTTGATTACTTCTCATCTGTCGAAGTATTTTCTTGCCGATTGTTTTCTTAAATGCATATAATTAAATTCATTATTGTTTAACTAGGGTTAGTTTATTTCCGGTATTGCCGCATTGTTTTTGATAGTGCGTTTTCGGATCGTTAATGTGTTAAAGCGGGTAGGAAACACAAGGTTTTAGATTATTTCACCTCGACTGTCTGCTCCGTATTAACCGACTTGTTTTAGCATTGAACGAGTTGTACGATTTCTCAATGTATTTGCTTAGCTTAGTTTATTGACTTTTGAATTGAAGATTGTAAAGTTTTTGATGATATTGGGGACTGGAATTAATTTGAATTTTTGATTGATTTGGTTAGTTTAGTTTGTCCAGTTTCAGCATTATGGTTGAATTAAGATTTCCTTTCAATGCTATTCAAGTCTTAATTAATCCTCTCAGGGCTACCAATTGCATATGAAATTAACGTATGTTGCTAATGTTTGATTTTTAGTACTATGCGAATATGGGTTTGAAGTGCAGTAGTTTAAGTGACCTGGAATCCAATGAGTATCTGCAAAAGTTGTGCGGAACCGAAACCATAACACCAAATGACCCATTATGGAACAAACTGTTTTCCTACTCGCTTCGCCCATGTTTTACAAGGTAAGAGAAATACAAAGCGAACTAATACTAATTTAAAAATTAGTCTCTATTTTATTTATAATCAATTTTGTTTCGTTTTGTGTGTAGAGACGATTCGTTTGTCCTAGACAGTCATGTGGAGCACCTAAAGACGATTTTTGTAACCAACAATATCAATACGCATAATTTTTCTTCACTGATAAAAGTATTCGTGTCCAGAGCCAAAGAATTGAAGTCATCCGTCCAAACCAATGAGTAATAACTATTTTAAACTAACTCATCAAATATCGATTAAAATATGACCAACTCTTAAATACACTAATTTTCTATTTTACTCATTATAGCACTTTGTTTATTTGGCAAGCTTACAATGCTTTATTCATCATACGAAATCTTTGCAAATACTTTGCTGAAACCATGAATGAAGATGGTTTCTTAAAGCAAATGATCTCGGTCGGCTCCGATGTTTGTAAGTTGCGTCATGAAAATTGTGCGTTGAAAAAAGCAAAAAAAAAACTATCCAACCACACTACGTTATTTTTCTTGTTAGATGAAAATGGGGACGCAAACCCAAAAATTATAGGCGAAGGAGACCCGGACTTGCTAGAATTACTTGTAGAGTCTCTAGTAAAAGTTATTATTGAACTTCCTGTCTGTAGTACAACCTACTTGCTTCATTTGGAGGCCGTGAACACATTGATTATTTTACTTTCTGTCCAAATGTTTTGGTCCAAGTCAGCTTGTCAACTCGCTCCGTACAAGTAAATACTTTTTGATAAATTGGGTTTCTACTACTAAATGCTTCAAAAATCATAGTATACAAAAATTTACATTTTTTTCAGAGTTATCATGAAAAACATGTCTGATCCAGCTCCCGCAATTTTGAAAGCTTTATTAGACAACTTTACGGATCAAAGAATTCCGCCATCTTCAATTGGATACAATGAAGAAACAGGAAGCATTGTAATAGGTGTAGCAAGTAAGTCAATGATATTCATTCAGACACAGTCATCTTATGAGTTGATTCAATTGTTGAAGCCGAGCTATAGCGTTGATTTTTAGTTTTCTGTCGACCACCCGATAAATTTTTCAAGGAATGCTAATAATACATTATCTGAATAGGTGGATTGTGGAACATTTTTAAAAGAGGGGTTGGTTTAGGAGATTCAACTGATGTTATGGATGGTTTGAAAGCTCACAATTTGGCTAACCATTCACTCTACTTGCTGCTTATCTTAATCAACCATTGTACCAAAGGAATCGATGACCAGCCAAATCCTTACAAACAGTCACTCATAGCGTTTGGGAATCAAAGTGATGGTAAGTTTAAACTACAAAAAGTATGATGATTATCATTTCTCTGAACGAATCAAAACTGAAAGAGATTTTTCTTCAGGAAGTGAGAGTGATCAACCAACTGAAGCTCCTTCCTTCAAATTAAGCTACGCGAAACTATTTGACACCATTTGCGAACAAATTCATTCTGATGAAACAACCCTTCTATTGTACATGTTAGTTCACCGCAATTCATCCTTCAAGTCTTACATAATGGCACGGTCGGACATTGAGCATTTGGCAAGTTCACTCATAATGTTTTCTTTTCATTTAATATGTACTGTTACGTTACGTGAGTCGATTATTTTTAATGTTTAACACATATTTTACAGGTTTTACCTATTTTAAAGACTTTGTACAATGCACCAACTAGTACATCTCATCACATTTATATGAGTTTGATTGTGATGTTGATACTAAGTGAAGACGAATTGTTTAACCAACAAGTGCATGATATCGTAAGTTACAAATCAAAGGAATCGTTGGAATTTCACTGTTTTTGAAATGTTCATTTTAGTTTAAAATTTATGTTTACAGTCGTTGAAAAACATAACTTGGTACACAGAACGGAGTGTGAATGAAATAAGTCTCGGTGGACTAATTATTCTAGTTGTGATCCGTACTATTCAGTACAATATATTGAAAATGCGGGACAAGTATCTTCATACTAATTGCTTGGCGGCGCTTGCAAATATGTCTTCGAAATTCCGGTCCTTGCATCCGTATGTTGCTCAACGATTAGTGAGTCTGTTTGAAACTTTAGGGAAAAGACATGGTAAACTTATGGAGCGTTTAAATAATCAGCCAACTGAGTTATCCAAAATTGAGTCTGAGAAGCATAGTGAAATGGTATGTTTATTTCCCTTTCTTGGTTTTAAGTTTGATTGTATGATTAGAATTCTATCGTTTACGCCCATTTTCTTGCCTGATTTTTGTAGATTCAAGATATAAGTGTATTAGAAGAAGTGATTCGCATGGTATTGGAAATTCTGAATTCCGTATTAACTCATCAACTACCCCAAAATCGTCACCTCATTTACACACTCCTGTACAAGAAGGATGTTTTCGACTCTTTCCGTAATTATGATGTTACACAGGAGCTAGTTCTGAACATTGATACGGTACTTTTTGATTGAACGTCTCTTTGGAGTTGTCCTGAGAAACTGTACAGTTTGTACAATTGATATTATCATATTTCTAACTTATTTTTTAACAGGTCATAGCATATTTCACCAAAAGATTAGAAAACGAACAGAGAGATTTAAGTGTTTCGCAAGTTATGGAGCGCATTGAAGATGGAGTGCTTCATTGGTCTCCAGATATACTCAAGGTAAAACAAACCATACATTACGTGTCTGCGTGTTCTATAGTTTATTTTTAAAGTTGTTTGTGTTCCAGATTGTGAAAGTATTATTCTTGTTTGTATTGTTCTCAGAAATTTCCCGACTTGAAGTTCCGGTATGTGGAAGAAGAGGAGCCTGAAGAATTTTTTATCCCTTATGTATGGTCCGTAGTGTATCGTAAATGTGGCATCTATTGGTCCCCGATCAATTTATACCTTTTCAACTCCAACGCTGAGTATGCCGTTTAATATTGTTTAGTTTTTGGTGCTTTCGTTTGTTTATTTTCGTAATTTATATCAGTTCCGTAAGTGTCACTTTAGTGACCTGATAGCTTTAATTTATTTATCGTGGTGCAAGGTATACTGTTTTATATAATTTAGATGTTCAACCGTATTACGTTTTATTCAGTATATTTTAAATAGCGACTTCTTACAGTGTGTGTACTTAAGTCAGTAACTTTTTTCTGTAGCAAGTGTTACTATCAAGAAGATACTTGCAAATAAATGCAGCATATTATTATTCTGGCCAAGATTAAATGAACTGATTACTTGAAACCACCATACGTATTTTTGTACTGTTTTTTATTAACTTATCCACATTAACGAAGGTTAGTAAACTCTGAACTTGTTGGCTGGCTGGCACAAACAAACCGTGCTAGTCCACCCCAAGAACTAGGTACTACATGTAATAAATCATGTACATGTTCAAAATCAATCGACACAACCACGAAACAAACGGACTCTCATAACAAAAACAAATATTACACACCATTGATTATCAATTAACGAGGGAGTCAATGAAACAACATGCAACGACCATCTGATCGAAATAATTTGAGTGTCAATTAAACTACATCTTAATTCGATACTTACGTATATAGCGAACATAAATGCGTGTCGAATAAAATTAGTCTCATTTACAACAAGTAATGAAATCACATATCTACCTATCTAAATGAGCGCAAACAAAGGTTATGGGAATGAAGTGTTTGTACACTAGACCACTTTGAGATTACATTGACTTTAAATATAGGGTGGGACGACACGTCAGCCTTTACATGGTCTTTGAAAACTGCTGGATTGTCTATATAATAATAGGTTATTATTTTGCTCTAAATTCTCCTCCTTAATATGTGAAACCGGAAACCAATCAACTAAAAACCTTACCTAATTAGTAGTACAACATGCAATAGCAAAAATACAGTACAAGACTAGAGGCGTTTTAAAACGAATTGAAAACATTTATTCTTTCGAGTTTTTAAGATACACTTTTAGATCAGAATAAATTATTTGAATTTAGTTAGTTGAGTGAGACTCGTTTTCCTCAGACCCGAAGAGAAATTCTGGGTTATGTTTTTTAACAATGTCTGCCTACATATGACTCATACAAAATTTTCAAAAAAATAACCCCTCAGAAATAGTCTCTTTTTATAATGAAGTCTATTAAAATATACTATAGCATTACAGCAGTGCATTTGCAACCTACAAACGCATCATGAGCTTTGGTAACTAAAATGCAGCATCAAATCTATACATACTTTGATGCGCAGCATATTTAGTTTACAAAAAATTATTACAAGTTTCAGGGCAAGAAAATTAAGAGTAGCTGTATCTCGGCAGAAAAATTTCAAGATTCTAAAAAAAAAACATTCAACAAATAACTGGTAACAGAGAATACAATCTGAGAATTTTATGTTGACAGTTAACAAAAACAACAATACTAACGGTGGATATTGTTACAACTAATCTCGGATTCGATAAGTTCGCATGGTAAACCAGAAAACCAAGAATTTGGTGACCCACTTTAAAAAATAAGCGCAGTACCATAAATAACAAACAGTACATAAGGAAGTAACAGTATAACTATGTAATAAGCGCACAGTAAGTCAAAGAGTTTCACTTTCCATCCTTTATGTGCACCAAAACGATTAGCACTGATCGTCAACATCAAAATGACAAATGTTGTACACACAGATTACAAGTAAATCTTTGTAGATTCTAAATGCGCAAGAACTTCTGCCATACGAATATAACTAAACATAATTACGATTGTTCCGACACATAATAACTTCATCCCCTTGGATTATGGTATGAGCGATAGCGATACCATAATATCATGGGCGATGCAGCAAGGGGTTTCCATTTCACACAATCGATTTACGTTACAACGATTTCAATGAAAACTATATACATATTTAAGGCGCCAGCTGTAGCGTAGCCTTTTGCCATAAACACAATTACCTTTAACTAGCGTACAATGTCGACACACCGACATTTTGTTTAGCTTACGCTTAATTATTACACGGTTAAGCTCCTGCTATGTCCAACCTCAGATAATAAAACTTTCAGCACGTTCGTTACACAGACAGATATAAAAGGAGCTTGACTTAAAGCGATCTTAATTAATTCGTAGTGCGAACCAGTTTATAAGATCACGCAACATCTACAATATCTTTGTCTAGAGCCACCGACAGGAGGTGGAGGTGTCAACGGGGCGAAGTAGGCATGCACATGAATGTTTGGTAAATGATTCTGAAAAAACACAGAAATGCACGATATTGAGATCTCTTGACTCTTCCATTTAGATTCCTGTGACCAACATTATTTGATTAATTATTATATTAAGATTCGTAGAGGGGCATACCCGAAGTCGACGAATACCGGCACGGGTGATTAACTGACAGTCATACAAATCAATTCTTTGGAGATTGTGACAAGAGACTAAATGCTCCAACGAATTATCTGTGATCAAAGGACAATTGTCCAGTTCCAAAAATGTAAGATGCTCAGCCGAACAAGGAGCCATCCCAAGCTGCCGGATTCCTTCATCCGTGATCAGCTCACAGTGAGATAATGTCTGTTAAAAGTAAACGAGCAATGGAATTTAACAGTGTTAGTTTCTGAGAAATGTAATGCCTTACATGCTCAATTCGGTCTTACCAGCTGCTCAAGGCGAGGACATCCTGCGCCCAAGTATGCCAGTGTTGTATCCGTGATCTGGGCACACTCCTCCAAGTCCATTTTTTCCAGATAATGGCAATTCTAAAATAACAGGGCAAGTATTACTATTTGCAAAAATGTATACTTAAGATGAAAAAACGGCATCAAAAATACCTTGGCTAAGGCTTGGAAGCCATTATCGGTAAATTGAGAACAACCAGTAGCCTCAAAGGTCCTCAGTTTAGGGCAATATTGTGCCAATGCCGTTAGCGTTGCATCGGTGAGATTTGCACACCCAGAAACACATAAGTAGTGAATGTTGGGACAATTTTGGGACAGTTTCTGGATAGCTTCATCAGTAATGCTCTGCACAATCATTGAACAGACTTTAAGTTACAAACAGTTCCTCTGAAGTGAAAAATTCACAAATAAGATGAAAAACGAAACACACCCCTGCAAATTTATAATTGACAACTTCCAGTTGAGGACAATAAGTCGACAAATGCATCACAGCCTCGTTAGTTATCACTGTACGACTTTGGGCTATAAAGTGCCTCAGTTTCGGACATCCACGTGCAAGCAATTGCACTCCTGATAGAAAACAAAAACGTGAAAATGAAAAATCAGCCAATGACTAAATTAAAATGCTTTTAAAAAGCTTAGTAACGAAAGATTGCGATTTCTTGAACGTTTACCTTTCTCGGTAATGTTGTCGCACCAGGAAATATTGATATGAGTAAGACTGGGGCATCCTTCAGATAACGCTCGTAATGACTCGTCTGTTATGTTTGAGCATGATGTCAAGTCTAGTCGCTGTAATTTTCGCCCGTTACGACTAAGACTGATACATGTACTGTAATTTAAAAAATCAATATCCGTTTGAAATCATTACATACATAATTAGCACAATGCAAACTATATCAGCAAAACTATTTTTTAAACTTACGCGTCAGTTATCTGCTTGCATTCCTCTAGATTCAAATCTTCAATGTTATGACAATGTTGAGAGAAGGTTTTCATGGCACTGTCACCCACTGACTGGCATCCGTGAAGATTCAATTGCTTCAAAAAGCCTCCAGATCGTCTCGCAATATTTTCTACCACGGTTCCCTGTGACATGATTCAACAATGTGCATTAAGTTGCATTCTAAAAAAATTGAGATAGATTATGATGATTTCCTGTTAGACTAACCTCAATGTCAGTCTGAAAGCCAAATAAATTAATTTTCTGCCAATTACTTCCATCCAAGGCAAGTAAATTCCAGGCTTTAGAAACTTGGGCGCATCTACATAGTGCAACAATGTCAAGGAAGGAAAATATTCTCAGCAAGAGCTCTTTGGGTAGTTTCTGATTAATGAGCGCTTCTTCTTCCACATTGTTGTTGCGATTTTTCTGCTGCTGCATCAAGGCAATATTTAGTTAAATTATCATACAAATACATTGATATTATTTGACAGAGGCTTCTGCTAATCAGTTGCTGTATTTCGCAAGACATGACATATCAAACGATCACATTTTTTATTAAATCGAAGAACATCGTTTTTACAAACAAATAATAATCACAATACCTGCGCTCCGAATTGTGAGTGCTTCATTTTGGTAATTAATCTTGATATGAAAGATGTAGTATTCCCTGCACCGTTCTAGAGAAAAATCATCAATAAACGGGAGTTAACAAAAGTTTTGTCCAATATAAATGGCAAATTAAATCGACATGTATTCTCCGAATGAGAATCATGAATTCTATTGACGCTTGACTTTCATGATCTAGAACGCCGAAATCCGGATCATATTCAACGTCATATAGCATTAATAGCATAATAACCTTGAAATCAAAGAAAGAGCAATCGTCACCTTATTTCATCCACATACGTAAGTCAAGTCTTGAACATTTTCTTCGGTTCCAGAACTACGAAACTCTCATATTGAGCTGTGAGCTAAACTCCTCCACTTAATTTACGATCTAGAATACTTAGAAACTGACCAGTCGTCAATACCAATAAAAATCAGCTGTTTAAAAAGCAGTCACGTAGTCCACGACCCACGGTGATGAATACGGCGATTCCAAAACCTTCAATAGACGGAAGACAAAAAATAATCAGAGCTGAATTACATTTCACTCCACAATGTTAAAAATAAATAGGAAAACAGGTGGAGTGTGTACAAAAGATTAATGTGATTAAAAAGTTTGATTTACTAATCTTTAACTAAACTATACCTGATTGTGTGTGACCACAAAATGCTTATTCAATTTCCATTTTTTCGAGTCAAAGAACAAAGAAATGGGGAATAAAGGAATGAACGAGATTGTTGTTTTTTCTTGTTATTTAACTATTTGATTCGTATAACTACGTCACTATATATAATACTTAATGCTTGCACGGTTATTCGATGCAGTGATGCGGTGTACTGAATTTTGTTGATAAGAAGAACATTGCAGTCTGAGTTTGCGAACTACAATCTCGCCTGTCATTGATTCTCTCATACTCTCATTGCTTCACAGTGCACAAATATTAGAATACTTTTTTTTGCCCTATACCTGTGCCCACTTTATTCCTTTGTTTTCATTAGGATGATTTTCATGAAATAGGAGTAGGGAATCCTCCAGTCCCGTCCCAACTAAAAGTAATTGCATAAAATCTCCAAATCGGCTATGCATTATGAGAGAGATTTGGAATATATGGATTAGCGATGCTGCATGTGCAATATGACGCTATATAGAGAATTGATTCTTTTAAAATTCAATTATTTGGTACATTAAGCTTGCTTGTTCAAACACATGAATTAAAGTTTGAAATCCCCAATTTCACTTAAACAAATGATGGGTATGCTTTGGGCTTGGACTACCAATATGGTGAATGACTCTAGTTTTACCGAATAGTGTAGTAGTTAACAGTTAAAACTACTTTCTTCTTAATCTGTTTTTATTTTGTGGGGAAAGGGTGTGGAGCTAAGTGTGAGCAAGACAGCAGGCAAATAAAAAATTAAAGCTGCAAAAATAACAAACTTGTGGCCAATTATCTCGTTAATTAAGATTTATATGACTTGGACTCTTAGGACGAGGGGGATATGCGTGTGCAAGCCTCTCAGGGTCGGTTTAGAAAAGTTTTGATGCACATATCGGTTCATAAATGCGCCCGCTAATTTACTATATGGTTTTACATTATGCGTGGGACTTCTCCTTACTCGTTGATAAGCGCCAAGGCGATTCACAATCACAACCATGTGCATCATTGTGCATGCCATGCCGCCATGCCATACGTACATTACATATCTAGTTCTATGGCCGCCATCTTCATTTTTATAATCCGGTCCTGTCGTCGGCTGCTGTCCTCCTTCAGGACTTCTCACTCACTTTTGTCAGTCAGTCAGAGTTCAGGGATCATCAATGAATACGAAATCTGTGTACCAGTTCCGCTGCACCTATAGTGCTGTTTAGCGTATTCCTATATATATACCTCCATTTTACCACCTCCACCCCTTTTTTGTAACAGTACTGGACGTGGATAGTTCCCACAGTTCCTCATTCTGCATTTGCACTTACTCGAGTGTAGTCCACCATACTTTTACTCACCCAAGTGAAGTCCAAAGATTTGAAGACGTGAAATTAGTGTTAACTATAAACCTTAAGAAAATTATTTATTTAGCGAACTAAAAGTGCGGTATTAATTAATATCCAGTTTCAATCATGCGTCTAAGGGTGAGTATTTTCATTTTAATTATGTTCTCTCTAGTTTAATTATAGGATAGCGACGTGGTAATTCCGGCGGAACTAGATTCTCCATGCATGCTGCCATGTTCGATGTACTACATACAATGTACTCTCTGTTTCGTTTCCCTATTGGAATATCTATATTCCAAATGCAAGCGCGTAACGTACCATAGAAATTACATTGAACATATGATGTGCCAAATCCAGAACAGACGAGTTGGGCAATCATTGAAAAAATACACGAGGGAAAGGCTTAATTTTAGCTGACAGAAAGTGCACGAGGCTTTCTCTTCAATCAGATATAGTTAGGAATTTTGAGAATAGACGTGTACATAATTTTATTAAGTTTTGTAATTGCTGGTTATAGGTCAATATTTTGTGCGTTGTTGATGCATACAGTTTTAAGCGAATAATATGCAGCCCATCCATGATAAGAAATCATTTGGCGCCCGACAAAAACCACAGACTTATGTGGATTACAAACTGTTCGTTTAGAACTGCATATGAATCAACATACAACAATATTGTCTTGTAAAGTAGCTTATACAAACCAAACTTTAAAATGAATAGTAAGAGGTCATCATAAATATTTCATCATTACAGAGTGCGAAGAATCTGCTCAAAATGAGTGACGAAGAAAAACTGATCCAGCTGGAGGCGTTAAATGAATCAGGATCCAAAACACTAGCCGACTCAAATAAAAGTGTGGGTATCAGCACTAAGGACAGTCACGTGTCAGGGCGAACTACTGAAGGACGTGTGAAGAAATTAAAAAATGGACAAGTCCACAGGGTCTGTAACCACTTTCTTCCCAAGAAAAATAGGCATTGTCGCTTGTGGGCCATGAGAGCTAGTAATTACTGCGCTGAGCATTCCCTATATAATTATTCCGCTGTTGATTCCCAGACGTCTCCCGGGCTGAAGAGAATTCCCTGTCCATACAATCCCAACCAGTAAGTCAGTCATATTGTTTCTAAATTAAATGCAATCATCATGGTATATTATACATCTATCGGTCGGTATCAACTTGACGTGCCGACGTAGCATGGGAGAAAAGTTATTGTCAATGCCATGAAGTTACTATAGTAAATTTTTCCATTTGGCCCAGTTTGTAGTAGTAGGCAGCCAGCCAATATCAATAGTAGGATGTGGCCTATCGTGGCCTAGACGAGATTTTCCTTAGTGGTTTTAAATAGCGCGAATGCGTCCTGGGGTTGCATTCCCAGTTGGTTAGGGTTTTCCTTCCATGTCTCTAAGCAAGGTTTTCCCCTATCCTTTTCCTAGCTAGGTTTATCTAATTATTATTCTTTCTTTGTTTTCTTTTAACTTAAATATTGAATAAATCATCTACTAATCACAAAACTATAAAAAAAATAGTTGGATTCCTCTCGTTTTTAATTTGAATGCATGCAAACTGAATTATAATTTTTCTGTTGTAGTACTTGTTATGAGTATTTGCTGGAGAAGCACATGAAAAAGTGTCCTTCAAAACCCAAGCCTGAAGAGCCATATATTAACAAGGGAGTAAATCTCAGAGCCGTGGAGGATGCTTTTGTTGAAAATCGTGGCATAAACCTTCGAGATATAGCAGATAAAGATTTGTCAAATATCTTAGGAAGAATTGATAATGCACACCGAGGTAAGAATTTTTGGGGATATCGATCTTGAAATTGTATACGGGTTTATTGATTGTATCAGTTGTGTATTTTTTTGTTTGCAGCTGTGCCAAAAGTAGTGGAGCGATTCGGTCGACACCCTGTTGTCGCCCCAGAGATGGTCCGAACAGACAAAGGAGTGAATTCTATGAAGCATACTTCGCAAGTTGCTAGTATTCTAGAACTTTTACAAAAATTGGGCTTGATGAGACCGAATACTTGTTTCGTGGAATTTGGGTCCGGTAGAGGTAAGTTTCGGCTATATAATAAAAAGACTCAAACAAAGGAAAGACTATATTTGTATTTGTATTCATTCAAAGGGGCCGTCTCTTTCTGGCTTGGAAAAGTTATCGAACAACAGAAGCTACAAAATTGTCATGTGGTTCTTATAGACAAAACTAGTCCGAAACATAAACAGGACAACAAGCTGAAATATGACGATACTGATGTAAAATTAAATGTTGTCCGTATTCGTGCGGGCATTGAAGACGTAGAATTAGCTAATATTGAAGCTGTTAAAGTCTGCGAAAATATAGTTGGGGTAGCTAAACATCTGTGCGGAGACGGCACAGGTATACAGTAGCAGTAGTATAACAAAAAAAATCGTTTTTTTCATCTTAATGGAGGAAGTTTAAGTAATTTCTTCTTTGATTTTAGATATAGCATTAAAATGCCTGTACATCAATAATACAGCACGGGAAAAAGTGTCAGGCTCAGTCTTCGCAACATGTTGCCACCACCAATGTACTACAAGCAATTATGAATGCAAGGAACCAATGTTTCAGGTAACCGTCCCTACCACCCTTTGCAGGTCTTGCACAATCAATGTGCAACTTGAACGCTTAAGAAGGGGCCAAAATTTTAATTAGCATTGTTTTTTTTTAATCTAAAAATTTAGGCTTTGCCTATCAATATGAGTTTAACTTCTGTATTGAGATCATTGCTTAGCTTATTTTAGATTTCGGTTTCTCTGTTTGGTTGTGAAAAAACTAACTCTACCTTGTATTACTTTTTAGACGTTGTATGATATGAAATTGTTATAGACTATCTGTAAAAAGGACGAAAATTTTTCCTGACCAAAATGTCCTTTTAGCGGAAAAGGAGTAAGTTGTGTTGTTGTAGTTTTGTTGGGCGATTTCAGTCGCAATTAAATGGTGCATGGTGTATTGGTTGATGTAACCTACTCTATTGAAGTTGATGTAAAGTCTGTTCTGCTAGCCTTTTATTGTTTATTTTTTAAATTCATGCGAACAGCTATGAGCGTGTTTTTTTAATATTATTTATTGTATTGTAAGACGCTAATCAAATGGCACTAATGTAAATGTTAAATAATTATGCCTTTGTTTACTTACGGCCTGACTGACAGTTTAGTTGTTAAAAAATTTTTGGAAATTAGGATAGCAAAATTCAACCTGAAGAATTCAAATTACTGACTCAAATAGCCGGATGGGCTACTTGTGGCACAGGAAAATCCCGCTTCCAAGTGGGTCATGAAAATCCTACGGATACAACAGACTCGTAAGTAAATTCTTATTTATTCTTAGCTTGATTATTTATAGCTTTCGTTATTTTATTGGAGGTGGAATCAAAACAAGTTAGTTATTATCTCCTAATTACAGAGATCAGCCCATTCACGCTGCAGATACAAGAAGAAAATACGGGATAAAAGTGAAGGAATTGCTAGATTATGGTCGTGTTGTCTACTTAAGAAAATTTGGCGTCCACTCAGAACTGGTCCATTTTGTTGATACTGAAGCAACGTATGAAAATGTAGCTATCGTTTCTACCATGTCTCCTATAGTGCCTTCATGACAGTTTTAGTGAAAATACGTTGTTTAGTTTTTTTAATTATTGCTATTTAATAAACGATTGATAATCTCTTTCTCCATATAAATCCTACAACTGTACAGTTTATGCAATAGTTAATACATTTCAGTTGCAAAACTCGAAATGCAAAATATCCGTCATAGATGGCGTTAGATCGATTGAACAAGTCAGTATTGTGTACACAACATAGTGGAATTGAGGCCGTGAGGCCAAGTGTTTGTTATACTTTTTTCATAAACTATACAGCAACCCGCACCGGTGATAGTTTCGATTTTGATTGTGCTATAACAGTGCTTACAGTCCTGATTTTCTATAATATTTGAATGTATTTACTCCTATTTTAGACGTAACGTTACTATTTATGATGTTCTGAACTTATAATCCAATAAAAGTAACAGCAAAACATAACAAAAAAACTTACATATAAAACGGCTGGCATATCTTCTTACATGATCAAAAAATAATTTATTTCCTAAAACAAATCGTTAGTAATCTTCTTCACTAGAAACACTATCTTCACTTGCGTCCTCTTCGCCTACGTTCTCCAAGTCTTTAACTCTGTAACTATTGTGAACCTATAATTTCGAAAAATCAGTAAACAAGCCAGTATCTTATTCTAGCTCATTATTAAACTTAATAATTACCTTACCTCAGAAAAAGTTGAATAGTGAGAGAGACCGCAGACATAGCATTTCAATTTGCCTAACCCATCATGGGAATCCGAAGTGCAATAACATTTCTGACAATCAGCTGGAAACGCAGTTCGAGCTAAACGCTTGCTAAAAAGTGTAGTAAACGATTTGACCACTCTATCGTTCTTATTCTGCAATTTCTTGCCCGCAAAGACGGTACCTGTTTACACAAAAATAAATTATTATTAGTTAAAAAAAAATTATACGAAAGACAAATCGGACTACAAAAGCGTAACATCTAGTTCTTCACCATTGGTAAGCAAAGCTAAGGGAGAGCAGTATCCCAAATCACTGCTTGGTTGCGAAAGTTGCTTCCTCCATTTTTTTTCTCCAACCAAATCCTTGCTCTTTGCATCCTTTCTAGTGTATCCAAGCTCTTTATCCATCCCTTATTTTTAAAAAAAGAGTCACAATAAATTTTTACTCATTCCATACACTGTCCATTGAATTGAAAAAACTTATGGACAGCTATAGCATGCATGATGAGTTATTCCAAGTAAACAGTCACCCCAGAATTGTCTGAGAATTTTCTTCTTGAGTGGAAAGTGATCATTCCTCATTATATGAAGTGTAGCATCTTGTTCCAGCATTGCATGATGAATGGCCAAGAAATCCATCTGCGTGGAAAATGAGACATAGCAGAACAGTCATAAATCTCACCGCTTTCTTCCTGAGATAATGAAGCATCAAGGACGTGATCAGTTCTGTTACTACTCTATCCTGACTTCCTGACTATACTTATTTTAATAGCTCATTTTACTTTTTCTACTAACATACCCGTATACTAACTAACCAACTAACTATCTATCTATAGTCCTATAGTATTGCAATTTTAGTTAAAGGGCTGCCGGCATGTGCTGAACGGCAACAAAATCTTCTTGTGCCACCCTTACGTGCATAGCTGGCTCCCATACGGCTAAAAGCACACGATGACTACTACATCTTCTTAACTTAATGAGACTGATTGTAGTGAGTAACCATCTTGATTTCATCGTACATCCTATAATTAATTACAGTAGATTATCACGTCGTCCTACTAATTTTGGGCACAAAAAATAACCGTGGGAAATATTTCACACGGAAACGTAATGACAATGTGCTTTACTATCGTGTCAAAATCTGTGCAAATACGCGTAAAATTGCAAAATCTGTGTACTGTAATCCATCATCCATAATACTATGTCTAGTCTAAATAAACTCCTTTTAAAACAGATACAAGTATGCAGCGGTAGATAAGTAAAAGAATCGTAAAGAACAGTTACATTGTAAAAACTGATTTACCTGGAATTTAAAGTTCAAATACAGATATGCTTGAACTTTGATTGACATATTTTAAATCATCATCAACAATAACATTAATAAATAAACGTTCTAATTTCCCTTTAAAATCTCATAAAAACCGAATTACCCGCAGTTGAGTCGTTCGTAAATTATGCTGTGGACGGACGTGACGGATAGAGCGTTTCCAATAAGTAACTCTAGCTGACGCTACATAGTAAAGAAAGCTGAGAATATAATCTCAGAAACTAACTAACTAGCTGTTAGCTCTATAGTTAGTTGCAGTGAGAAATGCCAACCGCTCGTTCAAGCAAAAGTAATAGAGACTGAAAGGCCTGCATGGATACCATACCAAACTGATATAAATGAAAGACATGATCGTATGATGAAGGCTTCAAACATCCATGATGATTCTCTTGTTGCCACAATAACGTGCGTGCACAACATGTACATGAGCTGACAACATTTGTTGTCGCCACAAAACTAGAGGAATAACTTTTGCTTCAATAGGGAAAGTTAAACTCTCTCTTATAAATGTGAAGCAGAATAATTCCCATTGGCTTAAAGCTAACGTTGTTTTGTCAGGAACCAATACTGGATTTATGCATTCAACTTAATCGTAACAAAAAAGCCGGCGTCAAGTGTGACTAAAACCAACCATAGTATTGTACAAGTATTATTAGAGACTCGTGACGGAAAATAAGAACGCAGATTTCAACAGTTGATACATTGTGTCGATGAAAAAACTAGGCTCGTCATACATGTAGAAGAGATCTCTCAGGGAGGGAAGTATAATATATAGATATACATAGAGTATTACAACTCATGGGCACAAAATATTCGAGAAAGGGAAAGTGTAAAAACACGAACCTTGCTGTGTTTAGGATGGCATGAACTACATGGGAACAGGATGAAAGTTTTGCTCACTCCGGCCCGGAAATGTAGATGTTCCAATGTGTACATGATGGCACCCAAAATGTCTTGACTCCCATCACCTAGTATGTACATTTAAAGTGGAAATCATGATAACATCTTGATACATTTTTTTCCTACGCTGCCCCCTTTTTCTGGCAGTGTATTACAATATTTTGCATGAGTCATCAGTTCTTGTGACCACTTTTATTTCCCGTAGAGCCCACATTTTCTTATACTTACCAGATGGTACATTGTTGAAAAAATGTCCAACATGCGAATAATTAGCGAACGTCTGATCGTGCAGTGTAACAGGATGTGGTTCGTCGAACACTCCGTCTCCTCCAAATGCTACTAAAGCATATCTAGGGGCATAAAACATTCATGGAGATTATATCTAAAAATATATAAAAATGTTTCCTCTGCAAAAATAGTTCATCACCCATCGCTACATCGATACATGGGCTTTATACTTACTAAAAATCCTTGCTAGTCAAAGATTGCTTATACTAGACGTTTCATTTGTTTAGATTCCCGATTCAAAAAGTTGGGGAAAACATGACAATTGAATTGATGGGAAAACAAGGAGCACAAGAAATCAATAGTATTTTAGCTCTTGTGAGGAATAAATACATTTAGAGTTCAATTTCGGTAAAAAAAAAAGATCACAAGCTCAAATACTACTTGGCACTTGGTACAGTAATGGAGTTGAAAAGCTTTCTTTTTGCTCGATCAGTGAACAAAGATAAAAACCAAATAGTATATAGTGGGTCTATTTCAGATTCCTACCGATTTCCTGTAAATCTTTCGGCACTCAATGTTTCTTCAAGTGACTTCACAAGAACATCAATTTTTTTCTTCGTGTACATTGCACGATTACATGATTTTGCTTCTACAATAAAGACAATATCAGTAGAAGTCGGGCTACTCGGTGGTGGCGAACTCATCACTTTCACATCATCGCTCATCATTTCTTCTCCATTCATGGTACAACTGTTACCATCCACAGAAATCAAAGTGAGAATTTCTTCTTCAATCCAGTAATCAGTTGCACAAAAAATATTTCGCAAACTTACGTTGCACAGAATGATGGCTGTTTCACCAATATCCCATGGACTTGGCATCGAATTTTGTATGCATAGGTTGCTTTACAAGTTTTCATTGCATTCAATTCTTGTTCATTATCCAAACACATTCGCAAAAATGGATTTACGTCCACCTGCAATTAATAGTTTAAATTGAAAATTTGATTGTAGTGCCGGTACATATATATTCGGTGTTGTTGTTTGTCGTGATAGAAAGCAGTGTATTCTTCAAACAATTTATGGGCCAATCCTAAACAATTAGCAGTTACTGTACTAACTACAGAATTCATTTTAATAGTAAAAAAAATCAAGCTAATCAGATACATAAGGAAGGAATAACGGGAAAAATGTGCTCAGTCAGCACCATTTCATAGGAAAGGAAATATTTCATTTATGTGCACTTGTGTACAAACTAACTACATCTTGCTTATAACATGGCACCAAAAAGGAAGTCATCAAAAACACTCGTAACATTGTACAACCTCATAAATGCCCATGCATGCATATTTTTATGAGTGGGGTTACACACACATAAAAATGATATTTTACTCAATACAGAAGGAAACAAGTGCGGGCTGAAACAAGACTTTAATGATATGTTTGACCCACATAGCTGAAGCATGAAGACAAAGATGAGCTTCTCGACTTGAAAGCTTCATGGCATAATAAGGTTACATCGGCAATGTCCATTTGAGAGGAATCAGCCGACTCGGAAGTTACTTGTTCACCAAATGGTGTGCAACTTTGATCATCTGAGAGTTCCCATAATGCACCCATTTGAAGACCATTCTGAGTGAGCGTTTTATTCGGGAAAATAAAATCGGTTGACGGCTCATCGTCCATTGTGCCAAGTAGTCCGGCCATCTTTCTTGAGTACCATTCTGATGAAATGGACAAGAAAAATGCAATGTTTACACACATACCATGTTTTCTTTTCCGCCCCCACTATATAATGCTTTTACTATGGTCAACAATAACTGCTGAGACAGTTCTCACGCTAATGTCAGTTTCGCTTATTTTTAGAACAAAAAAATGACGCTATCAATAAATAAGAAACGTTTAAAAACGTCTAACAATCAATGTCTAGACTAGTCACTTGAGCAAAAGGAATTCAATACTATAGTATTGCCAACACACTTACTCCAGAGAATTCTAGAAAGGAAAGAAAATAAAGAGGGGAAAAACCTGAAACTTCAAGATGACAAATCTGATAAACCATATGGCAAGAAAGTTTCATTCCATTTTCCACTGTTTTCACAATCACCACATCATTGTCTTCACGGAACCCCTCAAGTTTGGCTAATTGAATCGGCAAGACATCTGAATTCCTTTTTCCGTCTCGTACACCCTGTATCATATTGAAGAGTTCAGTGAAACAAGCATACTGTAGATAAGAGAACATATTATGATAAATACTACAAAACACATTACATTGTTTTTAAAGTCAACAATAAGACTGTGATGACCAGAGTTGATAATAATAATGTAGGCAGGGGGCTGTGTTCCGTCACCAAGATCCTCGTATTCAATGGATACAGTAAAGTTGCCATCTACCATATCATGAGTTAAGAGAAACAAACAGCTATTTCCACCCAATTTCAACAGTTGCCCATCAAATGTTACAAAGTATTCGGGACCAATGATTAAAGCGTGTCCTGGAAATTAAAACTTTTGTTCATATTTGTACAACTGAAACTGAGTAATGTATGAAAATTGGTAAACCTTTGAAAGGGGGCAGCCATTCCAGCAGTGGTTTGTTAAGCTTGTATTGGTGATACCAGTCTAATACAGAACTTTGTGAAGAATTGAACATGTCTTTGATTTTCATCAAGTTTTTAAATTCGGGAAGTTTCTGCAAGAAAATTTCAAAAAATAGAGTTGAACATGCGCCACAAGTTTAGGTTGCAATTATCACATAGCAGATCGGGGCATTATGAGACATAAATTTACATCATCCCATTTCATCCGAAATATGTAATTCATAAGGTTTTCATGGTAAAAATGATACAGAGCTATCATTATCATGAGGGTATGAGGAGATGACAAAATAGTTTAAGTTACCTCGAACTGAGGAGTTTCATTAAAACTTTTCCATGGCATGGGTAACTTTTGCTCCAAACTGATAATTCCTTTGTTGGTATCAAAGATGAATTTTGTCTTTTCTTTTTGACGTCTTGCTCCTGCTTCCAGAATGGTAGAAAAGAACAAGTCACCCCCATTTTTGTAGAAAAATTTTGCAGCGCTTTTAGTACGCTCAGTTACTTCCAAGTATTCATAACCATATGCGATCTACAGCGATTAAACTAAATGTAACCAAGATTTCAAATCTGTAATGTCAAGCATAGTAAACTGAAACTTACAGCTTTCCAAGCATCAATTGCTTTTTCTTTTACAGTTTGCACGTATTTATTTGAAATAATAGTTTTCCAGAATTTATGAATGTAATCAGGAATCGCTAAGTATGAAAACAATATATTAAGAAATCACGATAATTTTTAGCAATAATGCATGCAGATAGAAAATACGTATAAAACTTACAAAATTCTACTACTTCTGTATATAAAGCCAACGCTTTTTCTTTGACCAGTTCCATGTATTTTCGCAAATTTGTCTTAAGGTCATATTTTGACCACTCCAGATACTCTTGATATAGCGAAGCACCAAATTTTGATAAACCATCATAGTATCTAGACTTCATGATTTTTTCCTTCAATTGTGTAAAGAACTCTACAAATGAGCACAAAATATAATCCCTCAATAAGCATGTGGGTGAAAAATAAGTTATCAAAACAAAAACTTCATATGCCACTATAAAATATCACGAAGAAAAATCATGCCTGATGCTTTATCAATCCAGGTAAATAATTTAGTTTCAAAGTACACCCAGTACTCCATAATATTTGGTTTGTGCTGCTCCCATACTGTTTCGAGTAGAGCATAAACCGTCCGTGTAATAGATTCAATGCAATGGTAAGCTTCTTTCCAAACTTCTTTTCCAAGTTTAGCCACCTGCATAGAAAATATCCTCATATCATATTGTAATTGAATACAATATTTTCAAAAAACATGAACACAAACATTCATTGAATCAGTTGTTGCCGCAAATATGTACTATTTTATGTATACAAATCCCAATGTCTCAAACTAATAAAAATAATTATACGGAACTGCAGACCCTCTGATATAAAAACAGAAACAATTTTATGAGCTATTGGATTGCCATTTATAAATAAAACATATGCAAACTTAGCCTATACAGTTGGAAACTGTATATATAAAAATGCCGCAAAGGAAAAAAGAATCATTCAATCAGACGCAAAAGTGAAAAATAAATTATACGTTAGGAAAGAATCTTATCTTGATCATCATGCTATTTTTTAGTCTTTATGCGGATTGCATTACTTTGGAGTTCAAAGATCCTTCACCCAACATACGGAAATAGGAAACAATGCATCACAAGACTGTAAAGCCTACTAACGGTGTATGCAATACACTTGAGTCACAACAGGGTTCAAAAATACTGAATTAGGTCTGTCGAAAAATAAAAGGTTTTTAGCAAATTTATGCATAATGTTTGTAGCCACATATAATCAAATGTTACCTAATGCACTAACGGATGACCGATTTGGTAGCTTTGAAATCGCGATGCATCTGAATTTACTCTTCATTTCATATTAAGACAGCAAAATGCAATCTGATGCCCTTAATATTTTAATGTGATACTCTGTGGGCCGAGAAATTAATTAACTGCATGCATCTGCATCGATATTTTCATAGTATTCAAAACTAGTATATTACTATTTTTATTCCTGATTATGGTAAAATGAGCAAAAGTTAAACTTATTTATCTGACGGCCCTCAACCCTTGGCATCCAATTAACAACAAACATTTGCCTAAAAATTATTTGCAACCAAGGTAGCCTAAAAGTGAGGAAAGCATGCAAACCAAAATCCATTCATCATGCTCTTCTTACCGCAAATGCATAGAAAGTGAGCAACTTTTTTTTTATAACAGAAACTACTTTCTCCCCAAAGTAAGACTGTGAGTGAGTGTTGAATGGAGCTAAAGGATTCATACAGAAACAAGTCTCAGAAAAAATACATGCAAACAGTTGGAAAAGAAAACTGAATGCGTTTTAAATTATATGGTACATACTGGTACAATTTCCAAATCCATATGTATGGAGTATCTGTATACCTAACTAACAAGCATTCAGTAATCATTTTAGCTCCACTTATTTTCTCAAACATTGTTCACGAAACTTATTTAAAGGGATATATGAACAAGAGTTAAAGTTACACTATTGTATACAAACCTTATAACCCTATATCAGTACACTAACATCCATCAAAAGCCAAGATTGGCTTCTCTATTGCTAAAATAAAGTTTGAAACTCACATTATCCCATAAAACGACCATTTTGTCTTTTAATTCGGACCAAGACAAGGAAAGCATAGGTTCTCCTGAACTAAAGCCCGACCAGATTTCAGTCATCTTTTGGTAACTCTGTTTTATCTGCACAATAAAAATAACAAACATGTAACAACTCTATTTTTCTGAAATGTGAACACGACATTATGATTAAATGTCATGCTACATGAAAAAAAAAAAAAGAATTCTATACATGTTCCAGAATCTGTTCAATGATGTTGTCAAAGTTTTGTGACAATTCTCTCATCGATTCCCTTCGATATTTTTTCAAAGAGCTGAAAACCTTAGACAATCTACAAACATGAAAAATGATGAGTATTATATAACCTATTTAAAATGACAACACATATAAAACTATACCATTCACACATTATAGATGGCTCAAATTCGATTATTTCACGCTAGAGCTTTACCTTACAGAGACTTCTTCAGCTAAAAGCTGAGCAAAATTAGCAACATCTTCCAAATAAAAGTCATTATTGAGTTTACTGGCGTTATAAAAGTTAGCCAAGGCTTCCCAGTCCTCCCGAAAGTCGTAGTCCTCTCTGTATGACAAGAACAAATCTATTGGGTGCAATTTATGTGTTCCTATGATCAAAAATGTTTGAATGCATATAAATAAAACAAGATTTACTTGAGTTGCTCAATAAATGAAAACACATGTGGTCCCGCATCATCCCATAAGGCAGCGGTTGTTTCTTGAATGTCGTGTGACATGATGGTGAACAATTTGTGCGTTTCATTATGCCACGTTTGAACCAAATAGTTGATGGCCTTCCTAGTCCCATTCTGAAAAGACACAAAATGGATGACTTAACATAATCACATAACCAACATTATTTATAAACCATACTTTAGATATTTACATACTGAGCATCAGATCGATTCAGTACAGTTAAGGGTGAAACAGTTATTCTATTATAGGTTTTGGGTATAGGGCTGTTATGCTGTGATTACACAAAGTTTTTTCTTTGCTTACACTATTTTCAGTCGTCGTTAATAACGTAATAAAAATTTAGTCGGTAATTTAATTAACATAAAATTATATACATTACAGAGAAAAAAAATGAGTATAGGTTATGTTTGTGTATACATAAATAATTCAAAGTTTAGGAGCAAAAAAATCACTGTTTCCAGTACACGATAACAAACAAAGGACTTTTTCTATGACATTGTACAGGTATCCTGTTTAACGGGAAGAAAACACATAGTTGTCGGCTCCTTTTATTTCCATGGGATATTGCACCCATAGGTGCCTCAACTGAATCCCACATTTAATATGATACACACATAAGAGTCCTGACTTGAAGTTAACACATATTTCATCTACAGTACAGTGAAAACGAAGCGAGCGAGGGAAAAGGGAGCATCCATATCACAGTGAGGGTACAGTCACAGTCGACATAGATCATATATTAGTATGCGAAAAATGCATGTCCTTTTTAAAAAGAATAAGTTGGCAAGATGCAAAGTTGAGTGAAATATGGGCAAGCTTATGATATATGATATGTTTTTTTGTCGACTTGCCTTGAGCTCGGAAAAAAGTTGGGGACGCCACTTGAGTCGTGATGTGATCAGTCTTGAGTGGTTCATCCGGAGAAAAAAGTTCACATCAGAGAAACGGAAGGTCTCATAAGCCTCGGATATATCAAACTTGACATTTCTAAAGTCGATCACACCTCCTTGAATAAAGATGCCATCCGTCAGTTCTGGAAAGCAAAAAAGGACACAAGTCATACAACTCGTGAGCATATCACTAACTTGTAACTCATCTATCCTTATGCTTTCCATATTTTCAAGATAAATCTACGTGTGTATATACATGGCCCAGCTTCACTTTTTAGACTAGCAACTAACTCCAAAGTTTTAGCATGTACTCCTAAAATAAAGATTTTAGACCTCAGGATATTTGTGCGGGATACCCAAACCAAACAAGACCAACTTTCTCACCAAATAAACCATGTTTGAGCTCAATTCTTAAACATATTCAAGCGGATAAAGTTTTCAATGTATCTGGATAAACACTTGAGAATCCTTACGATGAACATTTTTAATCTCTTACTTGAAGACTTTATATCAAATTGAAGCATATTATACAAACAATCCACAGTCCAGCTCAAGTAGCCTACTAAGTCAGTCAGACATAAAGGTAAGTAACGTATACAATCAAATTTACCTTCATTAAAAACCAAGTACATATCGACATACGGCTGCTCTAAATCTAAAACCATTCGGGATTTTGAAGGTGCACTTGTCCTGCTACTATTCATCTCAGCCGTCGCATAAAACTTGGGGTGATCATACTCAAATTGACCACTCAAGTCCAAGTGGTCATCTGGATTGCTACCCTGTGTTCAAAAATCCAGTCAAATACACAGGTTGTATGATGATATTTATTTCCAACAAAAAATCAGTAAAAATGTAAACAGTAAACACAAACTATAAAAAAATATGTTTAGATATTCATCATACCAAAGCGCTAGGCAAAATTTTTTAATATAAGGAAACCAATGAATTAAACTCTGAAGCATTAGTGGAACTTGTACGCAAAGAATAACTACACATAGAAAAATCATCATCATCGTGAAAAAGTAAATGTGAAAGCTAAAGCCCCATCGCTGCTTCTACTATATAATATATAGAGCATCAAACCATTATGTGAATCCCTCTTCTTCCTTTAAATAATTCAAAAGCAAGGTTCGATTTTTGTGAAACTTTTTTCTCCCTGTTTTTGAAGTCCATCATGGTGATAATCGATAGATCGTGGGTAGAATGCAAAGAGGAATGAATCGTCTTCAAATCCAAACTAGGCCAAAAAAAAAAGACGAGACTCAAGATTTTACAGACAAAATCTAACATGTCGTTCCAAAACTTACATTTTATAGTTCACAATGTATACATGTCTGCCGATGTGCCAGTGCACAGAAGGTTCATTTTTACCCTAGCTAAGGTTCATTTTCTTTAGCTACTGGGTCAGCAGCACCATCCCTTCATTCATATCAATCTAGCCAGGCTACGTTCATTTCGTGTACATTTATGCAATGTATCAATGCACTTGACGGATAATCACATATAGATTAATATTAGCGCTTAGCGCTGCTTCTTTGCTAAAGGTACGATGCACGCAGCAAATGCAGCGCAAAAAATTTCGCACTCTGCAGAGGCAGACTGGTAAGGAAAACAGTATAGATACACAAATTAAACCAAGCAGTCACATCAAAAACTAGACTTATATTTTTTTGAGTATGCCTAAAAATTCTAAATATATAGCAAGATTCGCAAAAATCCTTTTAATGTTAACAAACAAATATGGTTGTAAAGTCTTCCATGTTTTTATCTTTTTTGACATAAATTACAAATTGCAAATTCATTCATGTTATTTTAAAATATGTAGCGGTAGAAACGTTAAAGTAATCAAAGCAGTTTTGTACTGAAAATACCAATTTACTCGACACTTAAATATAATCTATTCATTTGCTCGAACTTTTGTTGTCATATTTAAGACAAGCATCATTGATAACATCAAAAGACAAAAAAAAAATCTGTTAAAATTGAGTAATAACCAAATTCCCCGTTTTTTTAAATCAATTATCAAATTCAGTAAATTTTTATTGTCATATTTGAAATCGGCATGATCGATAATATCAAAAGGCGAAAAGATTTTTTATTTCCTATTAAACTTGCAAAAAAGCCGAACTACCCGGTTCCTCGGATTTCGTTAATTTTTTTGGCGTATAAACCTAATGTATTCAATTTTATCACAGTCGCTTCGGTTCAATACATCAATTGCTATTAAGCATTTACAACTTTAACCCTTTGAATTTCGGAGAAATGTTTGACCGAAATCATCACACACCGAACTACAAATTTCCTCAGGTACATGCTACAAAATTTCTTTCCAATCCGTTAAGCTGTTCATTAGTGATGTGGACAAACGGACAGACGTGAATAAGAGAGGGTTTAAAATAGTTAGCTATCGCTACATAATAATGATAATAGTCAAATAGTCTCTAGAGTGTGTGCATATAGAATACGTGGTTTAGGCATGAGTCAGATTTTACCACTATAGTAGTCAGCATCGGTTGTAAAACACTAAAGACCAGTAGCCATCTTTACCTCTCACTCATGCACTATAAGAAGGGAAGTCGATTTAGCTCCCAAATCAGGCCATTTTCGTTTAATATTAAATTTCAGTTCAATAAAGCCAGCATGGAGAACGGACGTGTGTATTTTTGCTCCTCACTGATAACAGTGTTTTACTTACTCCTTAGTTCAGAAATACTGTGTATAAGCCTACAAAAAAGTTTACAACAAAATAGTAGTGCTACAAGTGA
>Ga0210040_10001560_pt1 | contig 34242 bp, 22 predicted proteins | sample CryGeyCG12114_NA_FD_185462 | JGI IMG/M metagenome (GOLD analysis project Ga0210040, IMG submission 185462) | Groundwater microbial communities from aquifer - Crystal Geyser CG19_WC_8/21/14_NA (SPAdes) (version 2) | ecosystem: Environmental > Aquatic > Deep subsurface > Groundwater | place: USA...
GCATCAGCGAAGCGGTTTTAGGTACCGAAAGCGGATCACTGATGCCCCAGTCGCAGGAGCTGTTCACGATAATGCGCTCGGTGCCATACTGCTTCACAATTTCCACCATGCGCTCGTTGCCCATTTTCGAATTAGGGTAAATGGTGAAAGCAGCCCAGAAACCCCTGTCCAGCACATCTTTCACGGTTTCCTCGTTGTTGTGATCTACTATCACCATGCCGGGGTTAATGCCATGCTCCAGACTTACTTCCATACTTCGGATGGTGCCGGATTTCTTGTCGCGGTGCGGAGTGTGGATTTGTACGGGCATGTTTACCTCTTTTGCCAGTTCCAGTTGCTGCCGGAAATACTTGTCTTCAGCAGCAGTCTGATCATCATACCCGATTTCGCCTACGCCCACTACGCCTTCTTTGCAGATAAACAGCGGCAGCAGTTCCATTACCTGCTCGGCCAATGGCTCGTTGTTCGCTTCTTTGGAGTTGAGGCCGATGGTGCAGTAATGCCGAATGCCAAACTGACTTGCCCGGAACCGCTCCCAACCTACCAGGCTGCTGAAATAATCTTTAAAGGAGCCAGCCTCGGTGCGGGGTTGTCCCAGCCAGAAAGCGGGTTCAATCAGGGCCACAATGCCGGCCTGGCGCATACGCTCATAATCGTCTGTAGTTCTGGATGTCATATGTGCGTGCGGGTCGATAAACAGCATATTATTTGTGCGCATAAGCGAGTATGAAGTGTAAATGCGTTAACAATTATTTCTGTATAGCCAGTGTTTCAGTTCCTATCAGGTCCCAGGTAAGTTCACCGGCATCTATTCTTTTTTTAAGATGCGGATGCGCGTTCAGCAGTTCCACCGCCTCCGGATAGGAACTTTGCGCACAGGCAAGCGCCGCTGCTTCGTGCTGGATTTCCTCAGAGTGGCTAAACAGCCGCTTAATATCTTTAATGATGATGTCATCTATAAAAGGCCCCACAGGTCGCCACAGTTCAGGCGAAACGGTTCTGCCTGCCGCCCAGCGCTCGTGCGCATAATCCGATAGGATGTGGGCCAGTTTTGCATTGCTGCGCTGGTCAATACCATAGATCCGGTAAATCGGTTTGCCAACGAAAACGGTTTTCAGCACCATCTGATTCCAGGCACCCTCGTCCAGGTAGTCAGCCGGATAAGGGTTGTCCAGCGCAACAGCTTCAAACACATTGCTCATGTTGGTGCGAAAACCCTCTGCCGCGCGTGATTTAAAATCTTCGGGGAAGGGCAGGAGCGGCATAGCGGCATAAAGCGCTACCAGTTCGCCCATATCAGCGGTGCTGAAAAGCTTGTTTATCTGAGTCAGGAATTCCTCTTTGTCCGTGTGCGGCAGTGTAAGTATAAGCAGGGTACGGGCTGCCTGATCTGTTGTCCAGTTAGCCGGGCTAAAGCCTTTGCGAATGCGCTGTGCTTCCACTAAATCTGCTTCTGAGAGTTGGAGCGGCACTTTGCCCATATAGCGCGGAACAGAACTGAAAGCCAGGTAAAAATCTTTGCCGGAGCCGGAAGGGGCAGCTACCAGCTTCAGCTTCCCCGTAAGCCAGTCTATAGCTTCGGGAGCAGCGCTTTGGTGCAGCAGGCGAAGTAAAAAGGACTGAATCTGTTGTAAATCTACCTGATACATAGAAGCTTTATGAGGTATGTATGTTCCGTTTTGCACTATAGGAATATTATAAAAAAGCTGTCAGCCATCTGCGAGCGGCTGCTATTAAAAATCTTCTGAAAATTAAATTACTTTGCGCCAATATTAAGCCTTGCATGCATAGCAAAAGTGTATAGTGGTTTAATAAAACAACGTTTAAACAACCATTTTACTTTCAGGTTCTAAAGTTACTGGTTAAAGATGAACATTACAACTTCAAAAAGTATGCATCTTTAGCATAAGGAAAGCTGATACTGCTGTCTTAAAAGAGTATGCATAAGCAAGTAAGCTGCTTTGAAGTTATTATTTCAGATACGAAATTAACCGGCGTGGAAATTTTCTCCTGTTGCCGCTGCAGGGCAACGAAATAGCAGATACAGTCGAAGACATAGGATAACTAAATGCGCATAAGACGTTTATTCCTGCTTTGCCGGTGCCTCCTGGTTTGTGAGGTTGCGGGCTTCTACGAATATGCGCTTCACCTCCGGAAAAGCCTGCCGGATATTATGCTCCAACCGCTTAACTGCTTCGGTGAGTTTATGTCCGCTTATACCCTGCTGAAACTGTACATCCAGCGCCAGCAGTACCTCCTGTGGTGCCATGTGCATGGTAAGTGGAGCCCGCAAGGTGTATACATCCGGATCCTCGTTCACCAGTTGATGTATGCCACTCACCATATAAGTTCCGGCGCTCTCGCCCACTAGCAGGTTCTTACTTTCTATCACCATGATGACGGCCACCAAGCATAGTACAACACCTATCATAACGGAGGCCATACCATCCAGAATCGGGTTCTGGAAATAATGCCCCAGAAAAATGCCTGCGAAAGCAATTATCAAACCAAGCAAGGCCGCGCCATCTTCGTAAATAACGGCAAAAAGCGTTGGATCTTTGCTTTGTCGCAGTTCAGTCCAGAAACTGCCGTGACCTTTGATTGCGTTGAACTTATGAATGGCTACATAAAAAGAGGCACCCTCAAACACCATCGCTGCCAAAAGCACCATATAGCTCCAAAAAGGATCGCTCAAGGGTTGTGGATGATTAATATGGCTAATGCCTTCGTAAACGGACATGCCACCGCCCAACGCAAAAACCAGTATTGATACGATTAGCGTCCAGAAGTATAGCTCCTTGCCATGCCCGAAAGGATAACTTTCATCGGCTGGTTTTTTGCTGCGGCTGATGCCGAGCAGGAGCAGCAACTGGTTACCGGAATCTACGGTGCTATGTATGCCTTCAGAAAGCATGGCAGAACTGCCGCTGAAGAATGCTGCTACAAATTTGATAATAGCGATGCCGATATTAGCTGCCAGTGCCCCGTAAATAGGGATTTTCGATTGTTTTTCCATTTAATGTTTGCTGTTTCACCTATAAGGCAACCTGTATATAATTGATACTTGCTGATTACCGGAACAGGTGCAATTTATACTGCAAGCCAGGCAATGTTTTTACTGTGCAAAAGCAGATGGTACATTTTAACCTTACGGGGAGCTTCTCTTTAAGACAATATAGACCTAATTTTTGGCGCAAGATGAAGTATTCGATGAAGTAAATTATGTTTGTTATACCTGGAATGTAATTGGTAGCGATTCTTTTTATCCTGATAACTGTTCTTGTAAACTGCTAAACACGCCGACTTCGTTTTTACCAGGCAGGGATTGCTTCTTATGCAACGTAATCAGTAATAGAATGGCGGATATACTTAAGGCGCCGTCTTTGTTCTAACTTTCAAGAGCTTAATTTGCTGACATTCATTTACATATATTACTATAAAGTCTACTCTCTTGTTCTTGTCATCTACTAAGTATGCTGTCGCTATAGTATAAATATTTACTTAAATTATTACTAAATTTATAAAACAGAGTATAAGTATAGTAGAGAGGTTTTAACCTTAATCCTATAAAAGTGCAGTTGGGCTTATGTTCCTGTACTTACGCTGTTGATAAGTATAATTGTCTGTCTCTAAGTAAAGCAAATTTACCTATGACTTATTATATCTATAGCTTGTCTGCTGCAGATGTTTTATCACCCTGAGCACGCTTTTGACATATCATTATCACCTTGGCCTCACTTTGGCCAGGCTGATGCTTGCAACAAGGCATCAGCTTTGGCTTTTCTCGGGTAGCACTTCGATTTAAAGAACCTTAAACCTGATTCTAATGAAAGCACTTTTACTTTTTCCAAACATGCTTTGGAGACTTTTCCTGAATCCCTGGTGGCTCCGCGCTGCATTTGTGCTGCTGTTCTGGGGCAGCTTTGTTGCTACAACAGATGCACAAACGAAAGTATGGGATAAGACCTTTGGTGGTATTAAATCTTATGCAGATCCGGATTTCCCCGACGATAATTTTGTTTATGGCGAGTCTATCTTAAAAGTAATGGTAGCTACACCTGATGGCGGATACCTGTTGGTAGGGTACTCGGAGTCAGATAAAGGCGGCGACAAAAGCGAAGATAGTAAAGGAGCAAGAGATTTATGGTTAGTACGAATAGACGCGGCAGGTAACAAGCTTTGGGACAAAACACTTGCGGGAGGTGGCAGCGAAGCCGTAGTTGCCACGCCGGACGGTGGCTTTTTGCTGGGAGGCGAAACTTTCTATGTACTGAAACTTGATGCCAATGGGAATAAAGTATGGAACAGGGATTTCGGCAGCGGACAACTCCATGCCTTAAGTGTTTCCCCGAATGGAGGCTATCTGCTGGGAGGCACATCTTCTTCCGGTGGTAACTCAGATTTCCGTGTTGTGAAGATAAGCGAAACTGGCGATAAGGAGTGGGACAAAACCTTTGAAAGCACCAACCCTGATATGCTGAGTGCGCTGGCGGCCACCGACAACGGCGGTTACCTGCTAGGCGGCTGGACAAGTGGAGAAAATGTAAGCGGCAAGGGCAGCGAAACAGGCAGAGGTTCAGACGACTATTATGTAATACGAATAGATGGCAGTGGAAATAAAATATGGGAAAGGCAATTTGGAGGCAGATCCAGAGATCAACTGAAAGATATAGCTGCCACACCGGATGGGAATTACCTGTTAGGAGGCGAGTCTTCCTCACGTATCAGTGGCGACAAGAGCGAAGCTAACAAGGGTAGTGGAGGCCCAGATTACTGGATCGTGAAGATTGACGAAGATGGTAACAAGCTTTGGGATAAAACCTACGGGGGTGAGTCTGCTGATAACCTGAAAGCCATTATTGTAACGCCGGATAACGGCTTTTTATTGGGGGGCACTTTCTCTTCTGGTGTAAGTGGCGACAAGAGCGAACCATTTCACAGCACGTCTTTAAATTTTGATTACTGGATAGTGAAAATTGATGATAGCGGGTCGAAGATATGGGATAAAACCTTTGGAGGCAACGACAATGATCTTTTGCAGGATGTAATTGTTTCTCCGGATGGCAGCTACCTGCTGGGTGGCTGGTCCTCTTCAGGTATAGGCGGCGATAAAAGTGAAGCCGTAAAGGGTATAACCGATTTCTGGGTTATCAAGATAAAAGACAAAGACCCGGCTAAACAAGACCAAACCATCACCTTCGACCTTATTCCTATCAAAACGAGTGACGATGCTCCTTTTGCACTCCCGGCCAGAGCCAGTTCGGGGCTGCCGGTCAGCTTTAGCGTGGTGGGCCCTGCAACTGTAGCAGACAGCATTCTCACTATTACTGGCTATGGTATAGTTACCGTCAGGGCCTCTCAGCCAGGCAACGAGATGTATAGCCCTGCCCCGGATGTGAGCAGAACCTTTATAGTGGAAAAGCTGACTCCATTGTCATGAAGGAGTGGGACAAAGCCTATTCATTCGAAGATAAAGATAATCTTTCGACTATGGTCGCTACACTCGATGGAGGTTACCTGTTGGGTGTAACGGATAATGATACAGGCGGCAATAAGATACAGGCGCGCTTCCTGGTAATGAAGATAGATGCCGGCGGCAACAAAGTATGGGAGCGGACCTATGAAAACGAAGGTTACGATCGTCTTTCTGCCATTGTTGCTACGGCGGATGGCAGTTACCTGCTGGGCGGCTCCACCGAACCCGCCTCGTTAGAAGGGGAACCCCCAAAGACCGATGCTGACTATTGGCTCGTGAAAATTGACGCGGACGGCACGCAGCTATGGGACAAAACCTTTGGCGGCAGCGGAGATGATGAACTTTCTTCCTTGCTTGTAACCGCAGATGGCGGCTATTTGCTGGGCGGATCTGCCACATCAGGAATAAGTGGCGACAAGACAGAAGCCAGCCGGGGCTTAACCGACTACTGGATAATCAAAACTGACCAGAATGGAAATAAACTTTGGGACAAAACCTTTGGCGGGGACTCCGAAGATACTTTTAAAGCAATGGTCGCAACAGCTGACGGCGGATACCTTTTGGGAGGCACATCCGTGTCAGCTATAGGCGGAGATAAGACAGATGATGGCCTCTCGGGTTTGGGATACTGGATAGTAAAGATTGATGGAAGCGGCAATAAAGTTTGGGACAAAGACTTCGATGGTTTTATTGGAGCGCGTTTAGGCGCCATGTTGGCAACACCCGATGGTGGCTACCTGCTGGGTGGCACTGCCTATTCGGAGAAGTATAGCCCGGCACGGCAGGGCTCTGATGACTATTGGATAGTTAAGGTTGATGCCAACGGCAGTGAGGAATGGGACGAGTAATTGAGCGGTGACGGTTTAGAAGAATTAAGTGCCATGTTGGTTACAGCCGATGGAGGCTACATGCTGGGCGGCTCTTCCGAGTCAGGTATAAGTGGCGATGTAACGAAAGCCGACCGGGGCGGCTACGACTACTGGATAGTGAAAATCGATGCCGGCGGCAAGCAAGTATGGGATAAACGTTTTGGTGGGGATGACGATGATAGTTTAGGCGATATGCTGGCCACAGCAGATGGCTACCTGTTGGGCGGCACCTCCCTGTCAGGTAAAAGCGGCGATAAAACCGAACCTGATGCACTAGCTTTCTGGATTATTAAGATAAAAGACCTGTCCGTGCCGCCTATGCCACCCGCTCCTTTGTTTACCTCCGTGTCGCCCCGAGCGGCACTTCCCGGTACAATTGTCAACATCAGCGGCGCCAACCTGCTGACTACTTCTGCTGTGCGTTTCAACGGGGTGGCGGCAAACTTTACCGCTGTCAACGACTCGACTTTAATAGCCATTATACCGGTTACAGCTAATTCCGGAAAAATAGAGGTAGAAACGGCAGGAGGAAAGGTAAGCAGCGAAGATGCTTTCATCGTGCTGCAACCCGTTATTATAGTCTTCGCGCCTGAAAGAGGTTATGCCGGCTCCAGAGTTCTCCTGTTTGGCAAGAACCTGGCCACAGCCAAAGAAATAAGCTTTAACGGTGTGCCGGCTCAGGACTTTACTATATATAATGACTTCTTTATCCTGGCCAGGGTGCCTGAAGGCGCTACTTCCGGCAAGATAAGTATAGATTTAGAGGGAGGGGCGCATGGCGTGAGCAGCTGGACTTACCGGGTATTGCACAGGTTCTATCAGGAAGCTATTACCCGCGTCGAGGCAACAAATCCGGACGATAAACAGGTAATGGCTTATCCCAATCCGTTCACAGAGGATGTTAAAATATCTGTCAGCCACGAACAGACAGAATCAATCAACCTGATTATTTATTCGGCGTCAGGGCAGCAAATCAGGGAGATTCCTTTTGGAGAACTGGGAGCAGGCCGACATGATTTGCAATGGGACGGAACTGACAACGACGGAACACAGGTGGCGGAGGGCTTGTACTTTTACCGGGTAGTACTCGACGGCAAACCCGTAAGCGGTAAGCTGCTGAAAGCCGGCAGCGGCACTGAGTAATACAACAGCAAAGGAGTTGATATTGTATTACTCAGTGCCGTCGGATGCACGCAGGTCTTCCATACAAAAGCTTACCGAAATTTGGTGGGCTTTTGTATGAAAAGTCTTATCTGACACTTTTAATGCTATACCTGATGCTTATGTCTTCTTACTCAGAAGTTTTTAGCACTTAAATGTATAAAGTGAAGGCTTGCTTATGCTAGTGTTTCCATCGATAAATCATACTTAAGCTGCCTGTGACTTACAGGAACCCACACAATAAAGATATATGGTAAAGCAAAAAATATATTGTGTGCTTCTTAATTAGCAGGCGCGCCAGCTTTTACCCTGCTCTTTATTTTATTTATGCAGCATGCAGGAAGTTTAGCGCTTTCCTGGGGCATGGGCGGGTAGCCGGGTGCATACGTAAGCTGTTCAGAGCCGTGTTAATCGTTATCCGGCGAAGCCACAGCTTATTGTGCGGGCTCGCACCAGCAAATTATACTTGACCTGCGAAGTAAAAGTAGACGTAGATTAAGCACAGTAAGGGGTTTGCATAATTTGTATTAACCTGCAGATGGGTTTGTTGTATATGTATCATAATAATTGAAACTCTGAAAACAGAACAGTTCTTAACTCCTCAACAGTATTCACCTGTTGAGGAGTTAAGAACTGCTTGCTAATCAAATATAAATACCTTGTTCTTCTAACGTGTCTATTTTACCGACACACTGTCTGTCCGGAAGCTGGAGGCTGGCAGATTTGCCTCGTTGAACAGGTTTGGTGTAGCGGTGTTGCGCCAGGCAAAGCGTACGGCTACCGGGTGCTTTAGCTGCTTTGCTTTCACCACAATGGTGTTGCCATCTATTCTGGCATCAGCTATTATAAATCTATGATCCGGGCCAGCCAACTCGAATTGTGTCAGCTTTTTGCCTTTGCTCGTCAGGCCATCGGCATAGTCAAAGTATAAGCGCACTTTGCTGCCTTCTGCCTTCATGCTGCGGTACAAGGGGCCAGAGAAAGGGATGTCTTTGAATCCGTAGGTTTTGTTGAGTGCCCAGTTTGCCAGGCGTTTGCCTACATCCATTTTGTTAGTCGGGTGCAGGTTGGTGGCGTCGCCAACGAGGTCGCTGATGACCACCATACCGGTGTTGGGTACGCGCAGGCTTTGGCGTTGCGCATCGCGGAGTAACACCCCCGAAAAGCCTGGAGCATCATACGTCCAGGGGCCGATTTGTACAAAATAAAACGGAAAATCGTAGCCCCAGTTGCTGCGCCAGTTGTGGATAAGCGCGGGTAGCAACTGCGCATACTCCTCCGGGCTACCCGTGTTCGACTCGCCCTGATACCAGAGGGTACCTGCTATTTTGTAAGGAATAAGAGGCGCAATCATGGCGTTGTAAGCTTTGGCCGGCTTTACGGGTCCCCATTCCACTTCGGTCTGCTTTGCAGCGGCATGTGCCAGCACCAAATCGCCTGCGATAACATCAGCGTTCACCCATACTTCTCCGGGTGTACCGCCCCAACTGCTGTTGATAAGACCGATCGGCACATTTAGCTTCTGGTGTATCTCATTGCCAAAAAAATAACCTACTGCGCTAAAATCCATAGCTGTTTGCGGCGTGCAGACTACCCATTCACCGGCCACATCCAGCTGCGGCGCATCAGCTGTTCTGTGGGCTACGGTAAAGAAGCGGACAGAAGGGAAATCAGCTTTTGCCACTTCTTCCGGATGGTCTATACCTGCGCGGGGCGCCATTTCCATATTCGACTGGCCGGAGCAGAGCCATACTTCGCCCAGCAGCACATCTTCGATGTTAATGGTATTGTAGCCCTGTATTTTTAAAGTATAAGGTCCGCCGGAAGCAGGAGTTTTTAGTTTTACCTGCCACTGCGCCAGGTTGTTGGCTTTGGTTTTTACAAGTTGCTGATCCCAACTGCCTGTTACAGTTACTTCTTCGGAAGGCTTGGCCCAGCCCCAAACAATTATCTCCGCATTTTGCTGCAACACCATGTGGTTGCTGAACACCGATGGCAATACAACATTGGCTTTCACAGGAAACATCGTCCCGCAGATTAGCGCAACAGTCAGGAACGCTTTAAAGTTTTTAGGCATTATGAATGGTTTAAAATAAGCGTTCAGCAGGGCAAAAGCTTGCTCTGCTGAACACATTGTTCTCTTCGTGCCAGTAGATTTACAGGTTTATTTTTCAGATAGCAGCAGCATTACTGCATCATGCCGTGGCACCACGGTATCAAACGCTTTTTTAGTTGTGCCGATTTCTTTTTTTGTCCATAAGTTGCGGACTTTATATGTTTTTCTGGCAGCGTTTAGTACCATCTTTGAAAGCGTATCCGTTACTAGTGTCTTCTTCCAGTTAAAATCTATCTTTTGTGGCGTATTGCTGCGGTTCAGAAATGTAATAGCCCATTTGCCGTCTGCCAGAGGCTTTAGCCAGGTTTCCATACTATCTTTCTCGGCATACTTAAAGCCCTGCACACCCAGCTTGTCCTGATTTACAGCTATTACTTCTTTGTTTGTCAGGATGCCGATGGTTTCTTTGCTCATTTTGCGCAGGTCATTGCCGGCGATCAGCGGGGCAGCAATCATGCTCCACATTGTAAAGTGTGCCCGGTCTTCGTTAGCGGGCATGCCATTGCCCACTTCCAGCATATCAGGATCGTTCCAATGTCCGGGACCGGCATACTGGCGGAGGCCTTCCTGCTTGTCCAGGATCTGCATTACGCCCCACGACTTCCAGGTACCATGATCTTCAATACAGTCAAAGCAATTATAGATGTCGCCTGTAGTGCGCCACAGGTGGCCAACACGCGGGCCCCATTCCCAGGGTTTGTCGTTGCCCCATTCGCAGATACTCAGTACAATGGGCCTGCCTGCTTTTTGCAGGGCGGCACTCATGGTCATATAGGCTCCTTCAGCTTTCAGGCCTTCGGTATTGCACCAGTCATACTTCAGGTAATCGATTCCCCAGCTAGCATACATTTGCGCATCCTGAAACTCATAGCCGCGGCTGCCCGGCCTGCCGCCGCAGGTTTGTGAACCCGCATCAGAATAAATACCTAACTTCAGCCCTTTGGAATGTACATAATCAGCCAGCGCTTTCATACCGGATGGAAATCGTTTCGGGTCGGGGTGAATGAAGCCGAGGCTGTCGCGGTCGCCGTGCCAGCAATCATCGATGTTGATGTACTCGTAACCGGCGTCTTTCATACCAGTGGCAACAATGGCGTCTGCTATTTCCTTAATCAGGTTTTCGTCTACGTTGCAGGCAAATTTGTTCCAGCTGTTCCAGCCCATGGGCGGCGTAAGAGCCAGGTTCTGGTACTTGTCATAGTGCTGCTCATAGTTGTTTCCCTGGCTGAATGCTGCATAAGAAAATGTAAGGGTTATCAAAAACAGGATTGCTTTTTTCATCTGTAGTTTGTTTCTGGAACGTTCTAATTTATTTGGATATAAGTATAGAGGCAGTAGCACGAATTTATCTGTTTATAGCTGTTAATTGCCGGCAGCGCCGTACCACTTCCAGACAGGCGCGGGCATTGTGGTACGGGCATTTCCAGAAGCCGATTTTATCTTCCGACTGCATCGGGCTATAGTCATCATAAATGCCCCATATCCATTCGCCTTTTTCTTTATCAAGGAGATGATGCTGTGCAAATTGCCAGGCATTTAAGGAATTATCCAGAAATAATTCGCGGTGTGTCAGCTGGAAAGCGTTCAGAAATCCAATCATCGTCTCGGCACTTACCCACCATTCGCGGTGCGTATCGTAGTGGTTGCTTTCGCAGTTATACTCGTGGTACAGGCTTCCGTCCGGCTGAAGCGCTTCGGCAGCAGCCTTCGCCATCGAAACAGCCACGATTTTCACGCGCTCCACCAACTCTTTCATGCCTAGCGCCTCCGCCGCTTCCAGCAATAGCCAGGACGCTTCGATATCATGGCCATAAGAAATAAGATCGGCAGTAGGTATCCAGTCTCTCGTAAAGAACAGTTGCATGTGTCCGGTTTCTGGATCTACAATATGCTGCAGGAATACTTCCAGTAGCTTTTCCAGTTGCTGCGCCAGTTGCTGATCGGGCCAGATGCGGTACAAGTTAGCATAAGCCTCCAGCACATGCAGGTGCGTATTCATGGTTTTAGGATCGTTGCGGTCCTTTTCACTCAGGCGCAAATCTTCAAGTAAAGTACCCTCTCGGCTAAACGCTTCCAGGTAGCCGCCATACTTAGGATCATAACTGTACTTCTCAATCCACCGGAAAAGCTCCTGACAAAGTTGCAGGGCTTTAGGTGTTTTGGTTGCCATGTAATATTCACTGAAGCCATAGAGGGCAAAGGCCAGCGCGTATACCTGCTTCCGCGTGTTCAGCGGGTGGCCGTGTGCATTTACTTCCCAATAGATGCCTTTAAGTTCATCATCCCAGAAGTGATCCAGCAGATATCTGTAAGCACGGTCTGCTAAAGTCCTATAAGCTTCTTTGGGAGTATGCCTGTAAGCGGCTGAGAAAGTCCAGAGGATGCGTGCGTTTAGAACGCCTCCTTTCGGCGCATCCAGAACCACATCGCCATTATACTTCATCTGACCTATAAATCCTCCCTGTTCCTCATCGAGCGCATTATGTTGCCAGAAGTCTAGTATTCGTTCCAGCTCCGATTCTGCCGCTGCCTGGTAAGAGGTCAGTTTACGTATGATGCCGCTTTCTTCAGAAATAATCATGAAGCTATAGTATGATTTTGCGGTGCATTTTCCTGCTGTTGCGCTTCGAGGTAAGCAAGATTGCTATCAATGAGCTTGTTGAGCTCACTTACGGAGGCGGCTGAGGTAAAACCATCGGCAGGCGTGTTGGTTATATAATCCAGTAATTTTCCTATAGAGGACGTGGCCACATGCATGCGTGTATCGGAGGAGCCATAGTAAATAAATACAGTGCCATCCTCATCCAAAATCCAGCCGTTTCCAAACACCACATTCGACACATCACCAATCCGCTCTTCGGCTTCCGGGGCCAAAAAGTAGCCGGCAGGTTTGTAAATAACTTTAGTCGGATCAGCTAAATCCGTCATAAACATGTATAGCACATAGCGCAGGCCGGCAGCCGTATTGCGCACGCCATGTGCCAGGTGCAGCCAGCCTTTTTCAGTCTTTATCGGTGCCGGGCCCTGACCGTTTTTCACCTCATACACGGTATGGTATTGTTTGGCATCTACGATATATTCTTTCTCCACCACCGCGTTTTTGATATCGTCAGCAAAGCCAAAACCAATGCCGCCGCCGGTGCCAGCCTCTATAAAGCCATCCTGCGGACGGGTATAAAAAGCATATTTGCCGTTCACAAATTCCGGGTGCAGCACCACATTGCGCTGCTGCGGCGATGGTGTTTTAAGGTCAGGTAAACGTTCCCACGTTAGCAGGTCATGGGTGCGCACTATGCCGGCCTGTGCTATAGCGGATGACTCGTCGCCGGCAGGTGCATTGGGATCTTTGCGTTCGGTGCAGAACAAGCCATAGATCCAGCCATCTTCATGCTGTGTCAGACGCATGTCGTACACGTTTATGTCTGGCTCGCCGGTTTGCGGCAGGGTAACGGGGCGCTCCCAAAAGGTAAAATTATCGATGCCGTTCGGGCTTTCGGCCACTGCAAAAAAGGATTTTCTGTCTACGCCTTCCACGCGCACCACCAGCAGGTATTTGCCGTTTAGTTTGATAGCACCGGAGTTGAAAGCAGCATTGATACCGAAGCGCTCCAGCATATATGGGTTTGTTTCCGGGTTCAGATCATAGCGCCAGAAAAGCGGTGTGTGCTGCGCCGTAAGAATTGGGTATTTATAGCGATCAATGATGCCATTGCCCAAAGGAAGCTTTTCGTTGTCGCGGGTAATTAAACTGCAGTATGACTTTTTTAATTCGGCTTTTCTTTTTTTAGCTGCGCTTTCCATCAGGGGAAATTATTTAATGGTTTATACTTGTGAGTAAAGAGATAAAATGACTCAGACTTTGATTAATATTAGATTGACGTAAAGAGCTTAAAACTTTGATGTATGTTTTTTAAGTCCTATGTCTAACTTCCTGGTACTTGTGTCCTTTTAATGAGTGTTTGTCTTAGCGTTGAGATACTGCTTTTTCTCTTAGGAAGAGATTGCTGAACTTCGGCTTGTCTTTGGGGAGTTTGTCCCACCAGGTATACTTTAAGATCGCGCAGCATACAACCAGAATACCAAGTGATACATACATTTCGGTATACATCCGGATGACCAGGTATATGGGCAACACCGTCAGGCACATCTGGGCAACAACACCTACTACTACATTAAACATATCGAGCCAGAAGTTCTTGTTTCCTTCAAATTCCGGGTCATCGGCTTTTACCATTTCCGCAACCGGATCCCAGAAGCCCCAGGGGCGCACGGTCCGGTAAAAGCTCTTTAGCGTTTCGGCATCGGTAGGCGGGGCGAGGTAGGTGCCAATGAGGCTGCCGGCCAGCGAAATAGCCAGCAGCAACGGAAAGTAATACAGGTCAAGGCCATTGAAAAAGTATGGGAAGATGAGGGCCGGCACGATACCGGCCAGCATTCCCCAGAAAAACCCGCTGGCGTTGAAGCGCCACCAGTACCACTTCAGCACGTTGGCGGAAATGTAGCCGCCGTAAAGACCTGCCACAATCCACTGCAGGATGCTGTTTACGTCTTCGGCCAGCAAGCTGATGACCACGCTTACCAGCACCACTACGATGCCCGTGCCATAGTTCATCCGGCTGATGGTTTTGTTTGAAGCCCTTGGATTGAGGTAGCGCAGGTATACGTCGTTCACCAAGTAAGCCTGTGCCGCGTTGAGTGTGCCGGCAAACGTACCGATGAAGGCAGCAAGCAAGCCGGCCAGTATCAGGCCCATAATGCCGGTGGGTGCGAAATTATTAATGGCTGCGGGGAGTATCTTCTCGTAATCGATGCCGCCACCGGCTGCGCTTAAATCCAGCTGGCTATAGTTGAGCAGGGCCAGCACCGTAAAACCGATAATCATCAGATAACGGGTCGGGATAAGTACCAGCGACACGAAGCCACTCATCTTGGCGGCATCCTGTGGTGAGCGGGCAGAAAGTATTTTCTGCATGTCGTAGTTAGGCGTAGGGCCGGCCACGCTGGCCAATACCCCTTTAAAGAGCATGAGCGAGAAGAAGATGCTGAACATGGAATAGCCGTCCTGATTTATCTTTTCATTTACATCGTCGATGATGCCGGTCCAGTCCAGGTCGAGCGTAGCACCGAAGAAAGGTGTATTCCAGCCCTCGGGCACGTGTAAATTAGCCACGTCCAGGTTATTCATGGCAAGTATACCAATGGCTACCGCCGCAACTGTCATAATAGTGAATTGTAGCACATCGGCCCATACGATACTGGCCATACCGCCTATAATAGAGTAAAAAACAGCAAAAGAAGTGAAAACAAGTCCGTAGAAGTGCGGTACAAATTTCGCGGGTATGTCGAATGGCAGGTAGGGCTGAACCAGTTCCCAGGGAATAAATATTTCCACAAATTTGCCCAACCCGATAAAGCCATACGCCAGAAAGCCCAGGCAGCTGAGCAAGGCAAACACCACCACGATGCTGTGCGATTTGTTGGCGTCTTTGCCTCTGCCGAACCGCGTCAGCATCCACTCTGCACCCGTCGTCACATTGGAGCGGCGCAGCCAGGCAGCCATAAACATCATCAGGAAAATCTGATTAAAGGAGGGCCACAGCCATGGTATCCAGATGCTTTTAAGGCCATACACAAAAGCAAGCATCACCATCCACATCGTGCCTGAAATGTCGAACATGCCGGAAGCGTTGGAAAGACCCAAGGCATACCAGGGCAGTGTGTTGCCGCCCAGCATGTAGGCGTCTTTGCTGGTCTTCGCCCGCTTTTGCATCAGCAGCCCTATGGTTGCTACTGCTACCAGGTACATAAAAACAATAGCGATATCAAGGAGAGATAATTTCATAAAGTATGATTAAGCTGATCGATCTGTTTCGAATTTTGTTTGCTATTGATGCCCTTGCTGGTGTTATCACCTGCAAGCGAGTGACTGCTGAAGTATAGATAGTTGGTGAAAACACCAACTATGGCAAAATTAGCAAGATACTATTAATCAGGTGTTTGACTTTTTCGAATTCTGTCATCCTATAAGGATCTTGTGCATGATTAGTAGGTAATTCACAAGATCCTTACAGGATGACAGAATGTGAAGATGCCGTTTATTTTTTGTCTCGATACTTGTGTCTCCTTACTCAATTATTTTGGTGAGGCGGGGCCATACAGGTTTTCGGCGGCTACATCATCCATCAACAAAATGCTTGGTTTGCTGATAAACTCTTTAAAATCCTGCGCGCTCTGCTGGCCTGGGTATGGCGCATAATAATGGTCAGGGCGGCCGTTGCGCCACACCAGCACATAAGACAAACCTGCGTCTTTTATAATCGGCAGCAGCGTGTTGGTCCACCAATCCGGTACCGGGAGTGCTTCCAGACCGGTTTCGGTCAGTGCCCATACTTTGTGCTTTTCCTGCCCAATCTGGCGCAGCGTTTCCACCATCCGGCGTGCATCCTGCACAAAAGCAATGCTGCCGGAATCATTTTTGGTAGAGTCGGCAGACAGGCGATGGTAGATATCAAATCCCAGAATATCTACATACTCATCGCCGGGATAAAAATCCATGTAATCCTCCCTGGAGGTAAAACCGTCGGTGGAGTAGGCATATAGCAGATTGTTTGCACCATGTTTGCGGAGATAATCCACGGTAAAGCGCCACAGCTTTACATAATCTTCCGGCGATGTATGGGGGCGGCCCCACCAGAACCAGCCGCCTGTGTGCTCGTGCAGTGGCCGGAAAATAACCGGAATTAGTTCGCCCCTGGTTCCTTTCAGGCTTTTCATAAAAGTAGCTATTTCATTTAGCCAGGATTCATAGCGTTTCATAGCCTGCGGATCGTTAAACATCCGGTGAATAGTGGAGTCCATAGGGTCCCAACTGGTTTTAGCCGGGTCAAGCGGATTGTTGAGGTGCCAGCTGAACGTGTTTACACCGCCTTGAGCATACACCTGCGCCGCAAAGTCTCTGATTCTATCGAAAGGCACACTGTCCAGGTTTATTTGCTGGCCCAGTTCAAGGTGGCCCAAATCCCATCCTGCCACAGCAGGATATGCGCCGGCCACTTCTTTCACATCCGAGCGTCCAGTTTCATACTTCCAGCCAACACCATAAGCCAAATCATCCTGATGACCGAACATCAGGCCATCTTTAGAAAGCCGTTTCATGTTGCTATAGAGATTCTGCGTCTCTTCGGTAGCATTTGGGGAAGAAGTGGTGGGGATTGACCGCAAGCAGGAGAGTTGCAGACAGCAGACAAATAGCAGGAAAATGGATAAAGCTTTGCTCATGGATATTACTAAAAATGGCCGAATATATTTGGCAGCACTTAAACCAACATGCGGCGGTAGCGAAAATGCAGGCGTGAGATTAGTAGTCCTGCCGTTTACTTCTTTTAGCAGAATCGACATCTATTGCGATTAGAACCGGCTATGTTTCATTTACACGGTGTTCTGCCTTGTCGCAACAGCTTAAATCTGCACCTCACGCAAAGATTAAGCTACCATTTTGCTTATTTAGTTTATAGTACCTACACAAAGCTAGGTAGAAAGTGAACTGCCTAGTAATACTATTTTATCAATTATTTGCTTTATTCCTTTTAAATTTAAATTTTTATTTTTAGTTTGAGAAAGTAGGAAGCAACTAATAGACTCCTTCTTGATTAGAGCTTTATCTGATAACCATGTTTTGAAACGTTAGTATAAGTTTAGCCTGGTAATTTTTAAGCTAATAAGTACAAGTATGATGCTATTATCGTAGCAGCAGAATCTATTTTTAGTATGGCGCTTGTTTGTCTTTTAAAAGCTTTAAATGAGTTATTTATCCTGAGCTTATTTTAGCACCTCTTGTAATATTATTCAGTCAGGTGGTGTTTTGACTGAGTTTTTAACCATTGATGAAGTATGAACACAATTTACAGAGAAATCACGCCGCTTACACAAAACGATTGCTTTACGCTATTTTCGCGGGTAAAGGAAGAATTTAAGTTTCCGCTGCACTACCACGATGAATTTGAGCTTAATTTCATCTCTAATGCAGCTGGGGCAAAACGCGTGGTGGGCGACCACATCGAAGTAATAGATGATTTGGAGCTTGTGCTTGTAGGTAATAACCTGCCGCACGGCTGGTTTACGCACCAGTGCGAAACCAGAAATATTGTAGAAATCACCATCCAGTTCCACCGCGATTTGCTGGACGAAAAATTTCTTCGGCGAAATCAACTCAGCTTTATCCGTGCCCTGCTGGAGCGATCGGCAAAAGGCATATCTTTTTCAAGGGCAACCAAAGAAGCATTCAGGCCGCGGCTGGAGCAGCTCTCGCAAAAGAGCGGCTTCGATTCCGTTCTCGAGCTTATCTCCATCCTGCACGATTTGTCGATTTCGCGGAACATGCGCACCTTATCTAACGGTGTTTTCACTTCTGATAAGGTAAACTACTATAGCCGCCGGATTGAGAAAGCTTTTGAATACATGCAAACGTACTACGATAAAGATATCGCGCTCGCTGATTTGGCCAAGGTTGTGAACATGCCCGAAGTGTCTTTCAGCAGGTTTATCAAGAAGCGAACAGGAAAGACTTTTATAGAAAGCCTTAATGAAATTCGTCTGGGCCACGCCACGCGTATGCTGATTGATACCACCGAAACGATCTCTGAAATCTCATATAAATGCGGCTTTAATAACCTGTCATACTTTAACCGGGTCTTTAAACGCGAGAAGGGAAGCACGCCGAAAGAATTCAGACAAAATTATTCAAGCTCCTGTGTTATTATATAGTATAACCATACCCTTATTTAGCCGGAGCTGCCAGGTTTGCTTTGCTTGTAATGTCCGGCATTTTTAAGCAGGTTCTAAAGCCACGGCCATACTTGCTGTAAGCATGGCCGTGGCTTTGGATTTAAGAATCCGCCGCACCCCTTAAAAGTATGATTTGCTGTTTGCATGGTGGCAGAGAAAATAGTACTAAGGTGCCTCACAATTTTAACTATAATTGTATCAGGATATAAGCTCTGTGTATCAGGTAAGGCTCCATAAACTGTCCCGCATCCGAGATAAAATAATAATCAGATATATCAATTTGCAGAAAAATAGCATCATTCTCCGTTGCCAGGCATAAACCATTTGCAATTTTCGAAGTATAAGAGTTGGCCTTGCCGCCCGCCTACATATTATGCCGATATTGTGGCGGTAATCCATCTAAATTGTCAGCATCTGAAGTAAGGTGCTGTTTTACAACATTTAAATTCTTACATGAAAATTACTACATATCTTGGCAGCCCATTTCCATTGGGTGCCACCTGGGATGGCAAAGGAGTGAATTTCGCTCTTTACGCGGACAACGCGACAAATGTGGAGCTTTGCTTGTTTGATAATGCGACCGACAATAAAGAATTTGCAAGCGTAAAAATGGCGGAACGTACCTACCAGATATGGCACGTGTACCTGCCTGATGCAAAGCCGGGGCAACTGTACGGTTACAGAGTATATGGGCCCTATAACCCACAGGAAGGAGAGCGGTTTAATGCGAACAAGTTGCTGATTGACCCATACGCAAAAGCTATTTCGGGCACCATTGAGTGGCATGATTCGCTGTTTGCCTACAAAGTAGGGGAAGGGAACCAAGATACGAGCTTCAGCGAAACAGACAGCGCGCCGTTTATTCCCAAATCAGTTGTTATCGACTCTGCATTTGATTGGGAAGGGGATGTAGCGCCGAAGATTCCGTACCACAAGACCATCATCTATGAGACACATGTGAAGGGTTTCACACAGCTTCACCCTGATATTCCGGAGGAGATCCGGGGCACGTATATGGCACTTGCGCATCCGGTAACCATTAAATATCTGAAAGAACTTGGTATTACAGCAATTGAGTTGATGCCTGTGCACCATTTCATTACCGATCGCCACTTACAGGAAAATGGCCTGACTAATTACTGGGGCTACAACACTATCGGCTTTTTTGCCCCCGATGTGCGCTATTCTAGTACCGGAACTACAGGAGAGCAGGTTTTAGCGTTTAAACTAATGGTAAAAGAACTGCACAAGGCGGGTATAGAGGTGATTCTGGATGTGGTATACAATCATACCGGCGAAGGTAACCAGATGGGGCCGACACTTTCCTTCCGCGGCATCGACAATGCTTCATATTATAGGCTGGTAGAGAATGATAAGCGCTATTACATGGACTATACCGGCACCGGCAATACGCTGAATGCTAACCTGCCCAACGTGCTGCGGCTTATTATGGACAGTCTGCGTTACTGGATTCTGGAAATGCACGTCGACGGTTTCCGCTTTGACCTGGCCTCTACCTTGGCGCGCGAACTGCACGAGGTAAACCGGTTAAGTTCCTTTTTCGACATCATAAACCAGGACCCTGTTATCTCACAAACAAAGCTGATTGCCGAGCCCTGGGATATTGGCGAAGGAGGCTATCAGGTAGGCAATTTTCCGCCGGGTTGGTCGGAGTGGAACGGCAAGTACCGCGATTGTATCCGCGACTACTGGCGCGGCGCTGACAGTATGCTGGCTGAGTTTGCCGAGCGTTTTACCGGTAGCTCTGATCTATACCGCGACGATTACCGCAAGCCTACGGCCAGCATCAACTTTGTAACTGCCCACGATGGCTTCCCACTTAATGATCTGGTATCATACAACGAAAAGCACAACGAGGCCAACGGCGAGAATAACAACGACGGGGAGAACCATAACCGATCCTGGAACTGCGGCGAAGAAGGGCCCACCAACGATCCGGATATTCTGGCGCTAAGGCAACGGCAAAAACGAAATCTCCTGACCACGCTTTTCCTGAGCCAGGGTGTTCCGATGCTGGTTGCCGGCGATGAAATCAGCCGTACGCAGGGTGGCAACAACAATGCCTACTGCCAGGACAACGAAATCTCGTGGGTAAACTGGGCAGCCGCCGACAAGGAATTGCTGTCTTTTACGCAAAAGCTTATCAAGTTGCGAAAAGACCATCCGGTTTTTTGCCGTCGCCGTTGGTTTCAGGGGCGACCCATTAAAGGTATAGGCGTTGAAGACATTGCCTGGTTTCTGCCGGAAGGCACCGAAATGACTGAAGAGAACTGGAACCATGATTATGCCAAATCTCTAGCGGTATATTTAAACGGGCGCGGAATACATTCGCAGGGCCCCAAAGGAGAGCAAATTTCAGATGATAGCTTCTATGTTATTTTCAACGCTTACCACGGCGAGCTGGAATACAAGCTGCCGCCTGCGAAGTATGGCACCAAATGGACAAAAATACTGGATACAACCGAAAATGAGATAAAAGACAAAACTACTTATGCCGCGGGCGATGCTGTTACAGTTCAAGGCAACTCTGTCGTGCTGCTGCACCATCCGCTTCTATAGAGGTATAAGTATGAAGTATATTTAAGTAACAGGCTGAAAGGTATGGCATCAATGCAGAATTGCTTTTCTTCTCCCGTTGGCAAAACTGGCGCTTTGCACCAATTAAATATGCAACGCATACTATAAGTTCTTAAACCACTGCTAATTTGGTGGTTGAGAAAGATTCGCTTTCAAAGCTGAAGCCGGTTTTTCAAAATTACTGTTACACTGGCTGGTAAAACAAAGGGCTGTATCAACGATACAGCCCTTTGTTTATAATTAAGAATTCATTTCATCGGCACTTGGTCCATAACTGCCCGGTATAGGTATGTTTAACAACCGCAGGTAAACGCCCAACTGTGCCCGGTGGTGTATAGTCTGGCTAAAAGCATGACGGATTGTTTCTCCTTTGGTCAGATCAAAATATATTTCTTCTCCGTTCCGTAAAACCCATTTTTCTGATAGCTGTTCTTCTGTAGCTTTCTCCAGATGCGCTTTGCCGTCTGCTAAGTTGTTTTCAAAATAATCCAGCAGGGCGGCTGTGTTGTTGATGACTTTTGGCTCGTAAGGCTGCGTGGCAAAATCCATTTCATTGGTAGTTAACGCCATCGAAACCCATGAGGGCAACTCGGCAATGTGCGTGGCCAGCTGCCGGATGGTCATACTTTTTTCATGCGGCTGCCAGTCAAATTTGTCGTCGGGTATGCGGGACAGCATTTTGCGTGTGGTCTCGGCTTCCTGCTCCAGTTCCTTCAGGAGCATCTGAATTATATTCATAGTTTTATGTTTTGGTTCTAAGGCAAAGAAAGCAAGTCTTACCGATATGCCGATAGAAAAAAGGAATAAACTAAAAAAATTCTGAAAACGGATACTCTAAAGCAACGGTAACAAGCGCAATCTTTAGGTGTTTTAGAAAAATGCGGAACTTCTGCAGATGAAAAAGGCGCAACCTGCTATTCAAACTGCGCCTTGTGTTTATACTTGTAGATCAGATTAAGCTGTTATCTCAGGATTGCCGGGACCTTCGTAGATAGTATTAGCTTTTCTGCGCTTAAACCACTTCATAACCGTGGAACCGGCGGCAACAATTGCCAGACCGATTACTTTCCAGAACTTGAGCAGTACAACAAAGAAGCCGACTTTGGCCAGTATTTTGCCTGCCACCAGGCCACCTATAGTCCAGGCGGCTACGTCATCCACATCTGGGTTAAAGTCGAAATAGCTGTGGCCTTTTTCGAAAGCGATACTACCAGTTACCAAATCAATATGCTGCTTCACCTCCGGCAGGCTGTTCATGCCGGCAATGGCGTTCAGCACCAGTACGCCTTTTCTGCCCAGCAGGCGCACGTTGTAATTCAGGGTATTATCTTCTATTTCTCCGAACTGAATCTCTTTTGCCCAGTGCAGAATTTTATGCTCTTTGTCATAGTATGGCTTTGATGCCCAACCTATCAGGTATATCGGATCATAGCCCTCGTTCTGGCGTGCAGGGTTTTCCTCCAGCGTTTCTGACTGCATTGTTTTCAGCAGGTCATTATAATCAATTTCCCCGGCGTCATCGTCTTTTACATAACCGATTTCGTCATACTCGATATTAAATACCCAGGAGCTGGAATCCAGCACACCATACTGTTCCGGGATAAGCATGCCCAGCGTTGTTCCGCTTTTCGGATTGCCCCACAGGTCGGTCAGCACATACTCGGCCTGTTCCGCATCCAGGTATTTAAAACCTTTTGGGACTGTTATTTTAGCAATGCCATCGCGCAAGCTTATTTCGCCATGCTGATATTTCATGCTGCTTTCTATCTGCTGCATCTCCAGCTGCAGCGAATCAATTTCCTGCGCGAAAGCAGCTGTAGTAACAAGAAAAGTAAAGAACAAAAGGTAAAGGTGTTTCATAAGTATAAAAAGTATAGGGTTTCTTTAATATATATATAAATAAAATAAAATATATAAAAACATTCTTATATACTATAATAGTTTTAAAAAATAGTATAAAAATATAATTCAGGTATTGCAGCATCATTTTCAATTTATGGATTGAAGCATAGGAAACTGAGCTGAATCGGGGTTCTGAGGCTGGAAAGGACAAAAAAAGCGCCCCGGCAATTTTGCCGGGGCGCTTAATATAAAATAGGTATGGCGTGAGCCTTTCTAAGGTCCTTTATGCCATCTCGGAGCTTACCAGAGTCTGATCCTGTCTTCCGGCTTTTTGTAGAGCTTGTCGCCAGGCTCCACGTTAAAGGCCTGGTACCAGGCATCCATGTTTACGGGCGCGCCAATAGTGCGGTATTGGCCCGGCGAGTGTGGATCAGTTACAATTTGCTGTGCGGCGCTTTCCGGTAAAATATTGGTGCGCCATACTTGTGCCCATGCTAGGAAGAAGCGCTGATCCGGCGTAAATCCGTCAATCTTCTCGTTCGACTGGCCTTGCTTGGTCATTTTAAAAGCTTCGTATGCCGCATTCAGGCCACCTAAGTCACCGATATTTTCGCCCAGTGTCAGTTTGCCGTTTACATGCACTGTATCGAGCACAGTGTAGGCGTCGTACTGTTCCTGCAGAGCTTTGGCTTTCTCCTTGAAGCGGGTCTGATCTTCAGCTGTCCACCAGTTGCGAAGCGTGCCGTCTTTGTCGTACTGGCTGCCGGAGTCATCAAAGCCATGAGAAATCTCGTGCCCGATAACAGCACCAATACCGCCATAATTCACCGCATCATCTGCATTTGGATCGAAGAACGGAAACTGCAGAATACCGGCCGGGAACACAATTTCGTTCATCACCGGGTTGTAATAAGCGTTTACGGTTGGCGTGGTCATGCCCCAGCGGGTTCTGTCCACGGGTTTGCCCAGTTGGCTCACCATGTCGTTGTAAGCCCAGGTATCAGAATTCTTCACGTTTTGGAAGAAAGATTTGCGGCTAACATCTAGGCCTTCATACTTCTTCCAGTTGTCCGGATATGCTACTTTAGGCGTAAAAGCGTGCAGCTTCGCCAGGGCTTTCTCCTTGGTTTCAGCACTCATCCAGTCCAAGTTGCTGATGCGAATTTCATAAGCTTTCACCAGATTGCTGATCATGTCCTGCATCCTGGCTTTCGCCTCCGGCTTAAAGTGCTTCTTCACGTACAGCTGGCCCAGCAGTTCGCCGATGCTTCCATCCGTTAAAGAAGACATCCTTTGCCAGCGCGGCGTCGGCACTTTCTGACCTGATAAAGCTTGTGAATAAGCAAAGTTGGCATCCACAAACGGTGTGCTCAGGTATGGGGCTGAAGCTTTCAGCACGTTCCACTGCAGGTAAGTCTGCCAGTCGGAAACCGGCACACTGGCAACCAGGCTGTTTAATTCCTTGAAGAATTTTGGGTTGTTTACCAATACGGTGTCTTCTCCAGTAACCTTCATTTTAGCCATCAAAGGCTTCCAGTTAATGTTTGGCGTGGTCTTGCTCAAATCAGCAACGGCAAATTTGTTGTATGTTTTGTATGGGTCGCGCATCTCTACACGGCTCATTTGCGCCTCAGCTAGTTTCTTCTCCAGATTGAAGATGGTTTCAGCATTCTTCTGCGCCGTAGCCTTTGGTGCTCCCGTTAAAGTAAACAGGGTAGTGATATAGTTTTTGTAAGCTGTCTGAATTTTCTGTGTACGGGCATCATCTTTCAGATAATAATCGCGGTCAGGCAGGGTTGTACCGCCCTGGCTTAGCTGCGGCACCATGTTGTTTACATCTTTGCGGTCCTGGCCTACATAAAAGCCAAACATTGGTGAACTGAAACCTACGGTTCTGAGATAAGCTGCTTCGTTCAGCACGTCCTGTGGTTTTTTTACAGCGACTGCTCTCTTCAGATCTGCTTTAATAGGCGTGAAGCCAAGTTTATCAATGGTGGCGCTGTCCATAGCTGCGGCATAAAAGTCGCCTACGCGTTTTTCGATGGAGCCCGCCGCTGCGTTTTTATCGTTCGCCGCTTCTATCAGCAGAGATTTAACGGCATTGATATTAAAATCCCGAAGTTCGTTGAAGCTGCCCCAGCGGGTTTCTTTGGCCGGAACAGGATTGTTTTTTAGCCAGTTGCCATTGGCATACTCGTAAAAGTTATCACCTGGATCTACAGACAAATCCATATTTGCCTTATCAAGGAAAGGTGTTTTCTTTGTGCTTCCGGCATCATATTGTGCAGAGGCATCAATGGCAACTAAAGAGCTGGCTCCGAAGAGTAGTAAGGTAAGGTAGTTTTTCCAGTTTGAAACTGGCTTTGTAGCGTTTTGATTGGTCATAGGTTTGTTAAGCGTTTAATTAGTATTGAAAAGTATGATAATTAAGGTAAGTATAAAAGCACATGTAAAAAGATATTAAAAAATACCTTTACTTATAATGCATTAATTTAAAGATTTTTATATGATGTTAGCAAAATACAAGGTATAATTTTGGTTTGTTTATATTATATATTTGTGTATTTTGCATCATTCATAATTAAGATAGTATTCATAAAGTTAAAGTCTTCTTATACAGGCCTTAAAAAAAGCGAATAATTAAAAGTAATTTTATTAAATATTTGCCTTCATCAGAAGCAAGTGTACTGCTTATGCTTACTATTAGCTGCTTTTTCGGCTGCGGCAGGCGGTGCCGGAAAAAAGATCAGGAAGTAAGATTTATGTAATACAAATTAAAACCTGTTATTTTGCTGTTACAACATTTAATTTTTGCTTATGTATGGCTAAACAAACAAAAAAGATAATTCGTTTGCTTTTTAAGGCGTATCAGTAAAAATAGCAGGCTATTCCTTTGTTGGCCGCCTGACATATAAAATTAAATAAGTGCCATTAATATAAAATTTTTGTAGCCTGTTTTAATAGGAACAAGTTACATCTAATTTGCACCTCATGCTAGCTTTTAATACGGCAGGGAGGATCTAAAACAAGAGCAGCCAGCAAGTTTATAGAACAATGATTAAAACTAAGAAAGATATTATACTAGAAGCAGCGCTCAACCTCTTTGCCGAGAATGGTTATACTGCTACGCCAACCAGTTTGATAGCACGGAGAGCCGGTGTGTCGGAAGGTTTGATTTTTAAACATTATACCAGCAAAGAGAACTTGCTGGATATAGTGGTGAAGACCGGGTATAGGCGCGTGATGGAGACGAGCAAAGGACTTGTGCTGGAAGATGACCCTAAGAAACTGATAGCCAATGTACTCGATATGCCTTTGATACTGGTGGAGGAAGACAGGGCTTTTTGGCGCATGCAGTTTAAACTGGCCAATGAGGAAATAGCACAGAAGCATCATGTCCGCTACTCCCATTCTATTATGAAAAAACTGGTAGATGCTTTTACACAATTAGGATATAAGGAGCCGGAGCTGGAGGCCGAATTTATGCTGCTGACAGTGGAAGGCTTGTGGCGCCTCTTCTCAATACAAGAGGACAAAGCAAAATTCGTAAAGCTGGTAAACCTTATTAAATCCAAATACGAGGTAGTATAGGTTATAATTTTTAAATATCTGGTTACATCTGAGTCTAGAGTATAAGTATTTGATGTATAAAGTTCCTATGCTACTCTGAAAGTAAGCAGGAACCTAAAGCTATGTCCACCCATATTTTGATAGGCAATCATATCATCCGGCTATCGCTTCTCACTTCTTTACTTTTTTGCCCTCTTTCTAAAATCCCTTCTGGTGCTTTGTCTGTGCCTCAGATATAAGGTTACAGGTTTTTATACCTTGAACAAAAAGTATCAGACCTGAATACGGAGATAAGGTATGGGCCAGATTTTTATACTTCATACCTTCATCAACCATACTTGCAGCAAAATATATCAAGTGCAGCAAAATTCTGTATTTATACATTTGATAAGTGGCGTATAAGACAGGCAAGCATCTTTAAGCAGGACTAATATGTTGCTTCGCCTGCTCTGAGCGTCTGTTGACGGGAAGTTTTTGTATGTACTAAATCTGCACTGCTAAGTTCATCCGTATGTATAGTTTTAAAAATTAATTGTTTTAACAGTACGACCTTATTTAATAAACATGAAAAAAAACTTTATGAAATCCCTTGTGCCTGGCACAGACGGGAGGCAGCAAACGAAGAACAGATGGCAGCGCGTGGCGCAAGTGCTGGCCATGGCATGTGTGGTTACCATGATGTCTGCATGTAACGATGATGATGAAATTGGTATAGAGCCTAGCGGGCCGCAGCCAGAATGGGGACCAAACATTAAGCCGCAGATGCTGGCCGTAATTGAGAAACTGGACAGCCTGGTTGGTCAGCCGCCGCTGAACGAGCGCACTGTGGAAGAAGCGCGCATGGCGCCTACACCGAAAGATGCTGTGCTGGCAGTAATGGAAGATAATGGCATCACAATGCCTCCTTCTAAAGTAGACACCACCGGGCAGGAGATTGCTGTGGAAGGCGGCACCATTCATGTGCGTATCTATACACCAAAAAATGCTACTGCGCCTTATCCGGGCATCGTGTACTACCACGGCGGTGGCTGGGTAATTGCAAGTATCGATGCCTATGACGCATCGGCGCAGGCCTTGTCTGAAAAGACCGGAGCTGTGGTTGTTTCTGTAGGATACCGCCAGGCACCAGAATACAAATTCCCGACTGCTCATAACGACTCATTTGCAGCTTATAAATGGGTACTTGCTAATGCTTCTTCCCTCAATATAGATGAGGATCGTGTGGCTGTAGCCGGCGAGAGCGCAGGAGGTAACTTGGCTGGTGCCATGTGTTTGATGGCCCGCGACCAGGGCGTGCAGATGCCAGTGCATCAACTCTTGGTTTACCCTATTGCCGGGTATGACTTTAATACCCCATCGTATACCCAATATGCCATGGCGCACCCTCTGAGCAAGCCGCTGATGCAGTGGTTCTTCGACAAGTACCTGCGTTCTCCTGAAGACGGAAATAACGCGCTGATTGCGCTTGTGCAGGCAACTGATTTAGAAGATCTGCCATCGGCAACAGTTATTAATGCGCAGCTTGACCCGCTCCAGAGCGAGGGACAGGAATATGCCGATCACCTGGAGGCGGCAGGCGTGCCTGTTACAGCCAAAGTGTATGAAGGTGTAACACATGAGTTTTTTGGCATGGCCGCCGTGGTACCCGAAGCCAAAGAAGCGCAGGACCTGGCAGCCAAAGAGCTTAAGAAAGCCTTTGAGAAATAAGCCTGGTAGCAAATTAAGTACTCAAGTTTATCCCTTTATTTAAGTATAAACGCCGCCCCGATAGCTATCGGGGCGGCGTTTATACTTACAGGCTAATGAATTTGAACCGTCAAGATAGTAATAACTAATGCTGGCGGTAAAACTACTTTCCTTTTGTGTAACGTACCTTCTTTAGTCAGCTTCGGATATAGAACGGGTTATAGTAGCAGTATAATTTATACTTTTGTTTTTTAGCAGCAACCACTTGAAACGCTTATATTAGCCTGTCTGACTCGATAAAGTCAATATAAATCTGTACAAAGGAGATGAAAGCAACCGGTGAATTCTGCATCAGTACCACGGGCCGACGCATCGTTATCATCGGCAACGGCATTGCGGGCGTTACCTGCGCCCGCCACCTGCGCAAACGCGACAGCGCCGCCCACATAACTATTATCTCCGGTGAAACAGAACATTTCTTCTCCCGCACCGCTCTCATGTACATTTATATGGGGCACATGAAGTATGAGCACACCAAACCCTACGAAGATTGGTTCTGGCAGAAAAATCGCCTGAACCTGGTGCACGATTGGGTAACAAGTATAAATGTTGAGCAGAAAGAATTACAGCTACAACAGCAGCCTCCGCTCAAGTATGATATTCTGGTGCTGGCACTCGGCTCCAAGCCAAATATGTTTGGTTGGCCGGGGCAGAATCTAAAAGGTGTGCAAGGCTTATACAGCTACCAGGATTTGCAAAATATGGAAGCTAATACCCAAACCTGCGCGCGCGCCGTAATTGTGGGCGGTGGTTTAATAGGCATTGAGATGGCAGAAATGCTGCGCAGCCGCCACACTGCAGTTACGTTTCTGGTGCGTGAAGCTGGTTTCTGGAACAACGTACTGCCCGAAGAAGAAGCTCAAATTATTAGCCGCCACATCCGCGAGCATCACATCGATCTGCGCCTGAACACCGAATTGAAAGAAATACTGGACGATGGTAACGGGCAGGTAAGAGGCGTAGTAACAAGCGCCGGAGAAGAAATTGCCTGCCAGTTTGTGGGCCTGGCTGTTGGCGTAAGTCCCAATACAGGGCTCCTGCAAGACACGCCACTTGAAACTAACCGCGGTATTTTAGTAGATGAATTTTTTGCTACAAATATCAAAAATATATTTGCCATCGGCGATTGTGTGGAGTACCGCAACCCGCCGCCCTTGCGCCGTGCAGTGGAGCAGGTATGGTACACGGGCCGAATGCATGGCGAAACGCTGGCATACAACTTAACGCACGAGCCGGTGCCGTACCAGCCGGGGCCATGGTTTAATTCCGCAAAGTTCCTCGACATCGAATACCAGACCTACGGTTTAGTGCCAAGCATTTGTAAAGAGCCGCTGCAGTCGTTTTACTGGGAGCACGAGCGGGGTACCGTTGCTTTCCGGGTAGTGTTTAACGGGCACAGCAAAAAGCTGCAAGGTATAAATGCACTTGGTATGCGCCTGCGGCACGAGTTTTTTGACCAGGTGCTGCGCGAAGGCGGTACTGTAGAGCAGGTACTGACGCAGCTGCACCGCGCCAACTTTAACCCGGAATTTTACGATAAACATCACCGTGCAATCCTGCAGGCTTACAACCAGCAGTATGATACTAATCTTCAGCCGGTGCCAGAAAAGAAAACACTGCTCTCGTTTTTAGGTTTATAAACTGCAGTATGAAAAAGATACAAAAATTCGGACTTGGCATTTTCCTGGCAGCGCTGGTGTTCTTTAACGTGCTACTTGTTCTGGGCCGGTTCCGGTTATCGGAACAGCAATTGCAGGACGTGGTAAAGCAGGAGCAGTTTGAAGTGCTGAAAAAGGAATTGGCTCCGATGCTGGATAAAACCTATACGACGAGTTTCGCTTTTGTCAGCGATTTTAACAAATATTTTGATGCTTATAACCAGACGCAACAGGCAAATTGGCAATCGGGCGGCGTAGTAATCTATGACGATTATACTTTTACCCTAACCAAAGCTGCCAGCCAGGGCTTTGTAGAAAACAACCAACTGCTGTTGCTCCTGCTCACCATCGTGCTGGGCGCGGCGGGTGCGCTCCTGAACATTCTGCCCAAGTATAAAAATGAGCCTGCTGGCATCAAACACAACGGCGTCATGTTCTCGTCCAACAAATCCAGGGGCATCATCGGCATTATCATCGGCGCATACCTCATCGGGCTCTACGTGCTGATTTACTGGTTCCCGGCTTACATCGTAAATTGGACACTGCTTGTAGACCCGCTAAGCTATACACTTTCCGGCGGACCGGCCAGCCAATGGTTCCTCTATGGCACCATTTATACTTTGGCCATACTGGTAATGGGCGTGCGGATGTTCAGGAAGTACCGTGGCAACAAATACCAGACATTGCGTACGGCATCGGTCATGTTTTTCCAGCTGAGTTTTGCCTTTGTGCTGCCCGAAATCCTGGTGCTGCTCAACAAGCCCTGGTACGACTTCAAAAACATATGGCCACTCGATTATGATTTCTTTTTCGACTACAATGTAGTCGGAATGCTCAATAGTGGCGCTGTGGGCATGTTTATGTTTGTATGGGGCATCCTGCTGATAATTATTGGCGTGCCTCTGATGACCTATTTCTACGGCAAGCGCTGGTACTGCAGCTGGGTGTGCGGCTGCGGAGCCCTGGCCGAAACCGCCGGCGATCCGTATCGTCATCTTTCCGATAAATCTCTGAAAGCCTGGAATGTAGAGCGCATCATAGTTTATAGTATTCTGTTGATTATCGTTGGGATTACCATACTTACTATTATCAATTATTTCGCGGAATTTGGCCTGCTGGGCCAGGCAACGGGCGTACTGCACCAGTGGTATGGCTTCCTGATAGGCGCTGCTTTTGCCGGTGTGGTCGGGGTGGGCTTTTATCCGCTGATGGGCAACCGTGTGTGGTGCCGTTTCGGGTGCCCGCTGGCAGCTTACCTGGGCATTGTGCAGCGTTTTAAATCGAGGTTCAGGATTACGACCAACGGCGGACAGTGTATTTCCTGCGGCAACTGCTCCACGTACTGCGAAATGGGCATTGATGTGCGCTGGTATGCGCAGCGGGGCCAGAACGTGGTACGCGCTTCGTGCGTAGGCTGCGGCGTATGTGCCTCCGTGTGCCCCAGGGGTGTGCTGAAACTGGAGAATGGCCCCGAACAAGGCCGCATCACAGATATCCCATTCCTGACAGGGAATGAATCAATCAAAGTTTTATTTTGATAGCCTGAAGTGAAAATCTAACTTGCTGTGCGCCCGGGTGGTGCCGGTTATACTTTGCCGGTCGCCGGTGTTCCGTTACCTTTACCTGCCATTACGTATAAGCCAATGACGCAGAAACTACAGTTTGGCTATAAACTATAACTATGGTGGAACCCAGTGTTAGGACAGCTTCAATTGAATTCTAGTTAAATTAAGCAGCTACTTTATAGACGGATTCAGGTATTTTATATTCCAGCGATTGATGCGGGCGCTCCTGGTTGTAGAAGAAAAAGTACTGCTCCAACCCCTGGTATAGCTGCTGACACGTCTCTAGCCTCTTCAGGGAAAGATATTCATACTTAACACTTCTCCATAGCATTTTTACAAAGATGTTGTCCATGGCCCTGCCTTTGCTGTCCATGCTAATCTGAACTTGGTGCTGCTATAAGTATAGTGGTAAAAGCAGCACTGGTAAAATTGCTGTACTGGTCAGTGTTGAAGATCGCTTGGTCTGCCAGCCTGTAGCATTTCTTTTAGCACTCCGCAGCAGAAATTCGTGTCCATACTGTTAGATACTCCTCAGCTAATGATTTTGGAGCTATACAGAAAGAGATTTGATTAGGATGCACTTCATACTTCCGGGCCAGTTGCTGAAGGGACTGCTGTTCCTTAAGCGCCTCAAGAGCTATTTTAACTTTGAACCTGCCTGAATTGGATCATCGCTTTTGCATAGAATAACAAGTTAAAGATTTAACACTTAAACTGCTGTTCTAATTTTGAGGACCACTATAATTCCAAGCGGCATAACAAACAACTTCTGGGGCAGAGTTTATTCTACTTCATCGCTATACCTAAACTAACTAAAAACAACCTTAGAGAATATCTAGAAAGTCCTTATGACCTTACTGCGCGCACCTGCCCCGAAGCATATCGGAGCAGGTTCAAGTGTGTGATTATCATTGCGATTACACTATAACCATAAAATGCTAGCAGGTTTGAAAGATGGCGCTAGGTTTGAGCGGATTACTGTCCTATTGTTTTGATGAGCAATCCTTTTTCTACCGTGTCAGTAAGTTCCATGCCGTTAAGTATAGCCAGTTCTTCCATTCTGGCATCTGGGACTTTAAAAGTTCGTAATACCTGTGCCAGTGTGCCGCGTTGCTGCACGGTTTTAATCTGTACGCGCTCTGCCTTCTTGTTTAGTTTAGCCGGGTCTGTTAGTGCCTTAAAGCTCTGCATGGTGTTGCTGAAAGCCTGGCTATAAGCATCAAAATCAGCGGAACCCGAAATGCCCATTATGCTGTAAATATTGCCGCCATACTGTATCAGGTAAGTAAGTGTCCGCACGGGTTGCTGCTGCTGTTGTCCTTGTTGCTGCTCCTGCTGCTGATCCGCAACGATGGCAAGTGCGGGCAAGCCGTTTACCGTTATACTTTTAGAATCTACCGGCTGCAGCTTGTATTGTTGCAGCATCTGTTGTGCAGCTGCCTCCAGCGTTTCGCCTTGCGCCAGTGTCAGTATCATGGCGGCTTTGCCATCTTTAGGTGCCAGCTGCACTTGCTGCGGGCTGTTCAGGTGGTTCCAGGCCGGCGGTATCTGAAACTGAAATTTGAGTGCCGGGTGGTAAAACACGTTCTTATCAACGAAACCCTGCTTCGGATCTTCACCATAAATTATTCCGTCAATCAGTTTGAGGTATTCGTTCCGTTCTACCGCTGCCTTTGTTAAATTTTCCTTGAGCTTCCACTCGGCCGCTAGTTCGTGTACCCGCACATACCTATCAGCTGGGTTTGGGTGCGTCGACAAAAAGTCCGGCACGGCGGCAGTGCCGCTCTGTTCCTGCTGCCGTTGCAGCGTCAGGAAAAAGTCAGCCATTTCAGTGGCGTTATAGCCTATTTTGGTGGAATACTCTACACCCAGCATGTCAGATTCACGCTCATCATCCCGCCCGAATTTTAGAAACAGCAAACCCACACCTTGTGAGGCTGCATCAGCAAACTGTCCAAACTCAGGAGCGATAACCATACCTGCAATTAATCCTACCTGAGCCAACACAGCCTTGCTTTGCTGCTGTGCCGAATGCCGGGCCGCGATATGACCGATTTCGTGCCCCAGCACACCGGCAAATTGTGCTTCGTTGTTAAAATGCGCCATTATGCCCCGCGTAAAGTATACGTATCCTCCCGGCACGGCAAAAGCATTTATTACTGGCGAATCCACTATTTTAAATTCATACTTGATGTTGGGGCGATGCGAAATGGCGGCCATTTTTTGCCCTTTTTCCTGAATAAAGCGCTGCAATTCCGGATTCTCATAAAGGCCGAATTGCGCGACAATCTGCGGATCTGCTTCTTGGCCCATAGCCAGCTCCTGATCTTCGGATACAAGTATAATATCTTTCTTGCCTGTTACCGGATTTGTGACGCAGGAGTTGAAGAGGAGAGAAACAGAAACAAGAAAAAGGTTGATAGTATGTTTGCGCATGTTGTAAAAAGCTTAGATAAACCAAAATTATTCAGGTGCCAGGGTGCCATGCCTGAGCAGGAGGTGAACATCGATGTTATGCTTTTTTTCTGTTTCTCTCCACAAAAGCTGCCCTGCCCGAGCCAATGCTATAACGCTGGTAGTGCTGCGGATTTTTTTTGTAATAATCCTGATGATACGCTTCTGCCGGATAAAATGGTTTTGCCGGAAGTATGGGCGTTACAATGGGCGCTTTATACTTACCGCTTTGCCCTAGTTCCTGCTTGGATTGCTCTGCCTGGGATTTCTGCTCATCGCTGTGGTAAAAAATAGCAGTTTGGTAAGAAGAGCCCCGATCGGCAAACTGGCCGCCGGCATCTGTCGGATCAATCTGCTCCCAAAATACCGAAAGCAGTTCCTGGTAGGGAAAAATGGCAGGGTC
>Ga0210040_10001561_pt1 | contig 34241 bp, 27 predicted proteins | sample CryGeyCG12114_NA_FD_185462 | JGI IMG/M metagenome (GOLD analysis project Ga0210040, IMG submission 185462) | Groundwater microbial communities from aquifer - Crystal Geyser CG19_WC_8/21/14_NA (SPAdes) (version 2) | ecosystem: Environmental > Aquatic > Deep subsurface > Groundwater | place: USA...
CTGGCGCGGTAGTGCTGGGCTAAATAGTACGGCTAAAAGCTAGCTCCCCTCCTTTTTTCAAGGAGGGGTTGGGGGTGGTAAAACCGTCAGAACGATTTTTAGAGCTAGTTTCTAGCTTGTCGTTCAACGATGCCAACCACCCCTAACCCCTCCTTGAAAGAAGGAGGGGAGCTAGCTTTTTTAGCCTTAGCATCTTGTATGTCCTCTCCCCTCCACCATCGCCTCGCTGCCCATCTTGCCAAGCGCGAAGGCGAAGGCACCCGCCGTCGCCTCTCGCTACCAACGGAAAACCTGGTCGATTTCAGCTCTAATGACTACCTCGGCCTAGCCCGTTCCCCCGCGCTACAGCAGGCACTCCGAGTCGCCGTTGGTCAGGAGCCAGCTGGTAGTACCGGCTCACGCCTGCTCACCGGCAACTCGGCGGCGGCTGAAGTCTTAGAAACCCACCTGGCGCAGTTCCACTGCTCAGAAGCGGCCTTGCTATTCAACTCGGGCTACGCGGCCAACCTGGGCTTCTTTGCCGCCGTGCCCCGGCGCGGCGATACCATTTTCTACGACGAAACCTCGCACGCTTCCGTGAAGGATGGCATTCGGGGGAGCTTTGCTACGACCTATAGCTTCCGCCACAATGATGTAGCCGACCTGGAGCGCCGCATACCCCGCGCCACTGGCGCCGTGTTTGTGGCCGTGGAGTCGCTCTACTCCATGGATGGCGACATGGCTCCCCTGCACGAATTAGCTGCCCTGTGCCGACAGCGCGAGCTATATTTAGTGGTAGACGAAGCCCACACCAACGGCCTCTACAGCCCGCACGGTGCTGGCCTGGTAGCCGAGTTGGGACTGGAAAACGACGTATTTGCCCGCGTACTGACGTTTGGCAAGGCACTGGGCAGCCAGGGTGCTGCGGTGGTCGGCTCCGCCGTATTGCGCGACTACCTCTTGAACTTCAGCCGCCCCTTCATTTATACTACAGCGCCGGCGCCCACAACAGTAGCTACCCTAGCTGCTGCGTATCAGCTGCTTCCTACCCTCGATGCGGAGCGGCAGCGGCTGTTTGCACTGTCAGATTATTTGAAAACCACTTTAAATGCCGTACCGGGCCTGCACGTGCCTGCCAATAGCCACATTATTCACCCGGTGTTCTTCCCTACCTCCCCTGGCCCCGAAGCGGTGAAACGGGTAGCCGCCGCCGCTCAAGCCGCCGGCTTCGACGTGCGAGCCATTGTGGCCCCTACCGTGCCCACTGGCACCGAGCGCCTGCGGCTGATTGTGCATTCTTACAACACAGAGGCAGAGATTGAGGCGCTGGCGGAGGTGTTGAGGCAACTCTCAGATTCATATAAGGGGTAGAGACACAACATATTGTGTATCCTCGTAGAACGACTAGCACTATGCAGGTTAAACACATCGGCAACAACGGGTTACCCTACATTTCCAATTGCGGACGCAGTAAGCTAAGCGTACTAAAGACACTTCTTTGCAACACCTCTTCATTACCGGCATTGGCACCGACGTAGGCAAAACCGTCGTAGCCGCCATCCTCACCGAAGCCCTGCACGCCGACTACTGGAAGCCCGTGCAAGCCGGCCTGACGCCCACCACCGATGCCGCCACCGTGCGCCAGTTGGTCAGTAACCCGCACTCTCGCTTTCATCCCGAAGCCTACCGTCTGGCACTACCCGCCTCACCTCACGCGGCGGCGGCGGCTGAGGGTATCGAGCTTACGCCTAGCGCCTTCCGCCTACCCCACACCGAAAACCACTTGGTAGTAGAAGGCGCGGGCGGCTTGCTGGTGCCGCTGGCGCCGGGGTTTCTGATGGTGGATTTGCTGGCCCAGTTAGGCTTGGCGGCGGTAGTGGTATCGCGCAACTACTTGGGCAGCATCAACCATACCCTGCTGACGCTGGAGGCACTGCGGCAGCGGCAGATTCCGGTGCGCGGCATTGTGTTCAACGGCGAGCCTACCCCGGCCACGGAAGACTTCATTGCCCAGTACACGGGCGTGCCCATCCTACCCCGCGTGCTGCCCGAGCCGGTGCTCGATGCGGCTGTGGTGCGCCGCTATGCGGCGGAGTTCCGGGAATGGCTTGCGATATAGGGGCAAACGTGGACGTGTAGGGGCGGCTTGCAGCCGCCCATCGTGCGGTCCAACAGGTTGCTTTCGCATTACCTAGCTTATGGCTAATTTCTGGAGTTGAAGCCTTGGCCTAGGTAGTGTATCAACCGTTGGGTTTGATCTTAAGGCCTTGTCTTTTGGAGAGGGGCCGAGGAATGAGATGTCCTACTGGAATGGCTCACCCGGCGCTGGGGCACCTCACAACGGGCGGCTACAAGCCGCCCCTACGCCGGCCGGTGCTACCTTTGCCGCATGTCTACTCTTGCCCAACGGGACCACGCCGTGCTGTGGCATCCCTACACTCAAATGCAAACTGCCCCGCTGGCCGTGCCCATCGTCAGCGGCGAGGGCGCCTGGCTGGTGGCCGAAGACGGCACCCGCTACCTCGACGGCATCTCGTCGTGGTGGGTGAATTTGCACGGCCACGCCCACCCCTACATTGCTGAGCGCGTGAGCGAGCAGTTGCGCACGCTGGAGCACGTGTTGTTTGCTGGTTTCACTCACCCCACCGCCGTGGAGCTAGCCGAGCAGCTGCTGGAAATTCTGCCCAGCAATCAGGCGCGCGTGTTCTACTCCGACAATGGCTCGACGGCCGTGGAAGTGGCCCTGAAAATGGTGCTGCAATACTTCCACAACCAAGGTCAGCCGGCGCGGCGGCGTTTCCTCTGCTTCCGCGACTCCTACCACGGCGACACCTTCGGAGCCATGTCGGTGAGCAGCCGGGGGGCATTCACGCAGCCTTTCTGGCCGCTGCTGTTTGAGGTGGAGTTTATTGACGTGCCGGTGCCGGGCCGCGAGGCGGAAGTATTGGCCCAATTAGATGCGGCCTTGCAACACCCTGAGGTAGCAGGCTTCATCTTCGAGCCGCTGCTGCTGGGCACGGCGGGTATGGTTGTCTACTCAGCCGAGGTGCTGGATGAGCTGGTGCGCCGCTGCCACCAGCGCGGCGTGCTGTGCATTGCCGATGAGGTGATGACCGGCTTTGGCCGCACCGGGCCGCTGTTTGCCAGCAGCCAGCTGACGGAGCAGCCCGATATCATGTGCTTTTCGAAAGGCCTTACCGGTGGCACCCTAGCCATGGGCCTGACTACCTGCGCCGCCGCGCTCTACGAGGCGTTTCTGAGCGACGACAAGATGAAGGCGCTGTTTCACGGCCACTCCTATACGGCCAACCCCGTGGCCTGCGCCGCCGCGCTGGCCAGTCTGGAACTCACCCGCGCCGAAGCGTGTACGCAGCAGCGCCAACGCATTGCCGATGCCCACGCTGCGTTCCGGCAGGAAATAGAAGACATGTCTGGTATTCGGGCGGTGCGGCATCTGGGCACGGTGCTGGCTGTGGAGTACGACCCCGGCGAGGGCACCAGCTACTTCAGCCGCCTCCGCGACGCGTTCTACCAATTGGCCCTCGACAACCATATTATCCTGCGCCCATTGGGCAATGTGGTGTACCTGCTGCCGCCCTACTGCACCACCAATGCCGAGCTGGAGCTACTCTACCAGGTACTGCGCCAAATGCGCGAGCTGGTGCTGAACTTTACGCCCGCCCCTACCCTGCCTGAGTACCTGCATGACTAACCCCGCTGCCGACGAGGCATTTATTATCATCCGGGGCCGAGGACGCGTGTCGGCGCTGGATGCACAGCCAGACGCAACTACTTCGCCGTTTTCTACCCACCCAAATAGATTACCCGTGGCAGCCCTACCGGCCGCCACCGAAGCCGCAGTAGAGGAGCTACGTCGTACCCATTCTGCCTACCGGCAGCTCGACCGCACGGTGTTGCTGGCTATGCTGGCTGCTCGCCGGGCAAGTGTTGCCGCTGGCTGGCGGCTCACGAGTAGCAGCGCATCATCCCCTACTCCTGACCAGCCACTAGTCCCTACCCTCTCGGTTAGTATTGGCAGTAGCCGCGGGGCCACGCACCATTTGGAGCACTACCACGAGGAGTTTCTACGTGCAGGAACTGTGCCTCCTGCGGCTTCGCCACTCACTACGCTGGGCAATGTGGCGAGCTGGGTAGCATTTGATGCCGGTAGCTTGGGCGGCGCGATGCTTAGCCATTCCAGCACGTGCAGCAGCGCTTTTCAGGCGCTTGGCAATGCCGTAGCGTGGCTGCGAGCCGATATGGCTACCCACTTTCTGGCGGGTGGTGCCGAAGCGCCGCTCACCGATTTCACCTTGGCACAGATGCAGGCCATTGGCATCTATTCGCCTCTGACAGCAGAGGAGTGGCCGTGCCGACCGGGTGCCGGACGCCCCTCTACTTTCGTGCTGGGCGAAGGCGCTGCTGTCTTTGCGCTGGAAAAAGTAGCGGCCTCCGTGGCTATAGCGGCGGCCACCCGGCAACCCTTGTTCCGGCTAGAAAGTGTTGGGTTTGGGTTTGAGGCCATCGGCAGCAAAACCGGCCTTTCGGCCGATGGGCAGCACTTTCAGATGGCAATCCGCCAGGCGTTGCAGCAGGCAGGCAAACAACCCGAAGAGGTAGATGCCCTGGTACTACACAGCCCTGGCACCCCAGCCGGCGACGCGGCAGAACGACGAGCCATTGACGCTGTTTTTGGCGCCGCTGCACCTTTCCTTCTGTCTAATAAATGGCTAATAGGCCACACCTTAGGCGCTTCGGCCGCGCTCAGCCTCGATTTTGCCTTGCACGTGCTGGAGCAGCAGCAGTGGCCGGCACCGCCGTTCGCAACCTACTTAGCGACCACCCCGGAACGCCCTATCCGACGCATTTTAGTGAATGCCGCTGGCTTCGGCGGCAACGCTGCCAGCGCCTTGGTGTCTCTGGTATAGCTATAAACACGCGAGCTACAAAGTTCGCGCTATAGCTACTAAGTCCTTTAAGGTATTGGCCCCGTACGCAACTGAGGAAAGCAACGTCCGCAACGTTTTGCGCTACGTGCTCTACAAAGTTTACGCTACATCTTGTAGCTTGCTCTCAACCAAACACTCTGCTCTATGACGCTTCGCGCTACTCTTGTACTTGCCTGCACTTTGCCCGCGCTACCCTTGCTCGCGCAAAACAAGCCATCGGCCACTCCCGATCCCATCATCAAGAAGATGGTGAATGATATTTCGGAGAAGCGCCTGAAAGAGGATATTGATAAGCTTGTGAGCTTTGGTACCCGACACACGCTGAGCGATACCAAAGACAAGAAACGCGGCATTGGCGCAGCGCGCAACTGGGTCGAGAATGAGTTCCGGAAATACAGCAAAGCCAGTGGGGGCCGTCTGGTAGTCACGCAAGACACCTTCACCATTAAGCCCGATGGTCGGCGCATCAACAAGCCTGTGGTGATGGCCAATGTAATGGCTACCCTACCCGGCACTGATCCAGCGGATAAGCGCATCTACATTGTGAGCGGCCACATTGACTCGCGGGTGTCGGATGTGATGAACGCTACCGCCGACGCCCCCGGCGCCAACGACGACGGATCCGGCACGGTGGCTGTGATGGAACTGGCCCGCGTGATGTCGCAGCAGAAATACCCTGCTACCATCATTTTCGTGGCCGTACAGGGCGAAGAGCAGGGCCTCTACGGCTCGACGCACTTGGCAAAGCGCGCCAAAGCCGAAGGCTGGAATGTGGCGGGCATGCTCAACAACGATATTGTGGGCAACTCGCACGGCGACGACCCATCTACCGACGATACCAAGCACCTGCGCGTGTTCAGTGAGGGCGTACCCACCACCGAAACCGACGCAGAGGCCCGCACGCGGCGCACCTTATCATCGGAAAACGACTCACCATCGCGCCAACTTGCCCGCTACACTCAACAAGCCGCCGAGCAGTATGTCGATGATTTGGATGTGGTGGTCGTCTACCGCCCCGACCGGTTTCTGCGCGGCGGCGACCATACACCCTTCAACCAGCAAGGCTACGCGGCGGTACGCTTCACGGAGATGAACGAAGATTTCCGCCATCAGCACCAAGACCTGCGCACCGAAAACGGCGTGGAGTACGGCGACCATGCCAAGTTCATGGACTTCGCCTACCTGCGCAAGAATACCGGCGTAAACCTGGCTGCGTTGGCTAGCCTGGCCTCGGCACCGGCCTCACCCGAAAACGTAGGCGTCATCACTTCTGGCCTCACCAACCGCACGCAGTTGAAGTGGGAAGCGCCGGCCGCTGGCCCCAAACCCACCGGCTACTACGTACTGATTCGCGAAACCACCTCCCCTAAGTGGGAGCAAAAAGTATTCGTGACCGACACCAAAGCCGACCTGACCCAGAGCAAGGACAATTACATCTTTGGGGTAGCATCGGTAGATGCCCAAGGCCACGAAAGCGTGCCCGTGACGCCAAAACCGGTGAGGTAATACCAAATTGCACTTACTGCCAGTGCTACCCTAGCGCCTTCCCAATCAGCTCTTGCGCTTCGGGGGGTAGGGAGAGTTGTAGGGCCAATTGGTGACCTTCGGGCGTCATCTTGCGCCAGGTTTTCTGCACGATGTCGATGACTTTTTCCTCGGCGTGCCGGGCGGCAAAATCCAGGAAGTAATACTGAAGAAATACCAGACAGATAACATCTTCCAGCAGCTGCACCTCAGGGTCGAGTTGCAGCTGCTGCTTTTGTAGGAGCGCCTGCACCCGCTGAATGGTTTCGGGGTCGTAGCCCACCCGTTGCAGGATTTCGCCGGCTTGCGCGGCGTGGTACTTTTTCAGCGTGTTGCGCCACTGGTGGTAGCCGGGTCGGTCCATCGGAAAATCCTGGCGCGAAATGGTCCAGCGGCGGATGTGCTGGCAGCGGGCGGCCAGCTGCACGGTTTCGGGGGCGTTGGGCGCCACGTTGTGCAGACAGGCACTCATGCGCTGCCCGTAGAGCAATTCTTTTGGGTAGGGCTGGCCATCTACGATTTCCTGGTTGGGGTCTTCGCTATTGGCGGCGTCGAACAGGCGGATGGCTTCGTCGAAGCAGGTTTGGTGAAGAATCATGCAGACTTGGCTGAATGGAGTGATGAAGCAAGAGATAGAGTTGTGGAAATTGCGCCGTTGTTCTCGCTATCATACTACCTTTAATTCGATTAACCTCACCATATATCATAATGTGAGAAGGTATGCGGTATTTTTCATCAATAGTAGTAGGTGGTAGCTTAAGCCTGATGAACGGCCTGAGTGGCTGCAATCAGGAACCGCTGGATTGTCAGTCGCCGCCTCCTACCGTGTACTTCGACGTAGTCGATAAACAGAACGTTTCGCTCCTCACAGCAGCTAACAGCGGCACCTTGAAGCTCTCCTACCCCACTGCCGCTGGCAGCCAGGCCTACATAACCGACGCGCGAACCGATGTAACGGCTAGCCAGCCGTCGTACATCGCTACCCGGGAGCTTATTGATAAAGCGCAACAGCTGAACCCTGTTGTCTTCACGCCGGAAGTCGACAGCCGGCGAGTGGGCAGCTTACAGCTCACTACCTATAAGAACAACGGCAACTGCGACAATTGGGTGCATCCCGACAAGATTACGCTCAACGGTGTAGCTATTGCGCCAAACGCGCAGGTCAATACATATTAGTGGGAGAATAGCGACAAATGCGCGGATCAGTTATCTGTCTTTTGCTGCTGCTGCTGAGCCATCTGGTCACAGCTCAGCACCCTGTATTTCGTGTAGTGCCCCTGGGCGTGCGTGGCGGCCTAGACGAAAGTAACCTTTCGGCCTACCTAGTAGCCCCCACTGGCTCCAGCGCATACGCGTGTCTGGATGCTGGCACCGTTCGGGCAGGCGTAGAAAAAGCACTGGCTCAGCGCGCACTCACAGGCAGTGCCGATCAGGTCATTCGCCGCCAGATCAAAGCCTACCTACTCTCCCACGCCCACCTCGACCACGTAGCTGGCCTGCTCCTCAACGCTCCCGACGACACCAGCAAAACTATCTACGGCCTTCCCACCTGCCTCGACATCATCCGGCAGCACTACCTCAACTGGCAGAGCTGGCCTAACTTCGGTGATACCGGTGCCACGCCCGCACTCAGCAAATACCATTACCAAGCTTTGCAGCCCGGCGCGCCGGCCGTTATGGTTGCTGGTACAGATCTGCAGGTGCAGGCATTTCCGCTCAGCCACGGGCCAGGGTACGAGAGTGCTGCCTTCCTGGTCCGCTCTCACAACAGCTACCTAGTATACATAGGAGACACCGGACCCGATTCCTTGGAGCACTCCACGCGCTTGGCTGCATTGTGGCAAGCTGTAGCCCCGCTAGTACGGACCAGAGCTCTACGAGGAATTTTTATGGAAGTATCCTACCCCAACGAACAACCCAATAACCAGTTGTTTGGTCATCTCACGCCGCACTGGCTTCAGCAGGAACTCACAGCGCTCAGCCGGCTTACCGGAGCTGCTGCCCTTCGCAATCTGCCAGTGGTTGTAACGCATAGCAAGCCCACTGGCCGGCACCTCGCACAGATCCGACAGCAGCTTACAGCTGATAATCCGCTGAATCTGCGCTTTTTGTTTCCTCAGCAAGGCAAAGCATTTTCGCTATAATAATTTGATTATCAAAATATTATCATTAACCAAGAGCATACTTACAAGCTCTAGTGGCTTACTTTTGCCAACAGCAGAAAATTTACTATTCCAAGTTCTCTATTCCGGAAAGACCGACGGTAGAGTTCTTTAGTGGGTGTTATTATAGTACAATTAATACTTGATTTATAGATACTTATGCATATTGTTATGTTTTTTTTATATAAAATACACTATTTCTTGACCTATAGACGCAACCTATTAGAGACAACTCAGTATATGGACACAGAGAACGGTTTTTATATGATTTATCATAGAAGTCATTCTAAATTAATATAATAAAGTCATATTTTTTACAGATTAAAGTATATTTGCACGTACTTTAATCTGTTTCCAATAATCGCCGCTCTGCTCTCCTTCTTTATCCATACCACCCAGGATTGTTCAAGTTGCCAACCTTTCGTTTTCATGTATGGAACGTTACACTTACTACAGTAATTCACAACGGCTGATTTTGCCGATTGTCGACAGCCTTATCATTTTCGGAGTCTTTCGTCTGACAGCGCACCAGCTACTGGGCACATGGCAGTTCGACGGTTACTACTCGTTGTTTTTCGCGGTATTTGCGCTACTCTGGTGGATTATCTCCGGGCAGTACGCGAATATCTACCGTGTCGACCGACTGATTTCTTACCCTGAGAAGCTTCGCAACCTGTTGCTGGCCTTCATGATTCACGCCGCTGTGCTGATGTCCGGCGCGTTGCTTCTGAAGGTCTACTGGCTACCCATGCCCTACCTGCTGGCCATGTATGGAGCCATGATGGTAGGCATTGTAGCTGGTCGCTTTCTGATGGCTTTCCTGCGGCGCACCTACCAGCAATATTTTGCCCGGCCGCATAGCCGCTTCATCATTGCGGGTAACAGCAGCAGCGCCCGCCAGCTCCAGGAGTTTCTGACGGTGCACGACCCAGTAGGCAACCAGTTTATGGGTTTCTTCACCGACGATGCTGTACCTCAGGCCATGGAGCACATGATGCGCGGCGGCCTCGACCAGCTAAAGACCTTCTGCCAGCAAGAGCAAATCGACGAAATCTACTTTGCTATGCCATTGGACCAGCATGATCTGGTACAAGACCTGTCGAGCTTCGCTGATGACCATTTTATCTCCTTCCGCATTATTCCTGACTTTCAGGGTACGATGCGCCAGGATATTAATGTGTACTACTATAATCACCTGCCTATCCTCACCGTGCGGCAGCACCCGCTGGGCTTCCGGCCCAACCAGTTGATGAAACGTGCCTTTGATATTGCCTTCTCGGGCTTTGTTATCCTGGGTATTTTCCCGATCATCATGCCCATTTTGGCCTTGATCATTAAGCTAGACTCGAAAGGTCCGGTGTTCTTCAAGCAGATGCGACCCGGTAAGCGCAACAAGCTGTTCCCATGCTATAAACTGCGCACCATGCGTACCGATATGGTGGTAGAGCTGCAGGCCACAAAAGGAGATGCACGTATCACTCGCGTAGGCCAGTTCCTGCGCAAAAGCAGCCTCGACGAGCTGCCACAGTTCTTCAATGTACTGATGGGTCACATGTCGGTGGTAGGGCCACGCCCAAACATGGTGTCGCAGCTGGAAGAGTATTCCAAGCAGATTCGTACGTATCCAATGCGCCACACCGTAACGCCCGGCATCACGGGATATGCGCAGGTGAACGGCTACCGCGGCGAAACCCGTGCCGATGGCTCCATGGAGAAGCGCGTGGAGTATGACCTGAAATACGTTGAGAACTGGTCGTTCCTGCTTGATCTGAAAATTATCGGCAAGACGGTCTGGAACATGGTACACGGCGAAGAAAACGCTTACTAGCTGTCTCTGCCCCTCGTTTTTGATATGTTACCTAAACGTCTTGTTTTAAATTCCGGCATCTCTACAGGTACCTTCCCAGAGTTTGTCGATACCATCTTGCAGTTGGGCGCCGCCCGTACTTCGGCCTATGTATGTTGCGCCAATGTGCACATGCTGGTAGAAGCGCACCAAGACCCAGAGTTTCGTCAGGTGCTAGCCGATGCCGATGTAGTAACCCCCGATGGTAGCCCAGTAGCGGGCGCCGTGGGATGGTTTCACGGCAAGCGCCAGGAGCGGGTAGCGGGCATGGACCTCACTCCTGCCCTACTCGCTGAAGCCGAGCGCCGTGGCCAATCCGTCTATTTCTACGGCACCACAGATGCAGTCCTAAGCAAAATCCGGGAACGAATTGAGCGGGAGCTACCTAATCTGCGCATTGCGGGTATGGTTTCTCCTCCCTTCCGCAAGCTGACGCCAGAGGAAGAAGAGGCGCACGTAGCGGCCATCAACGAAGCCGACCCCGACTTGCTGTTCGTGGCTTTGGGTTGCCCGCGTCAGGAGAAATGGATGGCCGCCCACCGGGGCCGCGTCAAAGCCTGCATGCTAGGCGTTGGGCAAGCCTTCTTAACCTACGCCGGGCTAGAGCAGCGCCTACCTGCCTGGGCGCGTCGCCTGTGGCTGGAGTGGGCCTACCGGCTGTGGTTGGAACCTCGCCGCTTATGGCGCCGCTACTTGGTTACTAACTCACACTTTGTCTATCTGATAGCACGTAAAGCAATGACTCGTACTTAGCAATTGCTTTTCTACTTACACAAAAAAAGGTCGTCCTGTTCGGACGACCTTTTTTTGTGTGGGTATCTATGCTAGTTAGTGCTTCACTATCAGACGTTTGTTGTAGTACTGACCTGCGTTGCTAACCCGTAGCACGTACGTTCCATCGGGCAAGCTAGCCGTGGATATTGGCAGTTGGTTGCCACCAGCTACTACAGCCTGTGTGAAGTGCGCTACCGTCTGGCCCTGCACATTGACAATCGTGATTTCGGCAATACCAGCTTTTTCGAAAGGCGCCGCAACGGTTGCCAGTATATCAGCAGGGTTTGGGAAAATGCTGAACTCCGTAATGGTTCCGATGTTGGCATTTGCACTGGTGGTGGTAGCAGCAGTAGCCTGCATAGTATTTGTGGTCGACATATCATCAGCCAATGCAAGGCCGCTGCTGCTCACTGTACTGAAGCTTTCCTGCACCCGTACCAGCTCCACATCATCGAAGTACAGCGCTTGGCCAGCACTGGCTTTTGAGTAGATGCCTACTTCGCACTGGCCGTTCGTAACCTGGATACCGCTTATTTCTACCTGCGTCCAGCTGTTGCTGGCGCCAATAGCGGCTGTGCGCGTATTGTTACCATAGTTTTTGGCTTGCAATTGCACCGTGTTCTGCCCGCCGGTGCTCTTCGTCCATACCCGCAGCGTGTAGGTGCCATTGCTGAGCCCAGTCACAGTTTGGTAAGTATATACCTCATATGCTTCTGGCCGATAGTGCGTGGCGTGGTACAGTCCCGAATGCGCACCAGGGTATACCTCTGTGTAGTCGGCGTTGTCGCTGCTGCCGCTACCGGGTGTGGTGCGCCAACGGCTAGGCGTTTGGGTAGGAAGCAAGTCGTCGTCGAAGCTCGCATTGAGAACAGTATTGGCACCTTCCTTAGTAGTTGTTACTGCGGTTTGTGCTACGAACTCCACGTCGTCAAAGTAAACCCACTGTCCACCGCCTTTAGCGTCGGAGTAGATGCCAATCTCACACTCGCCGTTGCTAACGTTGATATCCTTAATCTCTACCTGCGTCCAGTTGCCATTTACTCCGCCATTGGTAGCATTAATAGTCGCGGTACGCTGGCTACCACCGTAGTTCTTAGTCAATAAGACAGTATTACTCTGTTCGCCGCTACCCTTAACCCAAGCTCGCAGCGTATAGGTTCCCGTTGGCAAACCGCGTATAACCTGATAGGTATACACCTCATATGCACCAGGATAGTAATGCGTACCGTGGTAGCTACCTGTGCGCCCACTTGGATAATTTTCTGTGTAGTTGGCGTTGGTTTGTGTACCGGTTCCTGTCCACGTCAGCCAGCTCTTCGGATCCTGGGTTGCCTGTCCGTCGGCTTCGAAGCTTGGGTTTGCTACCCAATTAGTACCCGTTGGAGCGCTAGGTGCGGGCGCACTTGGTGTTGGAATTACCACCACGCCAAGCACAGTAACGGTTATGGCATCCGAGGTAGTAGTAGCACCGTCATCATCCGTTGCTACTGCTTTCAACGACAATATGCCAATGCCTACTGGCTTCCAACTCAATTGATAGGGTGCGGAAGTATCTTCACCCAGCTTCGTGGAGCCACTAAAGAACTCCACTTTCGCTACGGAGCCATCTGAGTCGGAGGCACTAGCTTGCAGCACTAGAGTGGAACCCAAGGTCAGGTTATTGGCCGTAGCACTCAGGCTTACTAAAGGACCCACATTAGCCGGAGCCGGAGCAGTTTGGCTCGCCACCAGTTCTACATCATCGAAATAGAGCCACTTACCGCCACCATTGGTGTTCGAGTAAAAGCCAATTTCGCATTGGCCGTTGGTAACGTTGATGTTCTTCAACTCTACCTGCGCCCAATTTCCCGATTCAGCACCAGACGTTTGAGGAATGTCTGACGCCATTTGCGACCCACCGTAGTTTTTAGCTTGCAGTTGAACAGTGTTCTGGCCGCCGCTGCTTTTCACCCATGCCCGTAGCGTGTAGGTGCCTTTGGCAAGCCCCTTCACCGTTTGGTATGTGTAAACTTCGTAGGCACCAGGGCGGTAGTGCGTGCCGTGGTAAGTACCCGTGCGCGCACTGGGGTAGTTTTCCGAATAGTCAGCGCTTCCATCAGTGCCATTACCAGTCTGCGTACTCCAGCCGGTTGGCGCTTCCATAGCCCGGCCATCGTCATCGAAGCTCGGGTTGACTACCCCGGCCATTGCAGGTGGCGTAGGGGTAGGCGTAGGCGTAGCGTCGTCTTCTGGTCCGATGGTGATGTTGTTTTGCCGGAGCTTCTGCTGCCAGCGCACGTCCTCGCCCTGCTCCGTGGCCAGCGTCACCGGGTTGGGCAACGCCTCTACCGTGCAGCTCGCGCACGCCCCCGGACTCACGTCCTGCCGGCCGTTCTGCCCCCCCTTGCTCATGTAGCCCACCACCGCACGCTCCATCCGGTTGTTGTAGAACACGTTGCCCGGCAGCTTGTAGTAGTTGAAGATCGACATGCCCGCCCACGTGCTCGGTAAGCGCGTGCCGTCCGCCAGCATCCCGCTCGTCACCAGCCGGTTGTCGTGGTAGTACACGTCGTGCCCGGCCGCAATGTTCATGGCCGCGTTGCACGTGCTCACGAATTGGTTGTTATACGCCTCCACAAACGCCGTCACCTCCGAGGCGTTGCCGTTGCCGTCCGTGGTCATGCCCGTGCCCGTGTAGCCCGTGCCCGTGGCCGGAAACGGATACGCCCCGAACACGAAGTTGTCGTGCACCCGGATCGGGCTGCCGCTCACCCCCGAGCTGGCGTACAGGTTGATGTTGTCCTCCACCAGGCTCTGGTTGGCCGTGTTGCGCACCTCGTTGTAGCTGATCTCCACCCCGGCTAGGCTGCGCACCGTGTTCAGCAGCACAAAGCTGGCCCGCGTGCTGCCCGCGTTGCCGCGCCAGCGCCCGTCGATGTTGCGCGCCTGGTTGTAGCGCACCAGCAGGGGCTTACCCTGCGCCGAGGAGGGCACCGCCTGCGCGCTCCAGCGGTCGATGTTCAGCCCGCTGGTCTGCTCGAAGTAGTTGTGCTCGATCCACAGCCGGCGCGCCCGGTAGCTGTTCACGAACCGCCCCCGCCCCACGCCCGTGCGGCTGGGCTCCAGCCCGTAGCCGCGGCAGTTGCGCACCACCAGGTCTGCTCCCTCGCCCGAGACGATCAAATCGCCCGCCCCGGCCAGCGTGCAGCCCACCAGCTGCACGGGCTCCGTGGTGGCGATGCGCACGCACGGCACCGAGCTATCCAGGCTCCGGTACACCCCGCTGTATACCCCACCCTTCGTGATTGTAATGGGGCTGCTATATGTTATATTCGGTGCCTGCGCATTTGCTACGAGCGGCAACTCAAGTGCCGAAGTAACTATTACAAGCATCAGCATTAAAAGCTGAACGATCCAGCCCTTACGGCATTCTTTTTTGGCAGAGAAAGTAAGTTGCTTTCGCATCTGTCAATTATAAAGTTTAACAAGCGCATCATCCCAAATAAATTATATTATTCAGCCTCTGCAAGTGTAAAGATAGGACCGAAAGTCCTATTCATATAAATTCAGAACATAGAAGCAGGCAGATATTATCATCGATTTATTAGCCGTTTTGTCATGTGTTTCCCAAATATTACCACCCTAATCAATGTAGTTCATATATGAAAAACACTAAATATTAAAAAAACTTAATTCTTACAAAAAAGACGCAAATTTGCTGTGTCAGCGCAATCAACCCCAAATTTTTAGCTTGTTTGGAACTTAAACAGCGTAAGCTAAAACCAGTAAAATTTAAAATAATTTTGTACTATACCCATTTGAGGCACCAAGCATAACTAGCTGCACATCCTACTTTTATAGCAGGAAGAAGCTGATCAGAATGCCTAAATTTTGTTATAAACTATTCAAGCCTTTCAATCGTAAAAGCGCACATTTTTGCTCAACAATATGTGTAAACACGAATACGACAGTTCATTTATCCAAAAAGCACTTGCTATCTATTGTACTACTACAAGACGCATCTTAGAAATTAACTAATCATTGCAAATACCACTACAGGTAAAACAACTTATATAATAGAGCTTGAAGCTATTTTGTGTGCTCTATAGTGTTAAATATTATGCTCATCTTATAGCCCTTTTACAAATTAAGTTGCTTTATTGCTTGTTAGGCTATAAAACCGCAAAAGCATAGCATAGCGTATACTCGCGCCTAGTATTGGATTATCGCATTTGTTGATGCGTATTCGTATCCGGCTATATAGAAGATATAAGCGGTAGCTTATACAGCGCTATTGCTCACGAGGAATAGGGTGACGCTTCTCTGGTCCGACGGTGATGTTGTTTTGCCGGAGCTTCTGCTGCCAGCGCACGTCCTCGCCCTGCTCCGTGGCCAGCGTCACCGGGTTGGGCAACGCCTCTACCGTGCAGCTCGCGCACGCCCCCGGACTCACGTCCTGCCGGCCGTTCTGCCCCCCCTTGCTCATGTAGCCCACCACCGCACGCTCCATCCGGTTGTTGTAGAACACGTTGCCCGGCAGCTTGTAGTAGTTGAAGATCGACATGCCCGCCCACGTGCTCGGTAAGCGCGTGCCGTCCGCCAGCATCCCGCTCGTCACCAGCCGGTTGTCGTGGTAGTACACGTCGTGCCCGGCCGCAATGTTCATGGCCGCGTTGCACGTGCTCACGAATTGGTTGTTATACGCCTCCACAAACGCCGTCACCTCCGAGGCGTTGCCGTTGCCGTCCGTGGTCATGCCCGTGCCCGTGTAGCCCGTGCCCGTGGCCGGAAACGGATACGCCCCGAACACGAAGTTGTCGTGCACCCGGATCGGGCTGCCGCTCACCCCCGAGCTGGCGTACAGGTTGATGTTGTCCTCCACCAGGCTCTGGTTGGCCGTGTTGCGCACCTCGTTGTAGCTGATCTCCACCCCGGCTAGGCTGCGCACCGTGTTCAGCAGCACAAAGCTGGCCCGCGTGCTGCCCGCGTTGCCGCGCCAGCGCCCGTCGATGTTGCGCGCCTGGTTGTAGCGCACCAGCAGGGGCTTACCCTGCGCCGAGGAGGGCACCGCCTGCGCGCTCCAGCGGTCGATGTTCAGCCCGCTGGTCTGCTCGAAGTAGTTGTGCTCGATCCACAGCCGGCGCGCCCGGTAGCTGTTCACGAACCGCCCCCGCCCCACGCCCGTGCGGCTGGGCTCCAGCCCGTAGCCGCGGCAGTTGCGCACCACCAGGTCTGCTCCCTCGCCCGAGACGATCAAATCGCCCGCCCCGGCCAGCGTGCAGCCCACCAGCTGCACGGGCTCCGTGGTGGCGATGCGCACGCACGGCACCGAGCTATCCAGGCTCCGGTACACCCCGCTGTATACCCCACCTTGGGTAATGATCAATATGTTTTCGCCCCTGTCTTTATTGGCTGAGCTTTGGCTACACGCCAGCAACAGGCAGCAACAGATGATTGCAAGGCTCAGGCACTTTAGGCGAGGGTAGGGCACGGTGCAGTTGGTTAGAAAACCAAAAAAAAGAGGGGATGGTATTCCCATCCCCTACTCTATTCCTTTTAATGCAGAAAGTACCCCACTACCCGTCGGACGTAGCCGTTCAGCAGGAAATACGGCAGGTAGGGCGCCGGGCAATTTTTTAGAGCGAAATGCGTGAAGTTCACCATGTTGCCCCCACCCCGAATGCCAAACAGGTGTTGATAGTACCCCTTCAGGCTGCGGTGTTTGCGCGTGAGCGTCTGGCCGCTTTCCTCGGGATAGGTACGTAGGGTAGCGTTGTAGTTGAGGTAGTTCGGAAAACCGTTCCGACGCGCTACGCTAGTGTAATCAAAATCGGCTAGGTAGTGCGGCAGACGTTTCTCGTCGAACAAGCCTATTTTGTCGATTACGGCCTTCGGAATCAGGAGGCCACGGCCAGGTAGGTAGGTAACTTCGTGTAGGCCGGTGCGCTTGCCGGGGGGTAGAACTTCGAGCAGGTCGCGGCGCGTATTGGTGCGGAAATTCAACGTCTCGCCACCATAGATTGGTTCGCCGGTATCGGCGTCCAGTTCCAGCGCCCCTAGTACGGCATTAGGGTTGCGCTCGGAGTCGAGTAGCATCTGCTCCACGAAGCGCGGGTCGGTCACCACATCGTTGTTGAGGGTCATGACGCGGGTAGCGCCCAGCTCCAACGCCCGCCGGATACCCAGGTTCACACCCGCTGTCCAAAACAAGTTGCCGTCGCCAGTCACTACCTCTACCTCCGGAAACTCCTCAGCCAGCATCTGATCAGTACCATCCGTAGAGCCATCATCGACCACAATGGTGCGGAACGAATGGTAGGTTTGGGCCCGCAGCGACAACAGGCATTCGCGGGTAAACTCTTTGCGGTTGAAAACGGGTATGACGACGTAAAACATTACAAAATGGGTAGTGAGCTGTAAGAAAAAATAGCTACGTTTCTTCGGCCGAACCCTCACCTGTAGCATAAGCATAGCCACTAGGCGAGGCCAGTTGGCGGGCATTGCTATTGCTAACTCTGCCGCATGGAATTTACAGTAGCCCCAGTCACGTGTTTTCCAACACTGCTAAGTGGGGTAGTGCCTCTTCAATCAGTTGCATAACCTGCTGGCTACGAGCTGGCCAACTTTGAGTACGGGCAAAATCATAGCCGGCTTTCCCCATTGCTACGCGGCGCTCCGGGTGGTCGTAGCAATATTCCACGGCGCGGGCCAGCGCGGTTACGGTATCAGCGGGCGTCATTACCGGCACCTTTATGGCAGCATCAGCGGGTATGAAGTCGCGGGCGCCCTGGTGATTGAGCGTGATGATGGGTAGGCCAGCGCCCATGGCTTCCAGGAACTGCGAGGCAAATGAATCGCGCAGGCTGGCAAACAGAAAAACATCGTGCGTCAGGAAAACCTCCCGCACTTCGGCCCAGGGCAAACTGCCACGCCAAGTCACGCGTTCCGTCAGGCCGCGCTGCCGCAGCAGCTCGGGCAACTCCGCTCCTACTGGTCCGTCGCCCACAATCGTCAGGTGGAAGGGCACCCGCGCCGCTACTTCGGCCAGCGCATCGAGCACCAGAGGTAGGGCTTTGCGGTGAATCAGGCGTCCCAACCACAGCAGCCGTAATTGGGCGGCGGGTTCGCGCACCGGAAACTGAGCGGGTAAAAATGATTCTGGCAGTCCTGAATCCAGGAACAGCTCTACCCGTCGGGCACCCAACGCCTGGACTTTCTCGGCGGTTTCCTTGTTCGTCGTCAGTACCAACGCCGCGTGTTGGATGCTCTGGCGCACGTTCCGGTCGCTGGTCATGAGCACCCGGCTAATAGTATTGCGCATGGTTTCCGACTTGAACCAGTCGGGAATGTAGGACTGGAACGAGCGAGGCGTCTGCTGCCCTCCACCCAATGGCCCGATAATCAGCGGTTTGCCTACCCGCCACAGCCAGGAAGCCATTTGCAGGCTTGAATATGTGGCATGATGTATCAGGTCGAAACCGACAGTGGGTTCCAGCCGACGCGCTGTGCGCCATGCTTGGTATTGCCACACCATATAGTGTAAGTACACGCCAAACTGCCACCGGTAGAGGTAGTCTACCGAGTCTGGCACAGCCACGTACACAAAGTGCAGCTTGCTGTGTGTTTCGGGTGCGGGATGTTTTGCCTGGTACGCTTCAATGTCGGCTCGCTCATCGGGACGGGTGAAACACCATACCTCATGGCCGTGCCTCAACCATTCCTGCGCCCAATGATAGCCAATACCATTTTCTCCCCCCTTGGTGGGATTACAGGCGTAAGCTGAGAGCAAAACTTTCATGAGGAGAGTGAATTAGCAGAAACGGTAGATGCAGCAGGCACCGCCGATTTTGCTTTGGGGCTTTGCAGTCCGGAGGCCACTGGCTTCTGGCCAGAGAAAATTCGGCGTGCTATTGCCGACAAGCGGCTGCGCAGAAACTCATTGAAGCGCTTTCGGTCGCGGGGGCGGTCCAGACGCACGTAGGCGGGGTGCTGTAGCGGGAAGCTTAGCTCCTGCGCGGGTAGGGCGCCCATCATGTCGCCGTCGTCGTGGGTGTGGGTGGAGTTGTTGCCGAAGCCGATGTTGCCCACCAGGTTCACGGCAGGCACAATGTACAGGCCCGAGTTCATGGCAATGGTATACTCCCACTGATAGTCCCACACGTCGGGTGGCGAGGGTAGGGCCAGCACGCCGCGCATCTTGCCCAGGCGGTAGCGCTTTTCGAGGGCACTGCTGAACACGCCATCAAAAGCACCACTAGCTACAGCTTCCTGGAAACCAGAGAGCTGGTAGTCATACAGCTCCCAGGCGCGGCGCCAAGTGGCCCAGCCCCAGCTGTTACGCTGCTCCGAGAAGTAGTAGGAAGGCGCATCGGGCGCGAGCGGCTGTTGGGCTTCGGAGCCGAAGTTGTTGCCCCCAATGTGCATCACGCGGGTATCATCGCGGTAGCGGACCAGCAATTCCTGGCAAAACCGGAAAAAGCTGGGCGATGGCACGCAGTCGTCTTCTAGAATAATACCTTCCGCTTCGTGACTAAAAAACCAGTTGATGGCCGTAACGGGGCCTACCCCGCAGTTCAGGTTTTTCTCCTGAAACAGCGTAAACACCTCGCAGGGCCAGTCCACTTCCTCCACAATGGCGCGGGTTTCAGCGCAGCGCACGGCATCGGTGGGATGGTTGGGGCGGGGGCCGTCGGCGGCTACGTAGAGCCGGGTAGGGCGCGCCTGGCGAATGGTATCGAACACGCGCCGGGTGGTATCGGGGCGGCTGAAAATTAGCAGCAGCACCGGTGTATCCAAGGCTGTATCCGTAGCAGACAGGGTAGCAGATGAGGTCATAACAGAATAGGTTGCAGCAGCAGCCGCTTATTGAGAAGCGACGTCAGCAGTATCTAAACAGTGGCAGCTACGGCGGGTGCGGCAGCGGCCGTCGGCACCGAGTCGCGCACGGCCTCATACATTGCCAACGTATGCTGGATGATGGTATCAGGATTGTGTCGCTCACGAGCCACAGCCTGCGCCTGATTAACAATGCGCTGGTACAAGGCCGGGTCGTGGTAGAGGCGCAGAGTCTGGCGGGCCAGACTAGCCGGTGTCAGGTCGCAGAGAAGGCCGGTTTCACCCTCCGTAATGAGGGAGGCTACCCCGCCCACATCGGAGGCTACCACGGGTAGGCCCATCAATTGGGCTTCGCACACGCTGTTGGGGCTGTTGTCGATGTAGGACGGGTGCAGCAAGCAGAACGACTCGCGGCACAACCGAGCCAGCCCGGCACCCGTCTGGAACGGACGGCACTCCACATGCTCGGGGCCAATGTGTTGCAGGTTGTATTGAGCAGCCACGGCAGCTACATCGGCCGGCTCCAGTCGGCCTACAATCACCAGACGCAACTCGGGGGACTGCTGCCGGATGAGGTCGAAGCCCATCAGCATTTCCCTGAAGCCCTTTATTTCCTGCTTGCCACCTACAAACAGCGCTTGCGGACGAGCAGGTTGTGGAGGGGCAGGCTTATCGGCTTCCTCAAAAAACTCGGGCCGGATGGTTTCCCAGTTGTGAAAGATGCGGGCGCCGGGGCTCAGGCGCTTAGTGTGGAACTTGTCCCAATCGGTGCGGCAGGAGAAGTTGTGCACCGTGGGTAGGTAGCGCTTCTCGTAGAAGCCCGCCATCGTCCACAGGAACTTCAACATCGAGAACTTCTTGGGCACCACCTTGGCGTACTCCGACACAATGCCCTGCACCGACAGCACCATGGGCGCAGGTAGGCCAGCCGTCATGGCGGGGAGTTGCAGCTCCGAGCCGTGCAGGTGCAGTACGTCGTACTCCTTATAGTGCTGACGTAGATACTTCTTCACGATGGCAATGCGCCGTTGGTAAAGGGTAAGGATGTCGGTGCGCACTTTGGGCACTTTCAAATAGATGAAGTGCATTCCGTCGCGGTCGAACTCATCCACAGGCTTATCGATGCGATGGGTCCAGTTCAGGATAGTCAGCTCTACGCCGGGCTGCTTGCGCAGTAGTTCCGCCAGCGTACCTACCCACGGCACAGGGTGCGCAGCGGGTTCGGAGGGGTGCGGATAGGGAGCAAGCCAGAGAATCTTCATATTGGGATGAGTAATAGGCAGACAGCGTAGTTAGACGGGTATAGCCAGGGTGGGCTCACGCCGCGGCAACGCGGCGGATTGCGCGGTAGCAGGAACGGCAGTGGGCTGCGGTTCGGCCAGGGCGGCCAGCATCAGGCCAATGAGACCGTAGTGGTACGTCGACCAGTCATACGACGTGCCGAATGCAATCAGACTGATAAAAAAGGCAACCAGCGCGGCAGTATCCGCATCCATAAACCGGGAGCGAAGCAGGCGCCGCGTGACCAACACAATGGGTACCAGCACAACCAGCAGCACGCCGAGAATACCGAAGTAAAAAGCGCGGTCGAGGTAGAAATTGTGAAAGTGGTGACCAGTGCGGTCTTTCCACATGGGCATATCGCTGCTGGGGTCGTAGAACTGCATAGGTACCTCAAAGCCCTCAAGCCGCCAACCGGCAATGGGGCGTTCCTGTACCAACGGCAGGTAGGACTCGATCTGTTTGAGGCGCCAGCTACCAGTACCCTGCTTGTCGGCGTTGGCGATGTCGTCGATGCTCTGCTCGAAGCGGGTCACTACCTGTGGGTTGTCCAGCACCAGCATCGTAATGCCCACCGAACCTAAGATAAATGGTATCACGAAGAGCATTACCATTTTGACGGGGGAAAACCGTGCCAGCCGTGCCCGACGCAATAGCCATACGTCCACCGGAATAGCAATAAACATGGCAATCCAGACAGAGCGGTGCTGCAAAAAGATAACCAGCGGCATACACACAAAGACCACTAGCAGCGAAGCAAACGAGTTGCGTAGCAGATAGTTGTTCAGGCTTAGCAAAATCACCAGTACGAACAGGTAGGCTGAGGCCGCATTGAAACCCCGTTCATTTTCAACGAATGCACTGAGACTTAAAGATTCTCGGTGAAATAGCACAAGGTTGCCCAGCGACACCAGTAGAATAACGGTGCTGAGCTGCTGCATGGGGGGCAAGCCGTGGCGACGGTAGAAGCCATAGATACCGAAAATCATTAGCAGCACAAATAGCTTGTTGAATACGTGCGCGTACTCCAGCACTGTACCCCAGCCGGCATACGACTCCAGCATCATGCTGCCTATCACTAGCAGCAGGACTACCAACCACTTGCGCATCAGCGGCTCGAAGTAGCGCCAGTACAACCAGATGGCGGCCAACGAGCCAGCCAACAGCGCGTAGGTCAGAAACTTAAGCTCCCCCGGCTCTTGGTCTACCCGGTCGGCCCCAAACGCAAACTCCCAAAAGGCTTTGCTGGTAGCCAGGATGGCCAAAATGGGGAGGAGCGCCAGAAAGTTCAGCTTGATTTTCATGCGGTGTGGCGAGAAACTGCCTACTTTATTATGGCAGTAGCACTCAGGTAGTGATGGGGGCGTAGGAACGTGACTCCGTTTGGGTAGCTATAGGCAGTTGCACCTGTGGCAGTTGCCGAGCCTGCTCAAAGAAAGCCAGCGTATCGGCCAGCATCACGCGGGCATCGAAATGCTCGCGCCCGAAGGCGTGCTGCCGCTGGCGCAGCTGCGCCAGCCGTACCGGATTCGTGAGCAGTTCCCGCAGGTACGCCGCCAGCTCGGCCGGCGGTGTAGCAACTGGAATCAGTGCATCGGGTGTAGGAGCCAGTAGCTCCGGAATACCGCCTACCGCCAGCGCCACAGTGGGGCACTCGGCGGCCATGGCTTCCAACAGCACCAGAGGGCAATTTTCGCGGGTGGCTGCGTGCACATAAAGGTCGGCGGTGCGTAGCAAAGCCATTATTTCGCGGTGGTAGCCCAGCAGTACTACGTGCTTCTCTAGGTGAGCCGTAGCAATCTGCTGGCGCAGGATTTCCTCGTCTTCGCCCTTGCCTACCAGTACCAGCACAAAGTTGGGGTGTTGTTGCCGTAGCTGTGCCGCTACATCCACCAGATAGCGCTGATTTTTGCGCGGCTCCAATTGGCCTACGTTCAATAGAATTGGCCGATCAGGAAACATAGCCCGCAGATCGGGTACACCGGCCGGCAAGGCAGAGGTAGCTGGCGGCGTCATATCCACGCCATTATAGACAACTGTGGTTTTTGCGTCGGCTGGCAGCCACGGCAGCGTGCGTTGCAGCACATAATCTGATACACCGATGAAAAACCGGGTTTTCTGCAGCAGCAAGGTATACCAGCGGTGCAGGAAACGCGCTGTGAGGCCCGAAAGGTGCAATTGATGTACCAGCTCCTCAGCCGGGTGGTCGTTGAAATGCCCCGTTACCACAACGGGAGCCTTGTCGCGTAGGGCTAGGCGGGCAGCCCAGCCGCTGCTCACGTCTTGGGCGTTCACTACATCGTAGCGGGCGTTGCGGTCAATGGCAAAATAGATTTCGGCAACAAAGCCCAGCTCTATCCCAATCTGCGCGCCGGAGCGCCCAAACAACCCCAGTATGCGGCGCACTGCGCCAATAGCACGGCGCACCAACGGGCGCAGGCTGTCCTGGGTTACCACCGTCACGGTGTGTCCTTCGCGGCGCAGGTGTTCGGCCAGCCGCTCGTAGTGCACGCGCACCCCCGACGGGGCACCCGGAACCATCAGCGAAGTCAGCAGAATGTTCATGGCGTGAGAGAGCTAGTGAGAGGCTCAAAAGAAGGAAACAAGGGCTGCTGGCGCTCCAGAAAAGCCGAGTAGCGTGCCAAGCTGGCATGTACGGGGGTAGGCAAACCGGCCACACCGCGCAGGCGGTTCAGGCCCTGTTGCAGATGCGGAAAAAGCTCCGAGGATGGCCAACGCAGCACTACTACACCCAAGGCCAAACCACCCATAGCCATCTGAGCGAGGAGCGTGACCAGAGCCGGGCTACCCACAGCGCGCAGCCCTAGCGATACCACCAAAATCCCTACCCCTACAGCCGCCGCGTTCAGTAAACCCGGCAGGTACATGGCCAGCAATTGTCGGTAGCGAATACCTATATCGTTGTGGGTGATGCGCATGTAGAGGAACGTACGTACTATCTCGCCCGTACCAATGGCCGCCGCAATGCCTAATAGCCCGTAGCCGCGCAACAGCCAGAAAAAGCTGGTCAGCAGCACCATAAACTCCAGGTTCAGAATAATTTTCTGCCGCAGGTTGGCGCGGGCGTCAGCCACAATACCGGCAAACATGGTAGTCATACTCAGCGGAATTGCAAAGCACAGCATTCGCAGAATCGGTACTGAGTCCATCCACTTAGGGCCGAGTAGCACGCGCACCATTTCGGGGGCAGCCACGGCCACACCGGCGCACATGGGCAGGATGAGGGTAGCTACCAACGTGCTGCTTTTCAGGTAGAGCGCCCGCACGCGGGGTACATCTTCCTGAATTTTGCTGAACGCCGGAAAGGCTACCCGTGCCAGGCTGTTCGTCATGAAATACATGGGCAAATACAGCAGCATATAGGCGCGGTTGTAGATACCCAACAGGGTGCTACCCAACAAACGCCCGATCAGCAGTGTATCGAGGTTGCCATTTAGGAACTCCAAAAAGCTGATAACGGACACCTTGCTCCCGTAGCCAAGCAGTTTGGCGTAGGGCTCCCGGCTGAAGATCAGCTGAATAGAGTGCCGTACCAGCGCATAGCTCATCAGGGTAGCAAATAGCTGCTGCGCCAAGCTGGCCGCAATCAGACTCCAAACGCCCATGCCGGCCCACGCCATGGTGATGCCCACGCCGCCGTAGCCCAGGATATAAGCTAGCACATCAACCTTGGCAATCGAATCGAAGCGCATCTCGCGGCGGAGCAGGCTGGCGGCGGTGGTACCCATACCGACCAGCACAAAACCCAGCGCCTGCATTCGCACGATGGGTATCACGGCCTCGTTCTCTAAGAAGAATACAGACAGCGGCGCTAGCAGCCAAGCCAACGCAGCCACCGCAATACTGAGCCCGATGGAAGCCGTAAATGCCGCCCGGATATCGGTCTTGCTGATTTCGGGGCGCTGGACCAGCGCGTGGCCTAGGCCCATCTCGGCAAAGTAGCTCCCAAAGCGTAGCACTACCCCCGACATAGCTACCAAACCAAACGCGGCCGGATCCAACAGACGCGCCATCACCGCCGTGTAGCCAATCTGCATCAACGCGTTGGCGATGGTAGCGGCGGTAGTCCATTGCACACCCCGTACCGCCGCCGAAGCAACATTGCTGGAGGTTACTGCCATTGTATTATCAGTTGTCAGTTGCTAAGCTAGTTGTTGGTTATCAGCCGCTAACAATTAGCGACTGATAACCAACAACTAACCTAGTTGCCGTAATTATAGGCTTTGGTTTTGTAGCGGTATTCGTAGGTATTTGCGAAGTGTACATCATTGATGATGGTGTACAGTTGCTTCACCTTCTTCTCGCGGTATAGCTCATTTATCTGCCCTACCATCTCCCGATCAGTGTAGTTCTGACGAACCACGTACAGGTTGGCATCCAGGTGCTGAAGCAGTACGAAGAACTCCGACACATAACCCATCGGCGGAATGTCTACCATCAGGTAGTCGTATTCCTCCTGAAGCAGTTTGATAAGGTCTTCCAAGCGTTTAGACTCCAGCAATTCCGTAGGGTTGTGCGGAATTGGGCCGCAAGCAAGCACATCCAGGTTTGGCACATCCGTTACGATGCGCGCTTCTTCCAGCGTGCTTTCACCGCTCAAGTAAGTGCTCAGGCCCTGCGGCGCTTTAGGGTTGATGCCGAGGTAGGCAGCTACGGCGGGACGGCGCATATCGCACTCCAACAGAATCACGCGGCGGCCACTGCGGGCCAACTCAGCAGCCAAGTGTACCGAGCAAAAGGTTTTTCCTTCTCCTGGCACCGACGAGGTAACGCCGATAACGCGCTTATCGAGACCGGCTGAGAGGTATTGCAGGTTCACCCGAATCGAACGGAACGCTTCCACAATAGGGCTACGCACGTCCTGCGTCTGCACCTGACGGTCTTTAGCTGTGCCGTGCGGGATTACGCCCAGCAGCGGAATATCCGTGATGCGCGCCAGGTCTTCCTTGCCCTGCACGCGGCGGTTGGTTTTGTCGATCAGCAGTACCAGACCGGTAGGGATGGCAAGGCCAGCCAGCAAAGCCAGCAAGGCCACCAGCGGCGGCTTGGGTGCAGCCGGACCTAAGCCAGTCTGCCGAGCCGGGTCAATTACTTTCTTATCGGTGGTGTTGGTAGCCAGCGCAATAGCCGCTTCGTTACGCTTCTCTACCAAGAAGCTGTAGTTCTTCTCGGTGGATTCGCTCGTGGTTTGCAGCGAGTTCAACTGCCGCTCGTTTTCGGGGGTGCGGCTCAGCTGGCCGCGTACAGCGCTCAACTGCTGGTCCAGGTCGCGCAGGGCAATTTCCGACGTACGCGCCAGGCTGCCTAGGGTCTGAATAAGTTGTTCCTTAGTAGTGCTGATTTTTTCGTCCAGCGCTACCACCTGAGGGTTGATGTCGCTGGCATTCACGGCCAGCACGGCACGCTCGTTGTTCAGCTCCGTCAGCTGCTCAATCAGGTGGGTAACGGTAGGATCGGAAACCCCTGCGCTACTGAGCGTCGCTACCTGCGACTTACCACGGTGCTGACGCAGGTAAGACAGCATGTTCTCGTAGTACTTCTGGTCGGTGGCCACGCGGGCACGCATGGTGCCCAGCTGCGCCTGCTGCTGAATATCTACGCCTGACTGCACCCCTACGTCCACCACATTCCGAGAGGCTCGGAAGGAGCTGAGGTTGGCCGTGGAGCGAGAGCGGGAATTTGATATTTTGCCAATCTCATCGTCCAGAAAAGCAATGGTCTTGCGGCCCGTTTCGTTTTTCTGGTTCAAATCGTCCTGCACGTAGGTAGTCATCAGCGTATTCAAGAAACGCTGTTCCTTCTCAGGCACCGTACCGCGGATAGTCAGCAACAAAATGCGCGACTCATGCTCAGTAGGCTGCACCTTCATGCGCTGCTGATAGTCAGCCGTTAGGCTGCTCATATCATTTAGCTGGAAATAATACTGCTCGTTGCTGGCAGCCGGATAGCCGGGCTCGGGGGTAATCACAGCCGACAGCAGTGGCGTGCGCAGCGTATCGCCGGCCCCAATGGTCTGGTCAAGATGCACGTCTTCTACCTCGCGCACCAATTCTCCGGAAAACAGTTGCCGCAGTTGCCCTTTGCTACCATTGGCATGCACCCGGAAGCGGCCGTCGGCTAGGGCTTCTACGTAAATCGGCACCCCGGTCAGTTGGGGCTTGTCGGATAGAGTCTGCACTTGAAAAGGCACACTACCCGCAGCCCGCTCGCGCACCTTTAGCTTACGCACGGAGTTCAGCCACGAATCGGGCACTGTGTAGTAGCTCACGGCAAAGGGTAGCTGCTCCAGCGTCCGCCGCACCATGTCGGCAGAGGTCAACATGCCTACCTCATCCTCAATCTTGACGCCCTTTTGCTTGTTGTCCAGCAGTTGTAGCAGTTCCTGGGTTTGTTTCGACCCAGTGGATTGATCCCCAATGAGCATTGTCGATTGAAAATCGTACACCGGGGATTTCACCGCCAAGTAGAGCCACGCGCCCAGTCCGGCCAACAGCAGGCACCCCACAAACCACGCCCAGCGCCGCCGTAGCTTGAAAAAAAGCTCGTGTAAATCTATTTCCTCCGAAAAGGCAGAACGGTTTTCCATACCAGTATAATTCTTTTATTTAGTAGCAAGCAGCAGTCAATCCGCAGTTCTGAATTATCTGAGGATAAAGCCCAGCAGCAGTACTACAGACGAAAGACCGGCGAAGACCAGCGCTAAGTTACCGGCATTGGCCCGGGTGGTACGGGCTTTTAGCGGCTCCACGTACAACGCATCGTTGGGGAGCAGGTAGTAGTAGGGTGACTGCAACAGCTTGGCGTCGGTGAGGTTGATGAGCACAACTTCCGGGCCGTTTAGCGTTTGCCGCACCAGCTTCACATTTTCACGGTTGCCGAACTCAGTGAGGTCACCGGCCATGCCTAGGCCTTCTAGGATGGTTGCCTGCGGGTTGTAAATGAAATAGCGGCCCGGCGAGCGAACTTCGCCTAGCACCGTAATCTTGAAGCTCAACAGCTTCAGCAGCACGTTCACGTTGAGCACGTAGTTGCTGATGTTCTTTTGAACCAGCGCCTGCGCCTGGTTGAGGTCTAAGCCCTGTACTTTTAGCTTGCCTACAGTAGGCAGACTAATATTACCGTCTTCTCCGATGGGGTATCCAGTCAAATATAGAGTACCGGGGTCGCCGGAGTTCATAATTTGAGTTCCCGTGATGTTAAACGGCTCCGTTAGCTTGGAGTCGGCACCCTGCACCCGGATGCTGAGTACGTCGCCGGGCTGCAAGCGGTAATTAGGACGTGGATTGCTTACGGCTACTGGTGCCTTCACAGAATAGCTGCTGCTTTGCAGATACGGCAGCTTTTCCTGCACCACGCAGCTTTGCAGGCTCATAACCCAAGCAACCACAAGAAAGATCAGACCAGAGCGAAATGGTTTAGGCATAGAGACGAAGTAAGGGGACTACTAAACGAGAGAAAACCGACAGTGAGAAAGAAGTAGAGTATAACTTTTTTGAATATAGCCTAAGCGCTTCTATGCCCAACATGAGCAACAAAGGTAGGGCAAATGATAATATATTTATTGTTTATCATATAAAATATATGCATATGCCAAGTTAACTAATAAAATTATGTTGCTATTCCGCTAAAGGCCTTGAGCATTATGGAAGTACATAATTTTAGCTATTTCCAAGACCCATACGTTGAGTTATGATTAGCGTTACATAAAATACGTTTTACTTTCCGCCTTTGGATTTTATATAATCTTATACAATATACTTGAATCCTACTCCCTGATCTTCGTTTTGTACTATGGATGTTCTGTTTTCGGCATTCTACAAGTATTTGGATACCTGACAGAAAGAATAGTCTATAACTATGCGGGCAACCTGCACTACGGTAGTTCGTTTCCCTGGGTGCACATTACGCAAGGCAGATAATTTTTGCCGCTATTCAACTATGATTTCGACGGATATTCTTGTTTTAGGAGCCGGAGCATCCGGTTTGCTGGCAGCACGCACCCTGGCGCAGGCTGGCCGACAAGTGGTGATATTGGAAGCTCGCCAACGTGTGGGCGGCCGGGTGCATACGCTCACGCCTCCTGGTTTTAGTGGCCCCATTGAGACCGGCGCCGAGTTTTTGCATGGTGCAGTACCCCTCACCAAAGCACTGCTGGCCGAAGCAGGCAGCACGTGGCACGACTCATCTGGGCAGACCTACGCGGTGCGCCAGGGGCAAATTCAGGCCGAAGTGGCCTTCTTCGAGCACCTGCCGCAATTGCTCCAGAAACTAGCTGACCTACCGCACGATATGCCGTTAGCGACTTTCCTGGAACAGGCCTTTGCTGGCGAGGAGCACCAGGCCTTGCGGGAAATGGCCATACAATTTGCTGAAGGTTATGATGCGGCCGACCCAGCCAGAGTAAGTGCCTGGGCCCTGCGCGACGAGTGGGCCAGCGGCGACGCTGATGACTCGCCCCGGCCTGTGGGGGGCTATGGTCCGTTGTTGGATTGGCTGGCTAGCCAGGCGCAGGCCGCTGGCGCCGTGCTGCACCTAGCCACAACGGCGCAGGAGGTACACTGGCAGCCGGGGCGCGTAGAGGTAGTAGATCAGCAGAACCATCGCTATCAGGCCCGGCAGCTCTTGGTGACGGTACCATTGGGTGTGTGGCAGGTGCCAGTCGATCAGCCGGGCCATCTGCGCTTTACGCCCGAACTGCCCGAACGCCGGGCTGCTGCCGCCGCACTTGGGTTCGGCTCGGTTATCAAGTTTGCGCTCGAGTTTCAAGAGCCGATCTGGAAAGAGCAAATGCCAGAGCTGGAATTCCTGTTTTCTGACGCGCCCGTGCCTACCTGGTGGAGCCAACAACCCGATGGCCGCCCGCTGCTAACGGGCTGGCTAGCCGGCCCCGCCGCCGACCGACTACGCGATTACACCAACGAGCAGCTGCTACAGCACGCGCTGGAGTCGTTGGCGTATCTGCTGGCAACCAACCTCAGTGCGCTACGCCAACAATTGCGCGCTTGGCACGTCACCAACTGGGGGGCCGACCCGCTGGCTCGTGGGGCCTACTCCTACCCTACTGTGCATGCTGGTCCGGCTCGCGCCACGTTAGCTAAACCTATAGCGGCCACGCTGTTTTTTGCTGGTGAGGGCTTGTACGAAGGTCCTGCTTCGGGCACGGTAGAAGCTGCCTTGGTGAGCGGCCAGCAAACCGCGCACGCCATGCTGACCTAAAAGCGAAAGGAGCGCAAAAAACTTCGCGCTCCTTTCATATACCTTACTACACTAGCATTTCCTGCTACAAGCATTGCAACCAAGTCTCAGCCTCGGCAAGTATAGCAAAACGCTTAAATACCAGTTGGGTAGGCGAAGCGGAAATAACGGATTGCGTCGACAGCCTGTGAATGGGGTCACCACCTTCTACAATGGCACAATAGGCAAAGTCAACGGCAGCTATAGCGCGTGGCACCCAGTTGGTAGCAATCCACTGCTGCGCCTCTGCCAGGAGTGGCCGCCGTGCCCCATGCTCCGATAATACTTTAGTGGCGCCGGTACGCTGCATGAGTAGCAGCACCTGTTCGTAGAAGTTTTCTAACGATGCCTGGGCAATGCGCTCTGAGCTCCAGATCAGATGCACGTAGCCTAACGTATTATAAAGTAGGCGGCCAGCTTCGTTTTGGTAGTACTGCGTTTCGCGTGCCTGTATCAGTATATTCATAGAGAACCCAGTCGTTGCAAATCGGAGGAACGATTGGTGGGCCGCAATGTGCAAGGAGCTTGCCACATTCGACACTCACGACAGGAGTACTTAGGAGACAGCTAGGCGCTGTTGTATAGTTGTGTGTAGCCATTGCTTGGCCGCAGCTATGGTAGGCTGGGTCACGGGCTGTATTTGGTAGTCCTTGCTGGTAAGGGTTTTAGTACTATAGCTAGCCGCAGCAATCTGCCCAAACACATTCTCCGACTGCACGATGCCTATGTGTCGAATGCCCGCTTTGTAGGCCCGCGGGTTCCAGATGGTGTGCAACCAGTGCTGGTCATCAGACGTGAGGGCGCTCATGCGGCGCGTATCGGCTAGCCAGCCTAAGGGCCAGGTGCGCCGGGCCTCGGCCTGGTAGCAGGCCAAGGCTTCGTCCATCATCGTCTGAAATTGCTGCCGGTTGGCAAAGGAGTGCCACCTTGTAATGATACAAGGCACGTCTGGATCAAACAGTACCGAGCCGTACGCGTACGCGGCTAAGGTAATATCAGCCATTGGAAGAGAAGCAAGAGAAGCGACTACCCGTTAGCCTTAAAACCTTGGTGCCGCTTGCCGTAGATAATGCAAAACGCTACCTACGAACTCATTCCGGAAAGGTTACATGTGCGGGCTCTCAGCCCTTTTCTGGTGTACCCAGGCTATCGGCAATAGTCCGGACAGCCTCGTTGAGGTAGGCGGGTATTTCGGCTTCGGGTTGCAGCAAGCGCAACAGATATAGGTACTTGCGTCGACCATCAGCCAGCATATCAGGCGTTACTTCCACCGTAAATACCCCAAATGGCTCAAATTTCTGTACTCCTACCAGCAGGAACCGGTCGGCGCGAAGGGCATCGAGGTAGAACGCAGCCTGTCGGTCGTAGTCGAAGCCGGTGCACTGGGCACGGAAATGCTCGTAGTCGCGGGCGCCGGTAGTTTTGAAGTCAATTATGGTGTAGGGCTGATTGGGCTGGTCTACCACTAAGTCGGCGCGCAGCTTGCAAAGTGTGCCCGTGTTGGGTTCCGTAAACAAACAACTGGGCTCGGGCACGCCCACTTCCAGTAGCTGGCGCAGGTCGGGTTGCAGCTTCACACCTTCTACCAGCCACCACACCAGCGTATCATTCAGGCCCGGTTGGCCGGGCTGGTACTGCTCGGGCTCCAGTAGCGCCGTATGGAAAGCCGTACCGAAACTGAGGGCCGTTTGATTGCCGGGGGTGCGGGGCAGGCGGCCGTTCAGGGCATCGCGCAGGCGCGACAAATCGGAGTTGGCTACGGCCGGCAGGGCGCGGTAGTCGTCGTAGGGTAGGCGGAGCAGGTCGGGGCGGCGCGCGGGGTCAATCGGATAAGTCACGGGCAAAGAACACGAATCGGCAGCAAATAACTCCGGCGTGCCTGGTAAAACCTCGTGTAGCCGCCGTAGTTTTATTCTGACGTTTCCATGCCGTTCTTTGCACGGCTGCTTATTAGGTTTGGTCGTCAGTTATTAGTTGCCGGTTGTGGGTAACTTCTTTCACAGAAGAAAAAGCAATAACTGACTCCTCACAACCGACCATCAGCCACCGATTACTCATTCTGTTTTCTGATTCCAATGTCGTTTCACCTGCCGGCGGATCTGCTTGACCGCCCTACCCCCTACTACCTCTACGACTTACACCTGTTAAAACAGACACTGCATGCTTTGCAACAGGCAGCGCAGGCGCACAACGTGCAAGTGCACTACGCGCTGAAAGCCAACGCCAACCTCCCCCTGCTGGAGCATATACAGCAGGCTGGATTTGGGGCCGACTGCGTAAGCGGCAACGAGGTGCAGCGGGCGCTGGATGCCGGTTTCGCACCCGACCACGTCGTATTTGCCGGGGTAGGAAAATCCGACGCGGAAATTAACCGGGCGCTGGCTGCCGATATCTGGTGCTTCAATGCCGAATCGGGGCAGGAGCTGGCGGTGCTGAACGAATTGGCCGGCGCGCAGAACCGGCGCGCCCGCGTGGCCCTGCGCGTGAACCCCAACGTGGATGCGCACACCCACCACTACATCACCACGGGTCTGGAAGCCAATAAGTTTGGAATCAGCCTCCCCGATTTGCCGGCCACCATCGAGCAGTTGGCCTCCCTACCCCATCTGGAGCTGGTAGGGCTGCACGCCCACATTGGCTCGCAGATCACCAATCTAAGCGTATTTGAGCAGCTTAGCCGGAAAATAAACGAGCTACAAACCTGGCTGGAAGACCAGGGCTACCACCTGCCCCACCTCAACGTGGGCGGCGGCCTGGGCATTGACTACGACGACCCCGACACGAACCCTATTCCCGACTTTGAGGCATATTTCGCCGCCTTCGACCAGCACCTGCACCGCCGGCCGGGACAGCAGGTGCACGTGGAGCTAGGCCGCTCGGTAGTGGCGCAGTGCGGCACGCTCATCAGCCGGGTGCTTTACGTGAAGCAGAGCCAGCAAACCAACTTCGCCATCCTCGACGCAGGCATGACCGAGCTGATCCGTCCGGCGCTCTACGGCAGTCACCACCATATGCAGAACCTCACCAGCGAGGCCGAGCGCAAGCTTGCCTACGACGTAGTAGGCCCCATCTGCGAATCATCGGACACGTTCGGCAAGGGCATTCAGCTCCCCGAAACCAAGCGTGGCGACCTGATTGCCCTGCGCTCAGCCGGCGCCTACGGCGAAGTAATGGCCTCCGAATACAACCTGCGCGAAAAGGCAGCTGCCGTGTACGTGGGGTAGATGATGAAGTAGTGAGTAATGAAATGGTGAGTTTGACGTTCCGCTGCTAGCTGCGCCACTTGCGCAAACTGTGCAGTCAGAACAGCAAACTCACCATTTCACTACTCACCAATACAGCGTCCATTTCCCTACCTTTTCCTGATGCTGGGTGTAGCGGAGCAGGGGTTTGCGGTTATCGGGCAGGTCGCCTTTCACGAGGAGCGCGGGGTGTTGGCTGAGTAGGCTATCCAGGAAGGGCTCCTGCTGCGGATCGCGCAGGTTAAGCAGGTTTTGCTGCCAGGCCTTGGTGGGCTCAAACTGCGTTTCGCGGGCCAGAGCGTCGTTGCCGTCGTAGAGCGATACGGGTAGGCGGCCCGTGGCAAAGGCCAGCGACGGCAGCAACTCGTTGTAGACCAGCACGGGGCGCTGGTTGAGGTTGTGCTCCCGCAGCAGC
>Ga0210040_10001562_pt1 | contig 34219 bp, 49 predicted proteins | sample CryGeyCG12114_NA_FD_185462 | JGI IMG/M metagenome (GOLD analysis project Ga0210040, IMG submission 185462) | Groundwater microbial communities from aquifer - Crystal Geyser CG19_WC_8/21/14_NA (SPAdes) (version 2) | ecosystem: Environmental > Aquatic > Deep subsurface > Groundwater | place: USA...
CGAGCACGCGCTCGGCGTCACCGAGCAAGAGCGCGACGAGCTGGTCGAGCGGGTGAAGACGCTCGAGGGTGAGCTGCGCGGCGCGCTCGGGCAGCTCGAGACGCTCAAGAGCGCGCACGACCTCGACGATCAGCGCGTGCGCGCGGCCGAGGACGAGCGCGACGCCGCGCTGCTGCGGGCCGACGGGCTCGGGCGCGACGTCGAGCGCATGAGGTCGAGCGCGCAGCCGCTCGAGCACGCGCGGGCGACCCTGGCCGCTCGACGCGCAGGCGAGGGGCTCTCGTGAGCCGCGCCGATCTGCTGGTGCCCGAGGGGTGGTCGCCGGCGCGCAACGTGCGGGTGATCGTGATGCCGCACCCGGTCGAAGAGCCTCGACCCCCGGCCGGCGTGTGGCGCATCATCGACCGCTCGGCCGGCGAGCCGGGCCCGCACTGGTGGTTGCAGCCGCACGACGACATCGCGCGCCGGTGGGCCGAGGTGCACCCCGACCGCATCGTGCAGGGGTGCGTCGAGGCGAAGGGGCTGCGGCTCGCGCCCCCCGGCACGCAGCTCGCGATCCCGGGCACGACCGGGAAGCGGCGCGCGGGTGGCCGGCGATGAGCGAGACCGTGCGCCGCTGCAAGCACTGCCGAGTCGAGGTCGAACTCGTGAACTACTCGCTCGGGCCCGAGTGGCGGCACAAGCGGCCGGGCAACGCTCGGATCGGCAGCGAGTACCGGTATTGCGAGGCGACCGTCGCCGAGCCCGAGCAGACACCGCTCGAGCGCATCGTCGAGGCCGCGCTCGCGGCGACCTCGCTGCCACCGCTGCCCGAGCGGGTGAAGGTGGCGCCCGACGTGCTCGACCAGCTACGAGCGCACGCACGCGAGACGACCTCGGCGCGGCCGAGCTGGTCACCCCCGGCGATCGGCTCGCTCTTCGGCATCCCGATCGAGGTCGACGAGGATCTCGCGCCCGGCGAGTTCCGAGTCGAGCCCGAGGGGTGGGACCGACGATGAGGCTGCCGACCGTCGTGCGCCTCGAGTGCAAGGTGCGCGGCTGCGGTGCCGAGTTCGAGGTGCCGATCGTCTACCGCGACGTGCCGATCACGATGCCCGGCACGCTCGCCGAACCCGACGAGCGAGTGGTCGGCACCCGGCTCGAGGTCGACGTCGACGCGACGCTCGCGCTCGAGGCATGGACACGCGGACACCTCGAGCAGCACGCGCTCGAGGCCGAGCTGCTCGCGGCCGGCCACCCCGACGACCCCGGGCCCGAGCTGGTCGAGGTGAGCCTCGAGCCCGACCCCGACCTCGTGGCCGAGCCCGAGGAAGAGCCCGAGGGGTGGCGCACCCCGTGACCAGTGAGCGAGCCCGGCGCGCGGCCGACGTCGCCGATCGGGTGTCGCGCGCCGCGGCGCTGCTCGTCGCCGTCGCGCTGCTGGTGTGGCTCGCCGGGTGGTACGGGTGGCGCGCGGGCTCGGTCGGGGTGGCGCTGCTCGGGCTCGGGTGGCTGCTGCACGACGACGGCGCCACCGGGCCGAGCGAGCGAGACTCGAGCCCGTGAACCTCACCCGCGAGTTGTGGACGTGTCCCGAGTGCGAGGTGACCGAGCACCTACCCGGGCCGGCCGACTCACTCGACGAGCAGCACCGGCTCGCGCAGCTCGGGCACGCCGAGCGGCACACGGCCGAGCGCCGGCGTGCGGGCCCGATCGCCGGCGCGCTGGTCGACGCGATCGAGCAGCTCGCCGCGATGCGGGTGCGCCTCGTCGTCGCCCCCGGCGATCACGCTCGGGTGCGCGAGCTGGTGAAGCGGCGCAACGTCGCGATCGAGGTGTTCGCCGACTCGCAGCTCGCGCTCGGGCACGGGTACGTGATGCAGCCGCGCGCCGGCGTGCGCGAGCTGCACCGCGACGACCCGGTGACGCCGCGGTGACGGCCGTGCGCTCGTACGAGGACGACCCCGCGCGCTGGTCGCTCTACGTGCGGCTCTCCCGGTACGCGGCTCGGCGCCGGCGTCTCGCCCCCGACCAGTCGACGCCGTGGCTCGATCACAAGCTCGACGCGCTGCTCGACGAGCTGCTCGAGCTGCGGGTGCGATCGTGAGCCGGCACCTGCGGGCCGTGCCCGACCCCGAGCCGTCGCCCGAGCGCCCGAGCTGGTCGAGCTACCTCACGGCCGAGACGGCGCCGGCGTGGCTGGCAGCGATGGGCGTGCGCTCGGCGCTCGACGACGGCCGACCGTTCCGACGGCACCGCACCGTCATCGGTGAGCCGGCCACCGAGGCGCCGGGCTGGTGGGTGTGCCCGAGCTGCGGCCGACGCGTCGACCGGGCCGACGAGACGCGCACGATCACCGGCCGGGTGTGCACCGGGCCCGACGGCCGGCTGCGGCATCGCCGGCACGCACCGGTCGCGATGGAGGTGCAGCGGTGAGGGTGCTCGAGCGCCTCGCCGACGTCGTGCGCTCGGCGTGCCCGTGCGGCGATCACGGGGGCACGCACGCACTCACGCAGGGCACTCACGCGCCTCACGCACGCGTGACCCCCCTCGGTATCCGCGCAGGTCAGGGGATCGGTAGGGGTGTCACGCACTTATGACCCCTACATCGTCACGAACGCACTCACGCGCACTCACGCTCGACAAGATCATAAACACGAACGCGCAGGTCAACAGCAGTCACGCGAACAGTCACGGCACTCACGCGCCGAGCAGTCACGGCTCTCCCCCCCCTGTAAGGGGGAGAGCGTGAGCCCGTGCCGGCACCGCGAGCCCGAGGTGCTCGAGGTCGTCACCGCGAGCGGGTTCGCCGTCAAGCTCGACCCCGAGGTGCTCGACCCCCTCGGCGAGCTGCGCGCGCTCATGGCCGGCCGGTGGACGTTCACCCGCTACACGTACTCGGGCGACGTGCACTCACGGATGCCGAGCAAGATCCGAGCCCGACCCGCGGGCACCGTGCCGCGGCAGGACGTGCACGCGCTGCACGACTGCACCCCGACCACCTCGAGCGATGGAGACGTGAACGCGTGACCGCGATCGACCTCGACCAGCTCGTCGAGCTGCTCACCCCGAGCAGCGACGGACTCGTGCACGGCTGCGGCTGCGGGATGCCGCACCCCCCGGCGCAGTCCGCTCTCGACGTCGACCGCGGACGGTGGGAACGGATACGCGAGGCGCTCTTCACCCGACGAGGGCGACGCTGCCTCGTCCCGGTGGCTGGCAGCGGCACCGTGCTCGAGGGGGTCGAGGTGTGCGGCGCGACTGCCACCGTCGCCGGGCACGTACTCGCTCGGCTCTTCGGTGGATGCGATCGACCCGGCAACCTGCGACCCGAGTGCGCGCTGCACTCGGCACGCGAGGGCTCGATGCTGCGCTCGGCGACCGCGCTCGTCGAGCTGGCGCGCGCCCGCGACGCATCGGCCCCCGCGACCCTTACTCACGGTGAGGGGGGTCGTTCTTCGAGGGGGTCTCGCCACCCTGACCCCGCAATGAAGAATCTCTCTCTCTCCCGGTCGAGCGACACGAACGCGCAGGTCACGAGGGGGGTGCCCGCGACGCCGGTAGTGAACTCGGCCGCGCACGGGCGCCTCGACGACGGCCGGCCGACATTCCCGCCCGAGGCCGTCACGATCGGTGAGGACGGGCAGCGACGCATCGACCCCGACCTCGTGCGCGTGCCCGGGCCCGATGACCCCGTGTGGGACGCCGCACCGTGGCTCGAACGGCTGCGCGAGGTGCCCGAGGGGGCCGTCTGGCCGCGCCTCATGACGCTCCCGCACCCTCGAGCGGTCGGCACGTACGGGCCCGAGGTGCTCGAGGTGCACGCTCGCACGACGCGCGGTGGCCGGCTGCGCTGGTGGCAGCGGCTCGCCGTCTACCGCATCCTCGAGCACGACGCCGACGGGCTGCTCGTGTGGGCCGAGTTCATCGACTCGACGGCCCGGCAGTGCGGGAAGAGCGTCAAGCTGCGCGCGCTGGCGCTGCATCGGGTGCTCAAGGCGCCCGAGCGGTGGGGCGACCAGCTCGTTCTACACACGGCGCGCGACGTCTCGCTGCTGCGCGAGGTGATCCGGCCGGCGTGGGCGTGGGCCGAGCAGAACGGGCTCGTCGCCTCGAGGAACAACCTCGACCCCGGGATCTCGACCGGGCCGTTCATGACGGGCTCGAGGTGGGTGCTGCGGGCGAAGGGGAACGCGTACGGGCTCGGTGCCGGGCTCGCGCTGGTCGATGAGGGGTGGGACGTGCCCGCGAGCACCGTCGACGAGGGGATCGAGCCGACGACGGTCGAGCAGATCGCCGCGCAGATCGGGCTCTTCAGCACGGCGCACCGCAAGGCGACCGGGCTCATGCTCGAGCGCCGGGCCGCGGCGATCGCCGAACTCTTCGAGCCGGCCGCTCGGCTGCTGCTCGAGTGGTCTCCCCCGGGCAACGCACCCCGCGGCGAGGTGTCAACGTGGCGCGAGGCGTCGCCGCACTGGTCGAAGCAACGCGAGCGGCTCATCACGAGCGCGTACGCGAAGGTGCTGCGCGGCGAGTCGATCGACCCCGAAGAGCCCGACCCGATCTCGAGCTTCGACGCGCAGTGGCTCAATCGGTGGCCGAACGTCGTCAAGATCGAGAAACCGGCGAAAGACGAGCCGCTCGTCGACGAGAGCGCATGGAACGGGCTCACCGGCGACGGTGCGCCGGCGCCCGGCGAGCTGCTCGTCGTCGCGCTCGAAGACGACCTCGGTGAAGGTGCCGCGGCTGCCGCTGCCGCGCTCACCCGCGACGGCCGGGTGGTCGTGGGTGGCTACCGGTTCGGCACCCGTCGAGAGGCCGTCGAGTGGTGTGAAGAGACCGCGGGCGACTCTCTCGACGCGCTCATGCTGGTCGGCGCGAGCCTCGTCGACGACGCCGAACTCGAAGACGTCGAGCTGCCGATCGAGCCGGCCGGGAAGAGCGAGACCTCTTCGGCGCTGCCGCTGCTGCGCGAGCTGGTGCGTACCGGGCAGCTCGTGCACGACGGCGAAGAGGAAGCGTCGAAGGCCGTGATCTCGGCCCGTGTTCGCCCCGGTACGGCCGGTGCGGCGATACTGCTCACCGGGAACGAGTCGACGAGCCTCGTGCGGTGCATCGCGTGGGCCGTGCAGCGGGCTCACCGCGACCGAGCGTGAGGGGACAACTCGTGGGGATGCTCGACGACGCCGAGATCGGTAAGAGGTTCGACCGGCACCGGCAGAACGAGAACACGGCGCCGGCGTTCGAGCTGGTGCACGCAACGGTGAAGATCACCGCGAGCGTGCTCAATCAGCTACTACCGCCCGGTCGAAAGGCCGCTCTCGCGCTCACGGCGCTCGAAGAGGCGCTCATGCACGCCGACGGTGCTATCGCGTGCGAGGCCGGGCCCGAGTGGGAGATGCCCGCGGTCGACGTGAGCGAGCAGCTCGACGACCTCGCCGAGATCACCGAGGGCCCGCTGCACCTGCGCTCGCAGGTCGTCGGGGGTGGGGGCGCCGTCTCGAGCTCGAACGGGGGCGACATCGGGCCCGAAGACGGCTCGGGGGGCCCGATCGACCCCTCATCGGCCGAGATCGTGCCCGATGAGGGGCTCGCGGCGACGCACCTTTCGCCCGAGGCAGTGCAGGGGCTCGTCGAGCGGCACGGCACCGCGGGCCCGGGTGACGAGCTGTACCGGCGCTCGCGGTGACCGAGCCCGACCGCAAGCCGTTCACCGTCGTCGACCGGCGCGGCTCGAGCGCCGTCGACCTCTCGACGCGCGGGTTCCCCCGCGATCCGAGCCTCGCCGACCCCTCGAACGGCCCGATCGGCACCGTCGGGCCCGATTCGCCGGCCACCTACGCGGCCGAGGGCGCCGAGCCGATCGTGCTCGACGGCGACGAACTCGAGAGCCGGCTGCCGACGCCGAGGTTCACCCCGGCCGCGTGGTCGGGGTGGCCGTCGCAGTGGCAGACCGGATGGAGCACCGGAGGGGGCGCAGCCGGCGCGGCCGGGTTCGGGGGGCGCGTGAGCACCGTGTTCGCGTGCACGGCGCTCAACGCGAACGCGCTCGCCTCGATGCCGCTCTCGATCACCGACCGCGGGCGCCCGATCGACCCCGATCTCTACGGGTGGACCGAGAACCCTGACCCCCGGCTCTACGCGTCGTGGGGCGAGTTCATGACGCAGGCCGTCGTCTCGATCCTCACCCGCGGCGACCTCTACGTGCACGCGACCGGGTGGGATCTCGAGACGCTGCTGCCGACGTCGTTCATGGTCGTCGACCCCGACCGGGTGACGTGTCAGTTCGCTCCCGAGGGGTCGCACCGCGAGTATTCGATCAACGGCGAGCCCGCGTACCCGTTCGACCTCACGCACGTCCGCTACATGAGCCTCGCCGGGTGGCCGACCGGGCTCTCGCCGCTGCAAGCGGTCGCCGGCAACCTGCGCTCGGCCGGCGCGCTCGAGCAGTACGGCGCCGACCTCGCCGACGGTGGCGGCATCCCGTGGGGCGTGCTCTCGTCCGAGCAGCGCCTCACGCGCCGGCAGTCGATGCTCGCTCGGCAGCAGTGGCTCGAGGCAGCGCAGAACCGGCGAGGGGCGCCCGCGGTGCTCGGCAGCGGGATCAAGCTCGAGACGCTCACGATCTCGCCGAAAGACCTCGCGCTGCTCGATCTGCGCGTGTTCGACGAGCAGCGCATCGCCGCGGCGTTCGGCGTCCCCCCGTACCTCATCGGGCTCGAGCAGCCGAGCGGGCTCACCTACGCGAACGCGACGTCGCTCTTCGATGGTCACTGGCGGCAGATGCTTCGGCCGCTCTCGCGCAAGATCACCGAGGCGCTCTCGGCGTGGGCGCTGCCGCGGGGTCGCAAGCTGCACCTCGTCGCCGGCGACTACGTGCAGCCGCCGCTCGCCGAGCGCAGCGCGAGCTACCGGGCGATGCACGAGCGCGGTGCGCTCACGACCGACGAGTGGCGGGCGCTCGAGGGGCTGCCACCGCTCACCGCAGACCAGCGCGCGACGAACGCCGTCGCGAACACGACGGCCGGCGCTGCGGTGACGCAGTGATCGACGACGAGAGGAACGACCCCCGATGACGCTGCCGACGCTTCCCCCGCTGGTGCTGCCCGACCTCGACGTGCAGGTGCGCTCGATCCCGAGCGCGCAGTACGACATCGACCGCGTGCGGGGGGTCGTCGAGGCGCTCGTGATGCCCTACGAGCGGCCGGCCGACATCGTGGAGGTGCTGCCCGACTCCCGGGGGAAGCCGACGATCGTCGAGTACCGCGAGCAGTTCGTGCCGAGCGCGTTCGAGCGGGCCCGCTCGGCGCCGCGCCGGGTGGGGCTCACGTTCACGCACTCGGACTCGATGCCCGACCGGATGGGCTACGGGCTCGAGCTGCGCGACGACTCGACGCTCAACGGCGCCGTGATGACGTGGCAGCTCTATCCCGACACCCTCGACCGCTCGGTCGCGCTGCTCACGAGCACACACGACGGCATGAGCGTCACGTTCCGCTCGTTGCGGCCGATCCGTGGCACCGAGCGGCCGGGCGCGCTGGTCACCCGTGAGGCCGTGCACCTCACCTCGGTCGCGGCGACCGACGATCCCGCGTACGTCGACACGCGCGTTCTCGCGATCCGTGAGCGGCAGCAGCTCCTCGAGGCCGAGCAAGAGCGCACGAGCGAGCGGGCCGCGCAGTACGTCGACGGGCTGCTGCTGCTGCGCTCGTGCGGGCGCACCCTCACGCCGGCGCAAGATGCCTACCTCGCCGAGCACGGGCACCCGCTCACCTCGTGACCGCAGGCCGAGCCCGCGGCATCCCGATCGAGCAGTCACCCGTCGCTCGCGGCTGCGGGTTCGCACTGGTCGCCGTGTTCGCGCTCGTCGGGCTCGCCGTGATCGTCTCGTTCGTGTTCGCCTCGTGCGGCTCGGGCTCGGCACCGCTTCCCCCCGAGCCGAGCCCGAGCGCGACCAGCTCGCCGAGCTACACGCGCACCCCCGTCACGTTCCCGCCCGTACTCGACGAGGTACTGCGCCGCGCGTGGAACGAGGGCCGGCACGGCTGCGGCATCACGGGCCCGGCCGTCGACGACCTCGCCGCGGCGATCGAGCGCGACATCGGCGAGGCGCCCCCGCTCGATGCGCGCATCGTCGCGTCACAGTGGGTCGCCGAGCGGTGCCGCGGCCGATAGCGTCGCCTCGCGCCGGGCAGCTCCCCCCGTGGCTGCCCGGCGTCCACCGGGCTCGGGTGTCCAGTTCTGGACACCCGGCAAGGCCGAGAGGTTGCGCGCCCCCCTCGTTCGGGTGATGAGCCCGAAACGTGGCCGAGTTTGGCTCAAGGTGGCACGGGTTTCGGTCGATCATGCAGGCATGACCACCTCACGCACCCGGCCGCGCATCACCGCGGCAGACATCGCCACCGCGGCGACCCGGCTCGCCGGCGCCGTCGTGCTCGACCTCGCCGACCTCACCGTCGGCCCGGCACGGTACGAGGCTCGCCTCGAGGCGTGGTCGTCGATCGACGCCGACCGCGACGAGGCCGGCGACCTCGGCGTCGACGACGGCTCGCTCATCGTGCTCGTCTTCCCGGGCGCCGCTCGCGACCTCATCGCCGAGCACGGCACCCCGGGCCGCGCGGCCGAGGCCGTCACCCGCGAGCAGCGCGCGGCGGGTGTGCTGTGAGCGCGCCGCTCGCGCTGGTGCACGACGCGACGTGGGGTGGGGACGCGATGCCCGAGGGTGTGCGCGTCGGCAGCGACGGCTACGGGGTGACGTACTCGAGCCGCTCGACGGCCGAGCGCCGGGCCGAGCGAATCCGGGCGAACGTCGCCGAGCTGGTCGTCGACCTCGTGGCCGCGTGGCGCGACCACGACGACGAGGCGCTCGGGTTCGAGTCGTTCGCGAGCTACACCGCGTGGCTCTTCGGCGACGTGAAGCGGGTGAGCATCCCGGTCGAGGCTCGGCGCGAGCTGGTCGCCGGCATGACCGAGCGCGACGGGCTCTCGGTGCGGAAGATCGCCGACGCGCTCGGCGTCTCGAAGAGCCTCGTCGCCGACGACCGGAAGGTGATGCTCGCCGACGAGCAGCTCGTCGACGCGCGCGTGCTCGACGTCGAGCCCGGCGACGTCATCGACGGCGAGGTCGTCGAGCAGCTCGACCCGCTGCGGGGGCTCTCGCCGAAGTGGCGCGCGCTCGCGCGGGTGGCCGGCGCCGACGCGAACGGGCTCACCTCGCTCGAGCTGGTCGGGCTGCTCGAGGCCGCGTACGAGACGAGCGCCTCGAGCCTCTCGAAGCTCGCGGCGAAGCGGCTCGTCGTCGCCGGCTCGCTCGCCGAGGCGCGCGAGAACCGGCGCCCGTACCGGATCACCGACGCTGGCCGGGTGAAGCTCGCCGAGCTGCTCACCGCTCGGGACGCTGCCGAGCGCGGCACGTCGGCATGAGCCCGTAGTCTCGGCATCGCGCCGACGACGCGCCGGTTCTCCCAGGGACCGAGACGGCCCGCACCCGCCCGGGGGTGCGGGCCGTCGCGCGTTGTGGCTACCCTGCAACGCAGCGCAGCAGCGACACCCCCCGTCATAGGGCCACCCCGCGAACGCGTGACGTCTCATCCGTCACCCGTGGAGGTTCCCCCCCGTGATCGACACCCGTATCAACCCGCGCGCGGCGCAGCTCGCCGCGGCGCGTGTCACCGCTGCCGAGTTCCTCGAGCGTCGTCGTGCCATGCACGGCGACGCGACGATGCGCCTCGGTTCGCCCGGTGGCATCAAGGCGCTGCTCGAGCAGTCGTCGCAGGAACGCGACTCGTGCGTGACGCTCATCGAGGGCGTGACGACCGCGGCGTTCGAGGCGCAGCGCGACCTCTCCGAGCAGGACAACGACACGATCAAGCGGGCCCGCGACCGCATCGAGTTCCTCGACACGCAGATCGAGCGGCTCTCGTTCGACACGCAGATCAGCGACCGGGCCCGCGCGGCGCTCGCCTCGAACGGGGTCTCGGGCTCGCAGATCCCGCTCGCCTACCGGTCGGCCGGCGAGGCGCTGTACGACCTCCTGCACCTCGGCGAGACCGCGAGTCGGCAGCGGCTCGAGACCGAGATGCACCGCGCCGCGCAGCACATGGGCGCCGACGCCGCGAACACGGTCGCCGTCGCCGGTGGTCTCGGTGCGCTGGTCGTCAAGCCGATCCTCGGCCCGATCATCGACCCGACGCCGCAGGGGCGCCCGTTCCTCACCGCGCTCGGCGTGATGCCGCTCGACACCCCGCTCGGGTTCCAGCGTCCGCGCATCGTCGACCCGGTGCTCACGCAGGGGCACGCGCAGTACGGCACCGCGCCGGCGCCGCAGGGGCTCGAGAAGAGCGAACTCGTGAGCCGCGCGTTCGACATCAAGCTCGACAACGTGGACTCGGACACGATCGGCGAGTACCTCAACGTCTCGCAGAAGCTGCTCTCGCTGCCGATCGGCGGGTTGCAGATCATCCTCAACCAGTTCACGAAGCGCCGGGCCGCGCGCACCGAGCGCGCCGGCGTCGCCGAGGTGCTCACGAGCGCCTCGACGATCGACCTCGACGCCGCGCCGACCGGCGACGACAGCGACGCCGGCATGGTCTGGGATGCGATCTGGGCCGCGGCGTCGATGGTCTACCGGAAGACGAACGAGCTGCCGCAGTGGCTCGCGATGGGCCCGACGTCGTGGGAGCGCATCGGCCGGCTGCGCGACCGGGCCGACCGTCCGCTCTTCCCGACGATCGGCGCGACGAACGCGATGGGCGCGATGAGCCTCGCCGGTGGCGGGCAGCCGTCCGTCAACATCGGCCCGGCCGGGCTCAACGTCATCGTCACGCCGGCGATCACCGGGCCCGAGATGGTCGTCGGGAACTCGGCCGGGCTCGAGGTCTACGAGTACGCGTACCCGATGCTCGAGGCGATCGAGCCGGCCGTGCTCGGTCGGCAGCTCGCGGTCGCGTCCGAGCTGGCGTTCTACCGGCCGAGCACCGACGAGGTGGCCGACCGGGCGCTCGCCGGGAACGGCGCCGTCATCATCCGTCCCCCGGTCGACGAGACCCCGTGACGCTCGCGTTCGGCAACTACGACGAGAGCTATCCCCCCGAGGTGCTGCGCGGCTACGTCGCGCCGGTGCTCTCGGGGGCAGCTCGACGAGAGGCAGGCGACGACGACGTGACCGACCCGACCACCCCGCCCCCCGACCTCGGGCCCGAGTCGAACGCGCCCGAGGGTGCGGTGCCCGTCGACTCGACGCGCACCGAGCCCGACGGCCCGGCCGTCGTCGCGGTGCCGGCCGACCAGCTCGACGAGGCCGCGGTCGGCGCCGAGCCGACCCCGACCGTGCGAGGGGTCGTCGAGACCGAGGACGGCGCTCGGCACGAGGGGATCGTGCCGGCGAGCGCGGCCGTCGACGACGACGACGACGAGCCGGCCGAGGGGGATGCGGCCGGCTCGACCCGGTTCGTCGTCTCGGCCGGCAAGCCGGGCAGCTACGACCCCGAGGTGCCGGCGTCCGAGCGCCCGCGCAACGTGACCGAGCTGCGCGAGCGCGCCCGACCCCTCGAGCGCGAGCCGTGGCTCGAGGGCGAGTACGTGCTCGTCGGGACCACCGGCAAGCGCGCGCACTGGTCGGGCGACGACTGGCACTCGGGCGAGGCGCCGGCACCCGAGGCCGGCACCGAGTGACCGAGGCACCCGCGGCGTTCCCGGCCGGGCTCGTGCCGGGCTCGTGGCACGAGGCTCACGCCGAGATCGCCGCGGGTGCGCTCGCGCAGCTACGGCTCGCCGAGCGCGACATCGACGCCGACCGCATCACGGGGAAGGTGCCGGCCGCGTGCATCGCGATCGACCTCGACCTCGAGCTGCGCGCGGTGGCCGGCCGCATCGCGTACGAGGTGCAACCCGGGCAGATCCTCGTCACGTTCCCGGCCGGGCTCGTGCCGGCGTCGATCCTCGAGGCAGCGGTGCAGCTCTCGGTCGAGCTGTACCGGCGCAAAGACGCGTCGTTCGGCGTGCTCAACGCGTGGAGCGCGACCGGCGAGGCGCTGCGGATCTCCCGCGACCAGCTCGCCGGCGTCGACTCGCTGCTCGCACCGTTCCGCGAGGGGTGGGGGTTCGCGTGACCACCCCGACCGGGCTGCCCGAGCTGCCCGCGAACGCGCTCGCCGACGCTCGGACGCTGCTGCACGCCGAACTCGCGGCGACGTTCGTCGACGTCGGGTGGTCGGCCGAGCGCGTCGACCCCTACCCGCTGCTCACCCCCGTCGTGCCCGGTGGGTGGGTCGACGCCGCGACGCTCTCGGCGCAGGGTGCCGGGCTCGTCGCGACGTTCCCGCTCGTCTTCACCGTCGACGGGAACGACCGCACGCAGGTCGAGCGGCTCGACGCGCTGCTCGCGATCGCGTGGGCCCGGCTCATGGCCGTCAAGATCCCGACCGGGCTACGGCTCGCAGCGGGCTCGACCGTGAGCCCGATGACGGCCGGGCCCGAGCAGCTCGACATCGGGGGGCCGAGCGTCCGCTCGATCACCCTCGTCGTGCAGGTGCCGATCTCGCCTCGCACGCTCTGCCCGGCAACACTCACCGCACCGACAGGAGACCCCGCACCATGACGACCACCGTCTTCCAGATCACCGACGCGATGCTGCTGCTCACCGTCGTCGACAAGACCGCGACCGGCTACTCGGACGCGTGGCAGGCGCCGGGGGGGAAGACGGCAGCGACCACCGTCGCGGCCGACTTCCCCGAGACCGAGGCGTTCTCGTGCCAGATCACGAGCGGCAAGCTCACGGCGAGCAAGCAGTCGAGCACGATCGACGTGCCGGCGACGTTCTGCGGGCCGTCGTCGAGCCGCGTGCAGCCGGGCGAGACCCGGTACACGCTCGACGCCGAGTTCTTGCAGGACATCACCGTGCGCGAGGGCTGGCAGGCGTTCCTCGCCGCGAACGACGCGAGCGAGGCGTTCTTTCTGCTCGCGCTCGACGGCGCCACGAACCCGCCTCGAGCGGTCGGCCGGGTGAACCTCCACGACACCGGGTTCGGTGGCGCACCGCGGGCGAACCTCACCGACACGGTGAGCTTCGACTGCACCCGCAAGCCTGACCGGCTCTTCGGCGTCGACGGTGCTGCCCGGCTCATCACCGGCACCGGCATCGTGACGGAGATCCCCGCGGCGTGACGAACGAGCTGCACGACTACGCGCGCCGGGTGGCTCTGCTGCCCGGCGCGCTGGTCGAGGCGACCCCCGAGGCTGTGCGCTCGGGCGCCGAGGTGCTCGAAGACGCGACCCGAGCCGAGCTGCTGCTCGCGACCGGGGGTGATCTGCGGCTCTCCCGGGTGCGCTCGGGCAAGGGCGCGACGATCAAGCTCTCGACCCGAGTCGACGGCGCCGGCCGCTCGGCCCGCGGGATCGTCGTGCCGACGGGCCCGATCATGCTCGTCGAGGGGCCGACGAAGGCGCACCGCGAGCCGTTCGACTACTCGGGGGTGCTCGGCGCCGGTGGCCGGCGCCGCTACGCGACCTCGGGCGAGACGCTCGCCGGAGGTGGCACCGCACGCCGGCGTCGAGCCCGTCGAGGCTCGCTCGTGGTCGTGCCCGGCTACGGCCCCCGCTTCGGCGTGAAGCACCCCGGCACGAGGGGGAAGCAACCCGTCGCGAAGGCGTTTGCACGGGCTCACGGCGACGCCGGCGTGGCGGGGGTGGCAGTGTTCGCCGCGGCGACCCGACGACACATGGGGGGAACGTGACGATCACGACGAGCACCGAGGCAGCAGCCGACCCGACCTCGGCGATGCACGGTGGCTACTGGTGGAACATCAAGCTCGGCTCGAGGTGGGGCGACGTCGCGAGCGACGACCTCACGCTCGACGAGGTGGAGCGGCTCGAGGCGCTCACCGATCTCCCGTGGGCTCGGCTCAACCCGCTTGCCTCGCTGCGGCAGGCGAAGGCGTGGCTACTGGTCGCGACGCTGCACGCCGGCGCCACCGAGGACGAGGCAGCCGGCCACCTCGCGAGCCTCAATCTCGGCGCGATCAAGGGCGCGTTTCAGCTCCACGCCGGGAAGCGCCTCGAGCAGCTCGTCGGGCTCGTCGACGACGAGGTGCCACCGGTCCCCCCGTCCGAGGTGCCTACGTCCGCGATTGGGTGACGTGGGCCGCGCTCGCTCTCGGGTGGGCGCCCGACGTCGCCCGACGTCAACGGATCACCGACCTCGAGGCCGTGCGCGACGGGTGGCTCGAGCTGCAACGACGGAAGGTGTGAGCGGTGGCTCTCGAGGAACGGCTGCGGCTCATCGTCGACGCGACGACCGGCACGGCCGAGGCGAACTTCGGCAAGCTCACGAACGAGGCCGAGCGCACCGCGACCGCGGTCGACACCGCGGCGAACAACGTCGCCTCGGCTGCCGACCGGGTGGCGCTCGCTCGCAACAAAGAGGCCGACGCAGCCGGGAAGCTCGCGATCGCCGAGCGCAAGCTCGAAGAGGTGCGCGACCGTTACGGCGAGGGCAGCTCGCAGCTCGTCGCGGCCGAGGAACGCGTCGCCTCGGCGCAACGCGGCGTGCAGCTCGCCGCGCGCAACACGGCGCAGGCGCTCGAGGCGCAGGAAGAGGCGCAGCGCGACGCGACCGATGCGGCCGACGCCGGCGCCACCGCGAGCGACAACGCCGGCCGCGGCGCCGAGCGATTCCGCGAAGAGGTCGACGGGCTCAAGGGCACCGTCGTCGGGCTGGTGGCCGGCGTCTCGCTCGCCGATTGGGTGAGCGAGAGCGTGAGCGGGTTCCTCGAGGGGGCCCGCGGCGCCTCGGCGCTCGCGATCGGCATGAACTCGACCGTCGAAGAGGGGGGCCGGTTCCTCGCCGTCGCGCAGCAGCTCGGGCTCGAGATGGGCGATCTCGTCGAGATACAAGCGTCGTTCGCGCAGGTCGTCGGGGGCGACGCCGAGGCGCTCTCGAGCTTCGGCGCCGAGGTGAAGGTGAACGCCGACGGGACGACGAACTGGGCGCTCACCCTGCAAGATGCGCTCGCTCACTTGCAGCGCATCCCCGACGCGACGAAGCGGAACGAGACCGGGTTTCGCCTCTTCGGCGAAGAGGGCTACAAGCAGATGAACGCGCTACTCGTGAGCGGGCGCTCGGTCGACGAGGTGTTCGAGGCGATGGGCACCCCGTTCGACGAGGACGACGTGCAGGCCGCGCGCGACTACGACGCCGCGATGGCCGATCTCTCGTCGACCGGTGGCAGCGTGAGCCGCGAACTCGGCTCGGTGCTGGTGCCGATCCTGACCGGGATGCTCGAGGCGTTCGGCGCGCTCGTCGACGTCGTGACCGGGGTGCCGGCGCCGCTCGGGCTCGCCGCGGTCGCGGCCGTCGTTCTCGGGCTCGCGAACCGGGCGACGGCCGAGAGCGGGGGGCTGCTCGCCGCCTCGCTCGCCGCGGCGCAGGGTGCGGCGAGCCGGTTCTCGGCTGCCGCGGTGGCCGCGGCCGGCTCGAGCGGGGTCGCCGCTGCCGCGATGGGTGGCATGAGAGTCGCCGGCGCCGGCATGGCGACGGTGCTCGGGGGCCCGCTCGGGATCGCGCTGCTCGCCGTGGGTGCCGGGTTCGCGATCCTCAACTCGCTTACCGGCGACAACGAAGCACAAGCCGAGGCGACGGCCCGCGCGCAGGAGACGCTCACGACCGCGCTACGCGAGTCGAACGGGGTCGTCACCGATGCGGTGCGGCAGCAAGCGGCGCTCGCTGCTCAAGAGGCCGGCGTGCTCACCTCGGCCGAGCGTGCCGGCGTCTCGCGCGGCGACGTGACGAAGGCCGTGCTCGAGGGGGGCGAAGCCTACGACCGGGTGCGCGAGAAGCTGCTCGCCTACGCCGACGCGCAGACGACGACGGTGCAAGACGCCGAGGGCTACGTCACGTCGTCGATCACCGCGCAGGGGCAGGCCGCGCGCGACTCGGCCGACGCGCTCGCCGAGCTGCGCGGCAGCACCGAGGACACCGCAGACGAGCAGCAGCAGCTCGCCGGCGAACTCGACGAGAGCACCGACAAGGCAGCTCTCGCGACCGCGGCCGTCGACGCGCTCACCGGCGCGCTCGAGGCCGGGGGGGTGTCGACGAGCACCCTCTCGCGGCTCGCTGGTGAAGCGGCCGACGCGCAGGCAGCCGAGGCCGAGTCGACCGACCGGGCGAAGGCAGCGATCGAGGCGCACAACGCCGTCACCCGCGACGCCGTGGCCGCGATCCGTGAGCGCATCGACGCGACCTATGCGGCCGAGAGCGCCGAGTTCCGCTTTCTCGACGCGATGGACGCCGCGAACGAGGCGACCGACGACGGCACGACCTCGGTCGACGAGCAGCGCGAGGCGCAGGTCGCGCTCATGACGGCCGCGCTCGCCGCGGGGGATGCAGCCGGCGACGCCGCGGTCGAGGCTCGGCAGGCAGCCGGCGACGTGCTCACCGACGTCGACGAGGCGAACGTGCGCGCCGGCGCGATGCTCGACAACCTGCGGGGGAAGCTCAACACACCCGGGCTCTCGAAGGGCGCCCGCGACGAGATGCAGGGGCTCATCGACCAGCTCGTCACCGCGCAGGAGAACGGCGACATCGAGGCCGTGCTGCGGCTCACCGGTGGGCCGAAGACGGCGAGCGAGATCGACGAGGCAGCCGAGGATCGCGAGACGACGGTCGAGGTCGAGAGCCGCGGGGGCCCGGCCGTGAAGGGCTACCTCGACGGCATCGCGAACGCGCGCCGGCTCGCGATCGTCAACGTCGAGAGCCGCGGGGGGCCCGCGGTGCTCGACTACCTGCGGGGGCTCGCCGTCGCCGACCGGCTCGCGCTCATCCACGTCGAGAGCCGAGGGGGCCCGGCCGTCGACGACTACCTCGACGGGCTCGCCTCGCAGTACCGGCTCGCGCTCATCCACGTCGAGACGCGCGGGGGCCCGGCCGTGCGCGAGTACCTCGACGACCTCGCCGGCAACTACGGGCAGGGGCGCTCGGCGACGATCAACGTCGGCCGAGGTGCGCCGGTGGCCGGCGCGTACGGCGCCCCCTCGCTCGTCGGCGCGCAGATCGGCCCGGCAATGATCGTGAACGCGACGCTCGACCTCGAGCTGCGCGGCTCGATCGACCGTCAGCAGCTCTCGAAGGCCGAGCGCGGCCGGGCTCGAGTCGAAGAGATCCGCGCGTACGAGCAGCGCAACGGCACCGGATGGAGACGACGACCGTGAGCATCGTTCCCGCACTACCCGCGCAGGGCACCGACTGGTACGCGCTCGGGCAGCACTACCACGACGCCGCGGTCGCGCGTTCGCTGCCCGAGCACGCCGGCCGGCGACCCGGGCCGTTCGACCCGGCGCGCTCGGTCTACAACCTCAAGGCGAGCAACACGCGCCGGGTACGCGCAGCGATCGCGGCCGCTCGAGCTGGTGCCGGGCTGTGCCGGCTCACGTTCGTCGGCGACTCGCTCACCGCGGGCGCTGGGGGTGGCAGCGTGCGCGGCACGAGTGACGCCGTGACGTTCCTCGCCGGCGAGCTGCGCCGCGCCGGCCACGTCGTCGGCGAGCTGGTGCACTCGACGATCTCGGGTGGCTCGCTCGCCGACCCGCGTATCTCGTTCGAGAGCGGCTCGTACTCGCTGCCCTACGGGACGATCGTGCAGGGCACCCCGGGCACGGTGGCCGGTACCGGCACCGTCTTCGAGATCGTGACGACTCGGCTCTCGGGCCCGTTCACCGTGAGCGTCGACGGGGGCGCGACGACCACCCGCACGCCGGCCGGGGGCGCGCAGGGGGTGCAGGTGCACACGGTGACCGGGCTCTCGAACGCGGCGCACACGGCGACCGTGAGCCCGACGACGGCCGCACCGGTCTACGTCTACGCGGCCGGGTTCCGACCGGTGACGGGCATCGTGCTCGAGAACGCCGGGATCTCGGGCTCACGCTCGGTCGATTGGGCATCGACCGCGGCGCTCTCGGTCGCCTCGTCGCTCTTCGACCCGGCGAACGTCGACCATGATCTCGTCGTGATCGAGCTCGGCGCGAACGACCGGTGGCAGGACGTCCCGACCGCGACGTTTCAGCAGAACCTCGGCGACCTCATCGACCGCGCTCGAGCCCGCGACGCGAGCGTGGCCGTCACGTTCTCGAACGAGCCGAGCGACATCGGCTCGACCGACACCCCGTGGCCGGAGATCGGCGCGGCCGTCTACGACGCAGCCGACTCGCGCGACGTGCCGCTGCTCGATCTGACCGACCGGTTCGGCCCGCACGCCGGCTACAACGTGACCGACCCCGGCCGCGATTTCACCCTCGACTCGATCCACCTCACCCCGACCGGCAACGCGGCGAAGGCGCGCGCGTGGCTCGATCTGCTCGCGGTGGTCTGAGGTGGACGGGTTCGGCGATGCGTTCGGCATCGCGTTCGGTGGGGGGACGGCGACCAGCAACCCGACGACGATCATCGCGTCGCCGGGGGCGCCGAACCTCGCGATCGACGTGCAGCCGTCCGTCATCGAGGGCACGTTCTCGCTCGACGTGAGCGAACTCGACTCTGAGGATCTGCTCGGGTGGGGCTCGGGCGAGTGGGTGAACGTCGTGTGTGACGTGAGCGCGGTGCGCGCTCGCCGCGGCGCGACCGAGATGCAGGGCGTGCTCACCCGGGCCGAGGCCGGCGAGCTGGTCGTCGAGCTGGTCGACAGCGAGCGCCGGTTCGACCCGATGGTCAACGCCGACGCGCTGCACGCCGGCACCCCGATCCGGCTGCGCGCGTGGGGCGAGGACAACGACGGCGCCTCGTGGTCGGCGACGCTCTTCACCGGCGAACTCGACGACGTGCCCGTGAGCTACGTGAAGACGGGCCCCCCCGTCGTCTCGCTGGTCGCGTCCGACCGGATCGCCGAACTCGCGCGGTGGGCTGCCGAGGGGCGACCCGAGCCGGGGGTCGGCGCCGGCGAGGGGCTGCGCTCGCGCGTCTACCGGGTGCTCGACGAGGTGGGGCTCACCTCGAGCACGGTGAGCGCCGACAGCGACACCGGGTTCGCTGCCGACCTCGCGCCGACGAAGCTCACGGCCGGGTGGGACGACATCACCGAGGCCGTCGACGCCGAACTCGGCCGCGTGTGGGTCGACGCGTCGAACCGGCTCGTCATCCGATCCCGCGGCAGCGAACTCTCGGGCCCGGTGCGCGGCACGTTCTCGGACTGGCACGGCGAGGCGAACGCCGAGCCGCACTGCTGCTACGACGACATCACGGCGACGCTCGGCACGGCCGGGCTCGTGAACCGAGCGATCGGGCAGCGCCGAGCGGTCGGCGACGGCGACGAGCCCGTCGTGAGCAGCCGCGACGATGCGTGGTCGATCGCGATGCACCGGCAGCGCGGCGTCGAACGGCGCGACCTCGCGCTCTTCGACGACGCCGAGGTGCGCGAGTGGACGGGCTACCTACTGGTCGCGATGAGCCGGCCGAAGCTGCGCGTCGACCGGATCTCGCCGGCACCGTGGACGGCCGACGCGAGCGCGTGGCGGGCCGTGTGCTCGACCGACCTCGGCGACCGGTGGGAGACCCGGTACCACCCCGAGGTCGGGCCGACGGTGCGGCAGACACTCGGCGTGCTCGGCATCGAGCACGAGATCACCCCCGAGGGATGGAGCATCACGTTCTCGACGATGGGCGCACCGACCCCGGGCGACGCGAACCCGTCGGGCTACCTCGCGCTCGAGGTGAGCACCCTCGACGGGCCCGACGTGCTCGCCCCCTACGGCGGGACGTGGGGTGTGCCGGCCGCGTGACGTCACGGGCCGTGACACCCTGACCGCAACGAACGACGAGAGGACGACGACCCGTGGCCGGTTTGGGTTGGAAGCGATGGACGCGTGAGCGCCTCACCGCGGCCGAGGTGCAGGGCTACCTACAAGATCAAGTCATCATGCACTTCGACAGCGCCTCGCAGCGCGACGCCGTGCTTCCCGAGTCTGGACTCTCCGACGGGATGGTCTGCTATCTCGAGGACGTCGACGACTTTTTCTATCGCGAGGTCGGGGGCTCGATCTGGCGCCCGCTCTCTGCCCGGTGGCCGGTGCACACTGGGGGCCCGCTGCCGAGCTACGCGGCCGGCATCCGAGACGGCGAGTTGTTCTACTCGACCGTCTATCAGTGCGCGCTCATCGTCGGGAACGGCGGATACCAGCAAGCGTCGGCCGTCACCGGTACGAGCCTCAACACGTACGTCGCATCGCTGCAAGCGGCCGGCATCGGTTCGCTTCACAACGGGTTCCTCTACTTCGACACGCAGGCGAACCGCATGTATGCGTGCATCGGGAACCTCGATTTCGTGCTCGTCGGTGGCTACCCGGCGCCGCGCGTCATCACCGGTTTCCCCTCGGCGAAAGCCGGGTGGTCGTACGTCGCCGGGGGCACGACGTGGGTGCGCTCGAACGGCAACGGCACTGCCTCGCTCTACTTGCAGATGACGAAGGTCGACGCCGCGATCACCGTGCCCGTGAGCGGCGACATCGGCAACGTCGACATCGGGCAGGTGCCGGCCGCGTACAACCCGTACGACTCATCGGTGCTCGTGAGCGGCGCCGGTGGCCGAGCCGCGCACGGCTACATCGGCACCGACGGGGTGATTGCGCTCGTCTCGACGACCCCCGGCTCGAGCATCGCGATCGGCGAGACGATCTCGCTCTCGGGCAGCTACCGGCTCGCCGATCAGACGTTCTGACACGAGAGGGGAACTCGATGACGAAGACGCAGGCAGCGACGACGACGACGTGGGGGGCGCTCACCGACGACGAGGTGGGCCGCACGGTGCGGCTCGTCTTCCCGTGGGCGAGCGAGCCGACCGAGGCCGTGCTGCGCGACACCTCCGACCAGCTCGCCGGGTACGCCGACGACCCGGGGTGGCAGGCGCCCGAGCCGACCGACGAGCAGCTCGCCGACCCCGCGTGGACGCCGGCCACCGCGCCGCGGGTGCGCGCTCGCCGGCACGTACTCGACTACGGGGGCTCGGCCGGCGAGCAAGAGACGCAGCTCGCCGACTCGACCCCCGTCGAGCTGCTCGAGACGACACCGAAGGGAACCCGCACGCGATGACGACCACCGTCGACGAACCGGCACCGGACACGTACCCGCACGACCTCGCCGGGGGCGAGGCCGACCCGCCCGTGCAGGCGAGCCCGCGCGAGATCGCCGAGGATCGGGCCCGGCGCACCGCGCAGCGCATCGAGGTCGGCGAGCAGCGCCTCGAGGCCGGCTCGTGGCGCCTCGCCCGCGCGCTCGAGGTGCACCGCAACGAGGCGAACCTCGCGAACCCGAAGCGCGACCGGGCGAGCGACGGGACGATCGGCAACGCGGCGCACGCGGCGAACTGGACGAGCAGCGATCACAACCCGTTCGTGATCGTCGCCGGGCTCGGCGTCGTGCGGGCCGATGACCTCGACGCCGACGGGCTCGATCTCCCGGGCGCGTTCGAGCGGGCGCGCGTCGCCGCTCGAGCTGGTCGACTGCCGCAGGTCGCCGCGGGTGGCTACCTCATCCTCAACCGGCGCATCACGGCGCCCGATTTCTCGGGCTGGCGCGTCTACGCGGGCTCGAACCCGCACGTCGGGCACGGGCACACGAGCCTCTCGCGGCTCGCGTCCGGGTTCGACTCGCGGGCCGGGTGGGGGATCTTCACGGCCGGCACGATGCCGGCGCCGGTGCCGACCGGGTGGACGGGCCCCGACCTCACCGGCTCGGGCGCCTCGCTGCGCGGCGTGAAGGGCAACAACGGCCGGCGCGTGGCCGCGATGCAGAACGGGCTACGCACGAAGTTCCCGCTCTACGCGAAGCACCTCGCCGGCGACGGCTGGTGGGGCGACCAGACGACGGGGGTGCTGCGCGAGTTCGCGCAGCGGTCGGGCATCAACGGCGACGGGCTCAACGTCGGGCCGCAGATCGCCGCGGCTCTCGTGAGCGCAGGTATCCGGCCGTGAGCGGCGAGCGCGTCGAGCTGGTCGTGCCGCGGGCGATCGCGCGGCCGAGGAACCCGAAGCGGCTGCTCGACTGGCAGCCGCTCCACGATCCCCGCTCGAGGCAGTACGCGGCCGTCGAGCTGGTCGAGGCGCCGACGTCCTACGACGTGCGGTGGGTGGCCGGCCGGGTGCTCGACCAGGGCGCCGAGGGCTCGTGCGTCGGGCACGGGTGCGTCGGGCTCATCGGCACCGAGCCGACCCCGGCGCCGTCGCGTCGCGTCTCGCACGCCGAGGCCGTGCGGTGGTACGAGCGGGCGCAGCGCCTCGACGAGTGGCCGGGCGACAACTACTCGGGCACGAGCGTCAACGCCGGCATGAAGGTCGGGCGCGCGTTCGAGTGGTGGGACTCGTACCGGTGGGCGTTCGGCGTCGACGAGATGCGGCAGGCGATCCAACTCGGCCCGCTGGTGATCGGGGTGCCGTGGCGCTCGGGCATGTACGAGACCGAGCCCGACGGTCTCGTGACGGCCGCGGGTAGCGAGGTCGGCGGGCACTGCCTCATCGTCATCGCATGGGTGACCGACTACGCCGGCCACGGGCCCGGGTTCTGGTGGCGCAACTCGTGGGGGGCCGACTACGGGGTGCGCGGCGACGCGTTCGTGCCCGAGGCGACGATGCGCTCGCTCATCGAGGACGTCGGCGAGGTCGCCGTGCCGATCGGCCGCAAGATCGGGAAGAGCCTCGACGCGTAGCTGCGCGCGCTGGTGCGTGTCGTGTGAACCCGAGACCCCCCTCGCCCCCTGACCCGGGTGAGGGGGGTCTCGGCGTGTCGGGGTGGCGCGAGTTGACACGGGTTGGCACTACATGGCACGTTTGCCTCTCACCGCACGACCCCGAGAGAGGCGCCACCGTGAGCAAGCTCGAGACCAGCACCCCCCGCGAGACGCTCGCCGTCGCTCGTACCGGCGCCGTCGTGCACTACCTCAAGAGCTACTCGCGCTCGGGTGTGCCCGTCACCGAGTGCGGCATCGGGCTCACCGGTGGCACCGTCGTCGAGCCCGGCGTCGCCGAATGCCGCGCGTGCGTCGAGGCCGACGAGCGCGCGCTCGAGCAGCAGCTCGCCGACGAGGCGCTCGAGCGGGCCGAGGCGATCGTCGAGGCCGCGCTCGAGGCCGAGATCGCCGCGCAGCTCGACGTCGACCCCGCGCTCGAGGCCGAGTTCTACGCGCAGGCCGAGCGGGCGATCGCGGCCGAGGTCGAGGCAGCGTTCGAGCAGCAGCTCGTCGACGAGCGCACCGAGGCCGAGCGCGGCACCCGTCGCACGCTGCTCGTCACGCAGTGCTCGAAGACGAAGCTCGAGCACGCGACCGTCGCCCGCGAGCTGTACCGCGGCACCCTCTCGACGATGGGGCTCGCCGCGGCGACCGCGATCGAGCACTCGCACCGCAACGTCTCGACGGCGATCCTCTCGGCGCTGCACGGGCTCGTCGACCCCGACAAGGTGCTGCGCCCCTACGACGTGACGTGGGGCAGCTCGCGGGCGATCACCGCGGCCGAGGTCGCCGACCAGCTCACCGCGCTCGGCGTGCAGCGCGTCGTCGCACTCACCTCGAACGCGTACGCGGCCGTGCTCGAGGCAGCGTGCGAGATCGCCGGCGTCGAGCTGCTGCACGCGCTCGCCGGCTGCCGCGGGATCTTCGAGCAGCGCGGCCGGCTCTCGAGCTACCGGCGCTCGGCCGGGATCTCGAGCCGCTTCGAGCGCGAGCTGCCCGACCTCGGGCTCGTGCACGCGGGCCCGCTCGCGAGCCGCGCGTGAGCGCCCCCCGCACCTCGCTCACCGCGGCCGAGGTGATGAGCCGGCTCGGGATCTCGGCCCGCACCCTCGCCCGGTGGCAGGCCGAGGGGCTGCTCGAGCCGATCACCCCGCCCGGCAAGCGTCGCCGGTTCGACGCCGAGACCGTCGACCGGCTGCGCGAGACCCCGCCCGAACCGACCGAGCTGCCGCACCCGTAGCACCCCGCACGACCCCGCACCGACCACCCTGGGAGAGATCGTCATGCGCCGTACCCTCGTCACCTTGCTCGCGTTCGCCGGCGTCGTCGCCGGGTTCGGCGGGCTCGCCGACGCACTCATGCCGGCCGACCCGGCGCCGGCCGTCGAGGTCGTGTTCGACACGACCGAGCGCGCCCCCGAGTTGTCACCGCAGGCGCAGGTCGCCGCGTACCGCGCCGCGCAGGTCGCACGATGAGCGCCCGGCTGCCGAAGATCCTGCGGCGCCGTGACGCCGAGCAGCGTCGCGTCGACTCGTTCGTCGCCGCGATCCGAGCGACCGCACCCCGGCCGGTGCTGCCACCGGTGCCGACGACGGTGCCGTTCCCGCGCGTCGAGCCCGTCGAGACCCCGCGCGGCATCGTGTGGCGCCTCGACGCTGCGAGCCGGGCTCGGCTGCGGCCGGCCACGCTCGAGCCCGAGACGAACGAGCTGCCGCTCTCGCTGGTGCGGATCATGGTGCAGCCGTGAGCACGCCGAGCCCGTGGCGGAAGATCCCGGCGCGCGACATCGAGGTCGGGCAGCGGGTGAGCGTTCGCGGCATCACGAGCAAGCGGTCGACGATCGTCGACGTGACCGAGGTCGAGCGCACGCACGTCGACCGCGGCGAGCTGGTGGTCGTCGGCCGGCAGCCGTGGGGGATGGGCTCGCGGCACGTCATCCGACACCTCGACCCCGACGCGCTCGCCGAGCTGTACGTCGACCCGACGGTCGAGCCGTGAGCGACGAGCAGCAGCCGAGCCCGGCGAAGCGCACGGCGACCGACGCGATGCGGCTGCGGCCGGCAGCTCGGCCGGGCGCCGACCCCGAGGTCGCGCGCACTCGGCAGGCCGGCGCGATCGACGTGCTCGAGACGCAGCTCGCCGAGCTGGTCGAGGCGCTCGAGCGACTGCACGCGCCCCTCGAACTCGACTCGGGCTCGCTGTGCCGAGAGTGCCTCACCCCGCACCCGTGCCGCACGGTGCGGCTCGTTCACCCCGGCGCCGAGGGTGCCACCCCCGAGAGGAAAGAGTCACCGTGACGAAAGCCGACCGAGACCGCGGCGTCGTGACCGAGCGGAAGCTCGCGACCTACCTGCGAGAGCACGGGTTCCCGCACGCCGAGCGCGCCGTGAAGACCGGCGTCGTCACCCGGGGGCGCACCGTCGTCGACCCGGGCGACATCACCGGCACACCCGGGCTCGTGTGGCAGTCGAAGGCGCTGCGGCCGATCACCCGGGCCGAGAACGAGGTGCTCCCGTGGATGCGCGAGACCGAGCAGCAGCGCGCCGGCGCCGGCGCCGATCTCGGCGTGCTGGTGCTGCGCCGCGACCAGCGCCCGACCGAGCAGTGGTTCGCGTTCCTCCCGATGAGCGACGCGTTCGGCCGGCTCGGGGGCGCCTACCCGGCCGCGCTGCTCGAGCTGCTCGACGGCGACCGCGAGGCGCTCATCGCGCGCCCGGTTCGGTTCTATCTCGGCGACCTCGTGACGCTGCTGCGCGGTGCCGGGTGGGGCGACCCGATCGTCGAGCCGGGCCCCCCGGCCGGCGCGCTGCCGAGCCCGTCGACGGTGCTGCGATGAGCACAACTCGCACTCGAATCACCGTCGCCCCGCTCTACCCGGGCAGCCTCTTCCCCGAAGACGGGCGCCCCGTCGAGATCCCCGACACCGACTCGGCGACCGCGCTCGCCGCGGTCGCCGACGACGGGCGATGGTTCGCGCTCGAGGTGCGAACGACGCCGCAGAAGCGATGGACGGACGGCGACGGCGGCGAGCTATGGACGAGCACCGGCGAGGGCTCGAGTTACCGGATCTACGCCGGCGAGTCGTTCACCGTGGCCGACGTCGAGCAGCTTCCCGGCGATTACTCGATCTTGCTCTCGAACATGCGCGGCAACGGGTGGGCGAAGATCGTGCGGACCCGTCGCGGGAACTGGCAGCCGCTCGAGGGCGACGACGTGGTGATCGCGATGCCGACCGAGGCTCGAGCGTGAGGCTGCTCGCGTGGCTGCTGCGCCGCTGGTGCGTGCGCCGCTACCGGTACGAGCGCGGCGCGTGGCGCTCGAGCCTCGCCCCCCGCTACGAGGCGCAGTACCGGCACCGAGGGGGCGATGCCGGCCACCGGTAGGACCGTCACACCCCCCGACCATCATCGAGACGCACCCCGCACCGACCACCCTGGGAGATCCCGTCATGCAGGACACCTCGCCGACCGACGTCATGCTCGAGCGAGCACGCGCCGGCCGAGCCGACACCCCGACCCCGATGCAGCTCGTCGAGCTGCTCTCGCAGCACCTCGACGTGCTCGAGACGCAGCTCGATCGGCTGCGCGAGCGCCTCGAGCCCGTGCTCGTCGAGGCCGAGCCGCGGCCGGCGCTCACCGGTGAGCCGACCCCGGGCCGCACGCTGCTCTCGCAGCGGCTCACGCACCTCGCCGCGTACGCCGAGCGGCTGCGCGACATCGCGAACGAGCTGCACGCTCGGGTCGAGCTGTGAGCGCCCCCGCGCAGCTCAACGTCGCCGCGCGCCTCGTGCTCGCCGGCGACGAGGCCGAGACGCCGCTGCGCCCGACGTCGTGGTTCATCACGCACCCGATCGGCAAGCCGGCCGAGGGCACGTTCACCGAGGTCGCGTTCGCCGACGACGTGCTCGAGCAGCTCGCCGAGCTGCACGATGAGCACGTCGTCGAGCGGCTGCTCGACGAGACGGTGCGCGTCGTCGCCGTGCAGCTCTACGGCACCGCGTGGGCGTTCCACTACCGACCCGAGCAGTACCGCGACAGCGTGCACGGCGACGGCCGGTGGCCGGCGCCTCGTCGCCGCGAGGCCGTGCTCGTGAGCGCGCTCGAGGTGTGGTCGTGACGGCGCTGCCCGACGTCCCGGTGCTCGAGCGTCCCGACGTCGATTGGGTGCGGCACAAGGGCGACGGCCGGCCGAAGATCCTCCCCCCGCCCGGCGAGACGTGGCGCAACCCGGCGACGAACCGGAAGATCGGGCACCGCTACTACACGCGCGTCACGACCTACGCGGACGCGATCACCGAGTCGTACAACCTCACCGCGTGGAAGCTGCGCCGGCTGCTCAAGGGCGCGGCGAACCGGCGCGACTACGTGCTGCGCGCGGCGTCGCTCTCGCTCGAGGATCGCGACCGCGACGAGTTCGACCAGCTCGTCGAGCTGGTGCTCGAGGCAGCCGGCGAGAGCGCCTCGCTGCTCGGGACGACGCTGCACTCGCTCACCGAGGCGCTCGACCGCGGCGAGGATCTCGGCACCCCGCCCGACGAGGTGCTGCCCGACCTCGCTGCCTACACGGCGCTCACGCAGGGGCTCATCGCGTACGTACACCGCGAGGCGCGCGTCGTGTGCGACCAGCTCGAGACCGCGGGCACCCCCGACGGGCACGCGCACATCGCCGAGCCGTGCCCGGCCGGCTGCGGGCCCGAGGTCGTGCACATCATCGACACGAAGACGGGCTCGATCCGGTACCCGGGGAAGATGAGCACGCAGCTCGCGATCTACTCGCGCAGCGACCTCTACGACCCGGCGACGGGTGAGCGCACGCCGATCGAGGTGTGCCAACGGTGGGGGGCGATCCTGCACCTACCGGTCGAGACCGGCGAGGCCGCGCCGTTCTGGCTCGACCTCGACCACGGGTGGCGCGGCGCCGAGCTGTGCGGGCCCGTGCGGACGTGGCACAAGGCGAAGGCCGACGAGATCCTGCGACCGTTCGAGAGCGTGCAGCCGGTGCGCGTCGTCGACGGCGAGGTGACCCGGTTCGAGGCACGGCTCGCCTCGTGGAACCCGAAGAGCCCGACCGAGCGGCCGGCCGACCCGAGCGACATCACCGACGCGCTCAAGGTCTCGAGCGAGCGCGTCGAGCCCGACGTCGCCGAGGTGCCGGCGCTCGAGGCAGCAGTCGAGCGCGACGCCGAGGGGGATGAGGCTGCGCTGCACGAGGATCTCGTCGAGCCCGAGCGCGAGCCGCTGCCCGACCGGTGCGCGCACACGTCGACGAAGAGCCTCGACGGGCGCCGGGTGTGCGCCGATTGCGGCGAGCCTCGCGAGCCCGTCGTCGAGCCGACCCGGTGCGGCGCGATGTCGAGCACGACCGACCCCGCGGCGACCCGGTGCGAGCTGGCAGCCGGCCACCGGGGGGCGCACGACTACGAGGCGCGGCCGACCCCGGCCGAGCGGTGCGTGCACGAGCTGCGGCTCGGCGAGTGCGCGATGCCGGCGTGCCGGCCGGATCTCGCGCACCTCGACGACGAGGGGGTCGAGCGCGAGACGGGCCCGACCGAGATCAAGCCGTTCACGCTCGAGCCGGCCGAGGTCGTGATCGTCGGAACCGAGCACGCCGGCGTCGAGCCCGAGGTCGTGCGGCAGCTCGACGAGGTGCTCGCCGAAGAGGTCGACGCCGAGGCCGAGCGCGTCGGGTGGCCGGGGGTCGACGACGTGCCGATCGAGCAGCTCGCGAGCGGGCCCGACTCGGACGCCGAAGACGAGCCGGGCGACGGTGCGCCCCCCGGCGAGGTGGCCGGCGAGGTGACCGACCCGCACGTCGTCGCCGACCCGGTGCGCGAGGCGATCGTGCGGTGCGTGACGACGCGCGACCTCGAGCTGCTCTCGACGACCGCGTGGCGCTCGTGGGGGCCCGAGCACCGGGCGCTCGCGGCCGAGGTGCACGACCGGCTCGAGCTGGCGGAACGGGCAGCGCGCCCGGTCGCGGCGTTCGAGGCAGCGGTGAAGACGGCGAGCGACCGGCGCGAGCTGCTCGAGATCATGAACACGGCCGCGGGCGCCGAGTGGATGACGCCGGCGCTCGAGCAGCTCGCCGGCGACCGGTGGGCCGAGCTGCGGGTGCTGGCGTGATCGACCGGCTCGGGGGGACGCTGCTGCGCCGGCTGCCGACGCCGCTGCTGCTGCTCGGGCTCGCCGTCGTCGGGCTCGTGCGGCTCGTGGCGTTCGTGTTCGCCCGCTGGTGGCTCTCGTGGCCGCTCATGCTCGCCGGGCTCGGCTGGTGGCTCGTGGGCCGCTACGGGGGCGCCGTCGTCGGCGCGTGGCTGGTCGCCGCGGCGCTGGTGGCCGTGCTCGCCGTCTCGGCGTGGTCGTGGCTCGGGCCCGACTCGTTCGGCCGGGTGGTCGTGCTGCCGTGGCGCTCGTGGCGCCGCGGTCGGTACTACCGGGCCCGGTGGGATGACGCGATGCTCGGCGCCGGGCTCGAGCGCGCCGGCGTCGTGCCGGTGCTCATGAGCTGCCACGGGGGCGAGACCGTCGACGAGCTGCTCGTGCACATGGCACCGGGCTCGCTGCTCACCGAGTGGCGCGACGCCGCGCGCCGGCTCACCTCGGCGCTCGAGGTGCGCTCGGTGCGGGTGCGCGGCGAGGGCCCGCGCGACGTGCGGCTGCTGGTGCGGCACTCGGCCGTCTCTCGGCACGAGTGGCCGACCGACGTCGACGCCGAGGTCGCCGAGGTCGCCGCGCAGCCGGATCTCGAGCGCGAGGCGCGCATCGCCGAGGTGCAGCAGCTCGTCGACGACGCACCCGAACCGACCGAGCTGCCGCGGCCGGCGTTCCCGAGGCGACCGTCGTGAGCGACGACCGGTGGCGCGACCTCGACGACCAGCTCGGGCAGCTCGGTCGCACGAAGACGGCGCGCGTGCTCGGCTGGTGCGCCGTGGCCGGCTGGTGCGTGTTCGTGCTCGTCGAGCTGGTCGGCCGATGAGCGGGCGCCGGCGCACGACGTGCGTGCCGCTCGTGATGCCCGGGGGAGGGGTCGCGCTGGTGCGCGGCTCGTTCACCGACGACGAGGTGGCCGCGTACCGAGCGGCTGCCCGTGAAGCTGCGGCCGGCTCGACGGCCGTGTCACACCCCCCGGCTACCGTGCCGGGGGTCGCAACAACAACCCTGGGAGACACCGTGAGTGAGTCCATGTTCGAGACCCCGACGTCGGGCGAGATGTTCGTCAACGCCGAGCACGTCGGCGATCTGCTGGTCGTGAAGGTGCACCGCACCGAGGAAGGCGTGCAGACCGAGAACGGTCTCGCCGACGTCATCGTCTGCGACGTGACCGTCATCAACGACGACGGCACGATCGGCGACGAGTACGACGAGACCATGATCTTCGGCCGCGTGTTCTACGGGCAGATGAAGCGCAAGCTCGGCCGCACGTTCGTCGGGGTGTGGCACGGCGAGCCCGGCGTGAAGCGCAACGGGAAGAACGTGCCGTACCAGCTCAACCCGGCGACCCCCGAGCAGATCGCGCTCGCGACCCGGGCGATGCAGGCGAAGGTCACCCCGCCCCCGGCGTCGAGCGCGCCGGCAGCGGCCGAGAGCGGGCCCGCGCCGACCGAGCTGCCCGTCGACGACGCGCCCCCGTGGGCTCGTAAGTAGCTCGACCGGTGAACGTACGAGCGGGGGGCGACCCGATGGTCACCCCCCGCTCGTCACACCGCGACGGGCTCGGGCTCGTCGCCCGCGCGCGCAGCTCGGCGCGCTCGCAGCACCTTCACGAGTTCCGTCACCGCACGCAGCACGACGGCGATACCGCCGGCGAGCGCCGTGATCTGACCAGCGTCCATCGCATCCCCCCTCTCGCCCGTGTTCGTTCCGTTACTGGTCGATCATCGGCTGTGCGGATCTCGGCAGATACCGGCTCGACCGGGCAGAACATGACGAACCCGCGGCCGAGCGTCCGTAGAACGCGGCTCGAGCTCCAACCCGCGACACCGCACACCCCCTCGAGTGAGAGGCTCTCGACCGTGGCAGACGAACCGAGCACCCCCTCGCCGAGCACGCTCGAGCGGCTGCTCGGCGAGAGCGAGCCGGTGCGTCGGGCGCTCTACCCGGTGGTCGTCGCCGTCTGCGCGCTGCTGGTCGCCTACGGGCTGCTCGACGCCGAGCGGGTGCCGTTGTGGCTCGCGCTCGCCGTCGCCGTGCTCGGGCCCGGGGGGATCGAGGCCGCGCGTCGCGTCGCGTGGGCGCCGGCCACGGTGGGCGCCTACGCGGTGCAGTGGCGCAGCGCGCTCGAGAACGAGTACGCGCGCGGCATCGAGGACGGGCTGCGGCACGCGGCCGAGGTGGGGAACGACGAACCGGGCGAGCACGCTGCCGACCGCGGCGAGCCGACCGAGGCACTACCAGCGCAAGAGGCGCCGACCGGGCTCATGCGAGCACCGTCGAGAGCTACGCGCTGCCGCGAGATCGACGAGGGGCGCCGGTGCAAGCTCACCCGCGACCACGACGGCCCGCACCTCATGACGACCGGGTGACCGGTGCGGGGGAGACCCCGCGAAACGACGGGCGCCGGGCTCGCCGTGCACAAGAGAACGCACACCCTGGGGGAACGATGAGGGAGACCTCGCCGGCAACGGCGACGACTGCCGAAGAGCAGCAACTCGCGCGCGACCTATTCGCGAGAGCGCGCGAGGATCACGACCACCGGTTCGCCGAGAGCAAGATCGCCGCATCACTGGCCGCGGCTCGTCGTGCCGGCTACGCGGCCGGGCTCGAGGAACGGGCCGACGACACGCACGCGAGCGGGCACCGCGAGGGGGTCGAGGCCGCGGTCGCCGTGTTCTCGTCGTTGTTCTCCGGTGAGCCCGACACCCCGTGTCGCACGACGTGGCGCCCCGAGGGTGGGCTCATCGGGACCGCACTGCCCGCGACGGTCGAGTGCGTCGAGGTGCCACTCGACGAGCTGCGGTCGACGTTCGACGAGGCCGAGCGGCTCGCCGAGGGCGCAGCGTGACGCCGACGGTCGACGACTACGTGCGGGCCGTCGAAGAGGGGAACGACCCGCTCGCGACGTTCTACCGCGACCAGCTCGACGCCGAAGACGAGGCCGTGCACCGGTGGGTCGAGCGCGACGCCGCGCTGCTGCTCTCGGCGCTCGACTACGCGAAGCGGCTGCGGCTGCGCGTGCTGCCGCTCAAGCCGAACTCGAAGATCCCGCTCGGGGGCGAGCGGTGCTGCGACGGCACGCACTCGAACGGCTCGACGACGGCGAGCACCGACCCCGCGCTCGTCGCCCGCTGGTGGCGCGAGCACCCGACGGCGAACATCGGCATCGCCACCGGCGATCGGGTCGACGTCATCGACCAGGACGGGCCCGAGGGGGCGATCTCGTGGGCGCGCATCGGACGGGCCGAGGCGTGGCCGGCCGTGCTCGGCATCGTGACCACGGTGCGCCCCGAGGGTGGGGGCGTGCACCGCTACGTCGCCGCGACCGGTGACGGGAACGGCGCGAAGATCGCGCCCGGCATCGACTACCGGGGGCGCGGCGGGTACGTCGTCGCGCCCCCGTCCATCATCGAGGGGCGCCGGTACTCGTGGGCGCAGCCGCTCGAGTACCCGGGTGGTCGTCAATGACTCGGGGGGCTCGTGGCTGCACCGACGAACGCGGAAGCGGCGCGGCTGCTGCACTGCATGAACGGACTCGGCACGGTGGCACGGCTCGATCGGCTGTACGAGGCGCTGCGGATCGCGTACGAGACCGGTCGATGGGATCTCGAGCGCGAGCAGCTCGGCGAGGTGCCGGCCGAGAGCTGCCTCGAGGGGTGAGCGTGCTGCTCGCGCTCGTGCTGGTCACCGGGTGCGGTGGGGGACCAAACGGGGGACGACCCCCGACCCCGTACGAGGTCGAGATGCCCGACGGTCGGATCGTGCAGTGCGTCGCCGTCGACGCCGGGGGTCTCTCGTGCGAGTGGAACCGATGAGCACGGCCGACGGTGGGGTCGACTACCTCGGCGCGTGGCGCGCACGCCGAGCCGAGCAGCCGATGCAGCCGGCCACCGCTGCGCCGAGCACCCCGCGGGATCGGCCGAACTACGGCGCGAAGATCCTCGCCGACGAGGTGGCTCGGGTGCTCGAGGCGACGAAGGGCACGCGGAACCCGACGCTCAACGTCGCCGCGCTCAAGCTCGGCCGGGCGATCGCTGGTGGGTACGTCGACGAGGACGAGGCGCGCGCCGAGCTGTACGCGGCCGCTCGGAAGATCGGGCTCGTCGACGACGACGGCCCCCGTTCCGTCACGGGCACGATCTCGAGCGGCATCCGTGCCGGCATGAAGACGCCGCGCGACGCCGGCGACCCGGCGCCGGCCGAGACGGGCCCGGTGCTCACCGAGATCGAGCTGCCGACCGCACCGTCGTCGACCAGCTCGACGACGGCGACCCCGCGGCCGGCCGATCCCCTCGACCGAGCGGTCGAGACCTCGATCGCCGACGGGTACCTGCGGCCGGGCTCGTGGCTGCTCGATCTCCCCCCGAACCCTCCGGCCGTGTGGGGCGACGGCGAGACGGTGCTATGGGCGCAGGGCGAGGCGCTCATGATCTGCGCCTCGCCCGGGCTTGGGAAGACGACGCTCGCCGGGCAGCTCGTGCGCGGCCGGCTCGGGCTCGACGAGAACGTGCTCGATCTCCCGGTGCTCGAGGGGAAGCGGGTGCTCTACCTCATGGGCGACCGGCCGCAACAGATCGCGCGGGCGCTGCTGCGCGCGTTCGACCGTGACGAGCTGGCAGACATCGCGACCGGGCCCGACGCGCGCCTCGCGCTCGGGTGGGGACCACCCCCCGCGGACGTCGCGAAGCGTCCCGAGCTGCTCGTCGAGCTGTGCGCGGCAGCCGGCGCCGACACCCTCGTCGTCGACTCGCTCAAAGATGCGGCGATCAAGCTCACCGACGACGAGGTGGGCGCGACCTACAACCGGGCGCGGCAGCTCGCGATCACGGCCGGCGTCGAGGTGCTCGAGCTGCATCACCTCGTCAAGCGGAACTCGGACGGGAAGACGCCGACGAGCCTCGCCGACGTCTACGGCTCGGCGTGGCTCACCGCGGGCGCCGGCTCGGTGCTGCTGCTCACCGGCGAGCCCGGTGACGCGCTGGTGCGGGGGCTGCACCTCAAGCAGCCGCGCGAGCCGTGGGGGCCCGCGTGGATCGCGCACGACCACGAGCACGGCCGCTCGAGCGTGCAGAAACGCGTCGACGTGCTCGAGCTGCTCGCGGTGACGCAGGTGCAGACCGCGAGCAGTCTCGCGACGGCGATCTTCGAGACCGAGCGGCCGAACCGGTCGCAGATCGAGAGGGCGCGTCGGCAGCTCGACAAGCTCGTCTCGAGCGGGCTCGCCTACACGACCCCCGGCCGGGCCGGGGGCGAGGGTGGCAGCGGCGCCACCCGGTACCACCCTCACACGATCAACCCGACCCCCCTGGGAGAGCGAGAGCAGTGACCACGACCGAGAACGAGACCAGCACGCCGGCGCGACGCGTCCGCGTGACCTACGAGCCG
>Ga0210040_10001563_pt1 | contig 34214 bp, 10 predicted proteins | sample CryGeyCG12114_NA_FD_185462 | JGI IMG/M metagenome (GOLD analysis project Ga0210040, IMG submission 185462) | Groundwater microbial communities from aquifer - Crystal Geyser CG19_WC_8/21/14_NA (SPAdes) (version 2) | ecosystem: Environmental > Aquatic > Deep subsurface > Groundwater | place: USA...
CTTCGTCGGCGGCCAAACCAAGGCGAGCCGCTTGACCTCTCGCACACTATATCCCGGCAAACTGGCAGGCTTCATATGCTGTCTCGAGTCTCAGATCCGCAGCGCTTAGACTACAATACAATGCAATGCAGTGTGTCTACGATCCCACCGACATGCCATGCCAGCACCTTCGTCAGCTGGCGATCGAACACCCGAGAGAGAGAAACTACATTCGCGCGGGTAGAGACACTTGATCGACGCTAGTCCGCCACCACCTGACCCTTCCTGAAGATTTTGATCCAAGGAAACAGGACAAGTCCAACGACAAGTCGAGCGGCAGCGTTGCTGTCGGCGCCAACATAGCCGCCTACTTCGTGAATGTGCTCAGACAGCGTCTGCCATTGATGTTGGCGGAGGAGCTTAACGAGAAGCAGTTTAGATAACTCAGTTACAAGCGTTTCTCGTTTCCTCCCACTATCCCACTAAGGTACGCTTCTCACCAGCGTTTACTATCTATGCTTACTCGAGTGATAGGGATTCGTCAGTCTTTCCTTCCTTAAGATATCTACTATCACTCTTCGGTATCTCGCCTATAATATCCGCCCTTAATGTCACCAACAGCAGCACGATAGGAGCTACTATTATCAGCAACATCTAACACAGGATACAAGTACCTAGTCCTTCTCAGTAACTTCAATGGTGCATTAAAATAGTTGCTAGGAGAGGTCGACAGACGTTTATTATTCAACACGGCGATCCACTCCTCGAGCTCCTCAGACTTATTCGAAATTCCTTTACTAATGTAAGTAACACAGAGACGTTGTCTTTGCCTCTTACACCCACCGAGAGCTTGACTTTATCAAGCAGGGATATTGTAAGGTCAACCAGTACAGCACGAGGAAACTCCTACTTCTCGTATCTGCAATCTCGTCTCAACCCTAACAGTAACTCATACGTCAACTAATCTAGCACAGCTATCAGCTAATATCTCAACATTGCCGATATCCCAGGCTTTGGCCGGACTCTTGTCGTCTACCTCTGCGCTCCGCAAGTGTCAGCCACGAGCGCTGCTTCTAAAACTCGGTAGCCGATGGTTCGAGAAGCTCTACCTCGTCAGTGCTATCTGACTCACCACTTATATCTAGTGAGACATTCACAACTATAACGACCACTAAAGACACTACTCTGCCGTCGGTTAGTGAAGGCCTGGAGACTAGCTTAACCTCATTTACGAACTCGGTAGACTCGGTAGAGAGCATCATTAGCTTTAAGCCTACCACGTCGACTACTTCGACAGTAGTAAACGCGCTAAGCACGATACTCAATGGCGGCAATGCCACTATCACTTCCTGGCTGACGTCCGTATTCATCACTGCAGCTATTGCGAGTCAGGGTACGCCTCTACAAACCCCTGGCAATCCATGGTCGAGCAGAACAACGACTCCGTCCACTTCCTTCACACACCCTGCTACAAGCTCAATACGGCTCTCCCCAGATGCTTCATCTCTACTATGCTCTCCTACAGAGACGATGATACCTGTCCCGTTCTCAGGTTTGTGGTCAGAGGGTAACAGCATAGAGGACCTGCAGCTACAACCTCGGAAAGCTCTCTCCAAGCTCAGCTTCGTTAGGTCCGCCAAACACCATCTCCGGCCTCTGATGGAACCCAGTTCCTCTTATCACAGCTTTCTACCCCTTCTGCATCTCTCGCAAGTGCATTCGCAAAGAGTCCATCGACAAATGCACCGACCAGCGAGACCTCAGCATCGAATTTTGGTTCTACGATCATCTCTAGTATGAGCACGCCCGACAGCGACGTCGTGCCAACCGTCCCCCTGCCGCCACCACCACTATCTCCTTTACGGACTGTCCCAACTGTGTTGCTCACACTAACTCCTATTCAGCCCTCGCTTTCACCGTGAGGTGAACCCTCTGGCGAGTTCGATATCGACTAAGGTTACATTCAAGATCTCTGATTGCGCCGCATCAGTCTCGACCGCAGCCGCGTTTTAGTCATCAAAGACAACAGCGGCTCCTTCTTCGTCCTCGGTCCTCAGTCCCAGCCTGCGACCTCACTTTTAGGCCGTGAAACTCCTTTTCCGTTCGAAATTAATGATGCAGGGTCAGACGCTGCAAGCAGTCCTTACTCCCGCGATTTTCTGCCTTAGTCTCTGTCTACATGCTCACAACCTTACGTTCTTCAGATACCAGCACTGCAAGAACTTCTTCGCCTCCCCCACCACCTTCTCTAGGCACTCTAGGGTCTCTATAGGGTATTAGCATCATTAGCGGCTTTGGTAGCGAAACGCGTATAGTAATACCGCTGCGGATATGTACGTACCTAGCGGGCCTGACGTCGATCCTAGCACGAATCCGCTTGTCTCCCTTTGCGACCTAAGTATAGGCTGGTTCCAGAACGAGGCAGTAAGAGGGTGAGATAGATATATACTAGGAGCGTTAACTAGGGTTTAGATTTGAAAACCGGCTTATAATAAGACCGTTAACTGATTACGAAGAAGTAAAGCTATAGTGCCGCTAGATATACAACGTGGCTTATCTTAACGTATTAACCTATATCTCTGTCGTCTCGAGAGCACGAACTGTCCTGTTACTAGCTAAACTAGAAGCAGGTATCGTTTTCTTAAACTCGGCGCTCCTTACTACTAAAGATAATAGGTTCTAGGAGTTCGTCGGTTTCTCCTTTCTTATATCGCTAGCTAGTCTTCCCGATAGGGTCTTCTGCGTCTTTACGTTTATCGGTTATAATAGGCGCGTTCTATAACTAGAAGCTACCTTCGTAGTTATTAACGGGTATTTACTGCGTTTAAGTTATTTCTAGTTAGAGTTAGTAGCGTATCTCAACCGATTATACTTTTATAGAGCTACGTCGAGAAGTTAGCGCGTAGCTCGAGTTCGAGTATTCGTAGTTATTAAAGCTTAACCACTAACGATATAGTGTAGATACTATAGTACCGCTTAGTTAAAGAGAAACGATAAGCGGTATTAGTAGCTCTTCTTATATTAACCTTACTGCTTAACGCAACCTTTAATACGTTTTATAACTCGGCGTAAGGGCTTCTTACCGCTTTTATAGGCGGTATTAGAGAAGTAGGTATCCTAGATCTATAGTACTTATATATTTCTACCGCGTTCTATAGAGATTATATGCGCTTTCTCTTTAAGGTATATACTAGAAAGTAATAGTTTCCTAGCGCTATAAATAGTCCTAGTTATCCTAGAGCGAAATAGTTACCGATACGGCTTCCTTTATATAAATTCTAGGCTACTCTATCTCGCTCCTCGCTATATTAAAGAGGTGTATATATATAATAGCTTACTACGATCTTAGCTAATAGTAGTAAGCAATAGACCGGATCTTACTACCTCTTAAAGTAAGTATAAATACGAATATTAGTAAGTAGGTTATAGTTATATTATAAGGAGTATCCGTAGTATATTATAAGAGCTAAACTACCTAAACGAAGTTTAATTAACGAACTAATACTATTATATTTAAAAGACTAAGACTCGATATTATAACGAGTATAGATATATACGTACGTATAATAAAGATAGTCTTTAGGATAGATAAAATAATAGCTAGTATACCTTATAAGTAGATACTATTTAAAGCCCCTAAGCTCGAAGAGGCTAGGCTCTTAGCTACTAAGTACGTTCTAGTTATATTAGAAGCTAGCGTTTTTTACGACTAGCTTATAATTCGCTAAGAAGCTACTATAAAGGAAGGAATTTAACTTTTATAGTTCGAAGGTTAGCCTTAGTATAGTCTTAGAGAAGTATTTATTCGTCTAGTAAAGAAAGTATAAATTCTCTTTATATTATAGGTGTTCCTAGTTATAGTAATATAGGTGTACTGCGAATTAGCGCGAAATTAAGCGAAAGGAGTTATAGAGTACGAAGATCTTATCGTACTACTCTAGGTTACTAGGTAGGCTAAGAACTTTAACGATTATAGTACTCGAACCTAGATCCTATAGCTTATTAAAGATAAAACGCGTAGGCCTTAAATAAGCACTCTTCCTAGATCTCCTTAACTTCTTCCCTAAGAAGAAACCTCGCTACCTTAAATTAATACTACCCTTCTACGCCTTAAGCTTATTAGCTAATACCGCTTATCGTATAGGAAATATCTATAAGATCCTTAAAAGCTAATCGATCGATTTATATCTATTTAATAAACTATCTCTACTATAAATAGGCTTTAGATAGTAATAAATTATTAATATCTTTTAAGAGAGGAGTTAAGTGATTTCTAAGTATCTAAAACTAAAACGAACGAGTTACTAAGCGAAGCTACGAGCTATATTTATACCGATTAACTTAAAGTTAACCGGTCTATATAAAGGCGAAAGACTATACGGAAAGAGAGAACGATAGAGTATATTATATACCGAATAAGTCTACTAGAGTATAGTACGGCGAATAACGATAGGTCTTTATAAATACGTTAATTAGTTAACTTACGCGTATCGAAGGTATATAAGATAAATGAATAGACGTACTACTTATAGTTAAAATATAGTATCTAGTTATATTATTACGAACTATAGTTAGTATAAGTATAATCTCTACCTCTTTAGATTATTAATATCCGCTACTAAATCTAAGGTATCTAAAACTAAGAAACTAGCCTCTCCCTCGTTTAGAGCTAAATAGACCTATACGACCGCGTAGTATTCTTAGATAGCTACCTTTAACTAAGAATATTCCGCCTTCGCTATCGCGTTAACTATAACTTCCCTATTTACTCGATATATAGATAAGTTACTAGCCGAAAGTAATTTAGGACCGCGTAAGCTCGTTTATACTAAACGAGATTCGTTAAGATAAGAAGCTTAGTAGCGAGATATAAGATAATATATAGTATAGGTTAGGTAAGCGTAAGATAGTACGACGATAGGAAGTAAGAGGATCTTACTATATATTATTATCGTTAAAATTAAAAGTCGTATATTATAGCTTACTTAAGCCTCGGTAGCTCTTTTACTTAATAGAGTATATTAGGACGTTTAAACCTAATATTACGATTTAAAAGATATAATTAGACGGCTAGCGAGTTACCTATATATTATAGTATAGCTAGTATATATATAGGTAAGTTAAACGAGGAAGCTTAATACGTAAAGATAAGATAATAAAGTTACGTAGCTAGTAGTAGTAATTAGTATAATTAGAGATAATTAGTATAATTAGTACTAATTATACTAATTATAGGTAATTAAGCTAATTAAGAAACTAGGACTTACGAGTATATAAATATAGAACTTCTATATATAGTTTTATAGTTTTATAATTAACTTAAGTTATACTAGAACCTTATTTATATATAATAAACCTTATCTTTACTTATTTATATACTATCTCGCTTAGCTTACTTAAGTAGAATAAGAGGTTCTACTCGTACTCTTACTAGTTACGTAGAGGACGATATCTTATAATATTTTAACTACTATACTTACTAAGCTAGATTATATATAAGTATAAGTACGAAAAAGACTATACTACTAACTCGATTTACGTTATTAACTAAACTTATAAAAAGTTTTAAATTACTTAGTATCGATAGTACTATATTTACTTTAGAGTTAAGTAATAAGCTAAGTAACTTCTTTATTACTAATCTCGCTCTTATAAATATTACTAATAACGATACTTAACTTAAGATTAAGAACTTAAAACTATTTAAAAGTAATTAATTTAAATTTAAGATAATTTTACTTTAACTATAAGTATACGTTAAGTACGAGAAGATTACTAAACTTAAGAACTAGATTATATAAGCTAGTACTCTCTTAAAAAATAAACTTATTAAATAGTTTAAAATATACTTAAAAGATTACTTTAAGAGTAATACTAAGAAAGAACGAAAGAATTAAATAAATAAAATATTTAAAGAAGGTATTAATAAATTCGTACTAGAACTCTAAAAGCTTTATAAGTATAAAGACGAGACTTAAAAAACGTTAAAAGAATTATATTCTCTTAAGTAAACTAGCTCTATTACTAATTATATCGCCGAGTTCTAGCGACTTAGTAATAAGTTAAAACGAAATAATAAGACTCTTTAATTTAACTACTATTTTAAACTTAAGGACTTTATTAAAGACGTAATTACTAAATAAGAAAAAGGAGATTTAGAAAGCTTATAAGAACTTATTAAATTCGCTAAGAACCTTAATAAAAGAGTATAATAATAAAAGATAAAGAAGTCTTAAGCGTGCGAGTATAATACTAAGCGATTTAATACTTAAGGACGATAAAATAATTAAGTAACTAAATATAACCTTAATATAATAAATTAAGAAGCTAATATAGTTATTAAACGAATATTTAAATAGTAAAAGCGTAATAACTACTTAGAATAAGAAGCTAAGATCGAAGAATAACCTAATTAAGATAAAGGTTATAAATTAGTTATAATTAAAGACTAACTCTAATATTTTAAGAATAGCGAATACTTCTAGTATAGTAAAAAAGAATACTATATAAAAGAGTATTAAAGTACGAGAAAATAAGTAAATATAGCTAAGAAACGCTTTAATACGAATAAAGCTTTAGTAACTAAAGAAGATACCTCGTTAAACGAGTAAAATAAGAAACTCGATATAAGTAATACTTAATACTTAAAGTATAGATATATATTATAAATCGTATATTATAACGATAAATATTATATATATAAATCTAAGAAAGATAGATTAAGATAGTATTTAAAAAAACTAAGAAAAGCTAAGCTATTAATATAATAAGCTAATATATATTAAGTACTAGTTCTAATAAACTAAGACTTAAAGGTAGTCTTAAGTAATCTATAACGAACGATTATTAAAATATAGTATTAGCGATAAGTTAGAATTAAAGAAGATAGCGCGTTTTATAGCGCTATTACTTATAATCTTAATAAAGAACGATAGCTAATTCTTATATACGTAGTACTATAGTATAAGTTTAATAAATAAGAACTTAAGAAATACTTATTTAGTAAGAATAAGCTTAGTAAGATAATTAATAAATATATAAAATACGTAAAAAAGCTAGTTATAGAGATTAAAGAATACGCTAATTAATCTAAAAAGCGAGATTTTTTATATACCATTACGATTTATTAAGATAATAAGTAAATTATTATATAAATAGATTAATAGATATATATAGCTTATATAATAGTTAATAAGAGAACCCTAAAGTAATATTAATATAAAGAATTATAACTAAGAATTTATAGCCTTAAGGTACTCTAAGAAAGGATATATAACTATATTATAGTAGATATCTAAGGAGGTTTTATCGTATAATAAACCTTAAATAATTAATATATCGCTTAATATTTACTTATAGAATTATAACTACTACTATATATTAAAAAGATACTAAGATCGATTATAAAATACCTAAAGTCTAAAAATTCGATCTTAACGAAGAAAGATACGAATAATAACTTATAAAGAATTTCTAGAATATAAAAAGATTATATAAAAAAATTAACTAGGGAATTTAAATAAAAGAGAAAGCCTTTAATTAAAACCGCTACTCTTATTTAAAATAAGAAATAGATTACGATACGAACTCGTAAATAAACTAGAATAGTATAATACTCTAATAGAAAAGAAAGTATTAAAGTATATATATTTAACTCTATTCTATAACTCGAATTTAACTATATTACTCTAAATATTAAGGAATAATATATAATTTAGTATAAGGATAATTATACACCTTTAGTAACCTACTCGCTTATCTAGATTTAAGAATTACTTTATATTAATAAGAAGCTACGAATCGAAATAGAGATTATTATAAACTTTATAACGAAAGACTCGTTAATAAGCTTTAATAAGAAAGAGAATATTACTATTATAATTATAAAATAAAGTAAGAATAGAATAGTACTTTAAACTAACTAATAGTTCTAAGACTAGTATAAGGATCTAATATATAAGTAAGAAGCTTAGTATTAATATAAATATTTTAACTTTAATAGCCTAGAAAAAGAGAAATATATTAAGAATATATAGAGAATCTATTACTTTAAGAATTATAGAGTAAGCTTTAATTTATATATATACTAAGGATATATAATATAAAATAAATAGACTTTACTACTATTATATTTTAAATATTTACTATACTAAGATATACCTAAGGTAAAATAATACGCTAAGAGATTAAATATAATTAATAAAGTAATAGTAAATCTTAAATTAAATAATATATTAAAAAACGATAAGATCGTTATTAGAAGAGATAACTAGTAATAAAGCTAGAAAAAGTCTATAATTAAATAACTAAGAATAAGAATCTTAAGTTAATAGAGATTAACGCGCGTATAAATAAAAAGATCGTTCGAGTAATAATCGATATAAGCGCTAATATTAGCTTAGTATTAAAGAACTTCGTTAATTACTATTTATAAAGTAAAGAGTAAACGAAGAGAAAATCGTTTCTTCTTAAAAGGATAAATAAGAACTATATTAAAGTATTTAAGAAAATCTAAATAATATAAGTATAGTATTAAAAGAAGTACTATATAATAGACCTTAACGTTATAGAAAACCTTAATAAAGACTATATTCTAGAATTAAACTAGCTAGACTAAACTAGATTTCTAATTAACTCGTTAAGAAGGTAATTAATTACTTAATTCTAATTCGAGTTTAAATAATATATAATAATAATTTAAATATAACTAGTTTATTAATTAATAATTATAAAAAAATAAGTAAATCGAATAGCTAAATTAGAAAACTAAAGAATAAAAATAATAAGAGTAATAGAAGAACTAAAGATACCTTATAAATACTAAAATTATAAAGATCTATTCGTTAATAATAAGATACGAAATACTTATTAAAATACTAATTATAAAACTATAAAATACTACTAGTAAAAGAGAAGAATTCTTTTAAGAAACGTATTTATCCGCTATTTAAAGTATAGGAAATAAAGTTATAAAAGTATATTAACGAGAATATAAAGAAGGAATTTATATAACTTTTAAAATTACTAGTTAGATACTCTATTCTCTTTATACTTAAGAAGAACGAATCTCTTTAACTATACGTTAACTATTAAAAACTTAATAAGATTACTATTAAAAATAGCTACCTTTTACTATTAATATTTAAGTTATAAGATTAACTTTAAAGAGCTAAATAGTTTATAACCTTAGACCTTCGTAGAGTATATAATTTAATTTATATAAAGAAAGATAAAGAATAAAAGATCGCTTTTAGTACTTGTTATAAACTTTATAAGTACTAAGTAATATTATTTAATCTTACTAATATATCTATATTATATTAAGTACTTATTAATAAAGTACTATATAAAGAACTTAATATCTTTATAATAGCTTACTTAAATAATATACTAGTATTCTTTAAAACTAAAGAGAAATATATTAAATATATTAAGTAAGTTATAAAACGACTTTAAGAACGAGAATTAAAGCTTAAACTTAAAAAGTATAAGTTCTTTAAATATAAAGTCCTATTTCTAGAATCTATTATTAGCGATTATAGTATTTAATTAAATTTAGTAAAGGTATAATTTATACTAAACTAGCTAGAACTAACTAATCTTAAAGAACTATAAAGCTTTTTTAAATTAACTAACTATTACTAACGATTTATAAAGAGATACTTACGTATTACCTTATCTCTAATAGTATTAACTAAAAAAGAGCTATAATTCGCTATAAGAACTAAGGCGCTAGCCGTATTTAAAAGACTTAAGAAGCTCTTTACTTAAGCGCTTATACTAGTTTACTTTAATCTTAAAAAGAAAATTATTATTAAAACTAATATATTAGAATACGTAATCGCTACGGTAATTAGTTAATTAAATAATAAAGAGAAAATATAGCTAGCTATATACTATTCTAAGAAAATATTACTAGTAGAAGTTAACTACGAAATTTATAATATAAAGCTACTTATAATTATAAAGGCTATATATAAATAAAAAGTATATTTAAAAGGATTTAAATACTCTATAAACGTATATTTAAATTACTTAAATCTAATATACTAGAACTCTTTAAAGAAGTTAAATAAAAGATAAATTAAATAAGCTAAAACTATAGTACTATATAAGTTTAAAATCTACTATATTAAAGAAAAGGAAAATACTTAAGCTAATACTCTTAGTAGAAGATTAGACTATATTAAAGAAAAGAAAAAGACTATTAAGTATTAGCTTTTTAAGATAAAAGAAAATATATTAGTATACGTATAACTATAAGTTAACTAAGTAGAAAAGATACTACTTAATTAGCTAATAAAAGAAAAAATAATTTAATTATATTATAATAATCGAATAGTAAGATACTTTAAAGTAAAGAAGACTCTTAAACTTATATAAAGAAACTAGAAATAAATAGGTATACGTAAGAATATTAAGACGCTTATTAATAACTATAATATATATATAAGAACTAAAGTATTTAAGTATAAATTATATAGAAAGCTATAAATACTATAGTTATTTATAAGAATATAAAAAGAAGTTATAATAGACTTTATTAAACTACTATCGTTATCTAAAAATCCTACTATAAAATAAAAGTTTAATATAATTTATATAATTATAAATTATCTTACGAAATATACTTACTTTATACTAACGCTATTAACTATAAAAGTAAAAGAACTAGTATATATATTTATATAAAATATATTCGTAGTATATAAGATACTAGTAAAATTAATATTAAATAAAGATAAGCTCTTTAAATTTAAGTTTTAGTAATTATTAATAGATTAGCTAAAGAGTAAGAATAAAATATTAACGATATTTTACTTATAAACTAATAGATAAATAAAAAGAATAAATTAAATATTAAAATAATATTTAAGAGCTTATATTAATTATAAGTAGAATAATTAAGTAGAACTATTACTACTAGTATAAATCGCTTATAATAATTCTAAGATTACTACTAGAATCGTACTATTCTATATAAACTATAAATTCTACTTAAATATTTAGCGAGAATCGCTTAATCTTTAACTAGTTATATAATAGGTAATAGTATAAGTTAATAAACTTAAAGAACTATATATATAGCTATTAATAGAACTAGAGTTTCTTATAAAACGAATAGCTAAATTTATAAATAAAAGAAGATCTAAAGAACTAGACTTTAAAGAGAAAAGTATAGCTTACCTTTTACGATATAATATTAAAACTAAAAAACTAAGCGATAAGTTAGACTTTAAGAAACTTAAACTATTTAAAATTAAAAAGAAATTAAAACTAGTTATATATAAACTAATATTATTTAAAGATATATAAATATACTTAGTCTTCTATATAGTACTCTTAAAGAAAGCGCTTAAGAATATTAAAATCTAAAAGTTAATACTACTAGATTAAGAGATTAAAATATAAATCTATAAGGTAAAGAGTATACTTAATATAAAATAAGAGAAAGGTAAAAAATTATACCTTATTAAATAAATAAACTATAATAATACCGATAATACCTAAGAACTAAAAGAATACTTAGACTTAGAAATACTCTAAGAACTTTAAACGCTTTATTTTAAGTAAACTAGCGCTATTAAATCTAAAAAACGACTAGTTAAGTACTAAATCGATTATAATAAGAAAAGACGAATATACTAAAAGTATTAAGTTAATACTTAAGAAATATAGTTAAAGAGCTTTTAGAAATCGTTAAAAATACCTCTAAAGATACTCTAGGTATAAGAAAATAAGGCTAAAGAAGAAAGCGCGTTCTTCGTAGCTTACTTAGCCTTAAAGCGCTTTAGCGCTTAAATTTATACCTTCTTTATCGTAATTATATCCTTAGCCTTCGCTTCGACCTTATATAACTTCTTATAAACGACGAGCTCTCGATTAACGGCCTTCTAACGAGCTTACTTTACGGCTTATAAGGTCTTAAGAGCCTTCTTTATCTTCTTAAGTAATTAAGCGCGCTCGAATACTAAATACGATTATTCTTTCTATATAGTACGTATATTATAGGATTTTTAACTACTAAAGAGATAGTATTTTCCGTAAACCCCTAACTTTATATAAACCTTATATTTTAAACTTAGGTATTAATAGTTAAAATACGCTTTAAGTATCTTATCGTTAAAGAGTTAATAAAATTACTAAGTTACTTATAATAAGTAGTTAAGGATTCTTTTACTAACTATTTATTAAGGTAAAGTAGTTTATTATTAGCTTTATATTTTAGTACTAATATAGTTAGTTATAAAATAAAGAAGAAAGAGAAGAAAATATAACGCGAGAAGAGAATAAACTAATTATATACTTATAAAGATATAAGTAAGCTAAAGAGAAAATAGTATTACGATTTAAGAGATATAATTAAACGACTAGCGAGTTACTTATATATTATAGTATAGCTAGTATATATATAAGTAGGTTAAATAAGGATACTTAGTACGTAAAGATAAGATAATAAAGTTATATAGCTAGTAGTAGTAATTAATATAATTAGAGATAATTAATATAATTAGTACTAATTATACTAATTATAAATAATTAAGCTAATTAAAGAACTAGGACTTACGAGTATATAAATATAGAACTCTTATATATAGTTTTATAGTTTTATAGTTAACTTAAGTTATATTAGAACTCTATTTATATATAATAGACCTTACTTTAACTTATTTATATACTATCTCGCCTAGCTTACTTAAGTAGAATAAGAGGTTCTACTCGTACCCTTACTAATTATATAAAGAACGACGCCTTATAATAAAAGTACTCTCTTATATTAAAAATAAGAAGGTAGATATTACGATTACTACCTAACTACTAAGGTATTTACGTATATTACCTTATAACGATTAATTATAACCTTCTATTACTACTCTTTATACGACTTTTTATTAATATAATTACGTTATCGCCTCGCTAGCCTTATTATCTACCTCGTTCTATAATATTAAGTTATACTACTATTAAGATACTCGGTAGAAAGGCCTATAGTACGATATACGAAAAGACCTAGCGATTACGATCGTATTTTACGATAAGATTTACGATAAGATTTACGATAGGACTTATAATAAGACTTATAATAAGACTTATAATAAGACTTATAATAAGATATAATAAGACTTACGATAAGATTTACGATAAGATATAATAAGACTTACGACTAAATAAGATTAAGCTTACCTACTAGGCGTAAGATAAGAGTATAAGATAAGTATAAGATCTAATTTTACTAAAACTCATTATAGAATATTTTACTAAAACTAAACCTAAGAGCTATATACTCGTTAAAATAGCGTAATACTTATCTCTCTCTTACTACCTATTTTAAGATATCTATAACTCTTCTCTTAAGCGATATTAAACCTTTCTTCGCTCTTAAGAGTACTACTTCTTAACTCTTAAGTAACGATAGAACGATTATAAGCTAAAGAAGAATATATAACTCGTAGTAAAGACGATTTAGACCTTAACTTAAATAATAAGGCTAATAAAGAAAAGCCTTCTAGTTTTAATTATCTCCTTAGTTATTTCGGCGATATACTACTTAACGAAGAATAAGAAGCGCTATAATCTCGTACTAGTACTCTTTCTAAGAGTAGTCGCGTATTACTACTCTATATTTCTATCTCTCTAGTTAGTAAGGATAGGCTAGACCTACGATTTCTCTTAAAGACCGCCGACGAGAACGATAAAAAACCTAAAGTTAAGAATCTAAATATTTACTACTACGCCGATTATAACGATTTTAAGTGTAAGACTACTACCGTAAGCTAAAAGTTCGTAGAAAAAGATATAAAGAACTTCTAAATGATAAGTTAACGTCTTCTTACTACTTATAATAGAATCATATAAAGCTATAACTCGCTAGCTCGTAAGTACGAAGATATAATATACGTATACTAAGAGTTAAGTAAATAGATTACTATATTTAAGAGTTAAAAATAACCTTAAGTCGTTCTTAATAACTTCGTCGTTACGGTTTAGAAAGCGGAGTTAAAGAGAAATAAATAGTACGCCTATAATTAGAAGAAAAGATATAAAGACTAAGTTAAATAAGTTAAAGAAAAGTTAAAACGCGTTAATACTCGTCTTTAAGTCGCTAACGACTAGGTTAAGACTCTTATTAAGTAGAGCTATACTAAATATACCTCTTACTTTAAATTATAAGTTTAATAATATAATAGCCTTTCTCTTTTCTCTTCGCTAAAACGACGTTACCTTTCTTAAGAAGTACTCTTAGCTTTATAAGGCTTTAACTATAGTTTAGATCCTATCTTAAATAGTAATAATAAGTAATTATATTATTATTAAGTAGGAAGCTACTATACTAATATATTACGATTTTTTTAAATAATTACTAAAAGTAGTAAGCTTATACGAATTCCTAATTTCTTTATATTCGAAGAAGATTAAGCTAAGTTTCTTTAATAGAAACTCTAGATAAATACTAAACTTACGTATATCTAAGACGACTTAGACGATTAGGAAGAGCTCGTAGTAGTTAATTATATAGCGAGTTAATCAGGTAGTAAAGCCTTTATAGTAGTTAAGCCTTAACTTAAATCTATTTATAAAAGCTTACTTACTTACTAAGTCTTCTACTAACGTCTTTAACGCTCTAAACGCTTACTTTAACGAGCTTAATCGAAGGTAAAAGGTACTCGCCGACTATAATACGTTAAAATAAGAATAAAGTAAGAGTTTTATAGATTTCTATAGCCGCTACGAGGCTTACGTACTTATACTAAATAAAGATAAAGAATCTACTATCTATAAACTTATTAATAAATTAAATACTCGTTTCTATAATCGCTTAAAGATTAATATTTCTACTAATTATACTATTATAGCTTAGGTATAAGGTACTTATTAACGTTTAGAAATTAGTCTTAAGAATATTAATATACGTAACTCGCGAGCTAATATTAGTAGTATTAATCTAAAACTCCTCTTAAGTACGAACTCTTAATTAACTCGTAGAACTACGAGTTTTAGAACTTCTACTTTATCGTTACTTCTACTACTAAATACTAATAGTAAGGTCTCTCTTTTAACTAAACTTAATAGTCTTCTTAGACTTACTAATAAGCTACGAACCTAACTTAATCGTAAAGGCCGATACTTCGATTATTAAAAGGTCGAGTATCGATCTACTAACTCGTAGTATATCGCTAAATAATAGCGTAATATAAATAGATTAACTAACGCCTAGATCTAAATAGTCGAGATAGAGCCTATTACTAAAGAAAAGAAGAACTAAGTATAGAATATAATAATAAAAGAGGACTTTAAGTAAGAATTCGAATCTAATAACTAGAAAAACTAAATATTCTAGTTTATCGTTTTAACCTAGGACCTATACCGAAGTATAATATATTAAAGATTTAACTAATATCTATTTTTAGCTTTAATAAAGAGGCCTAGTTAACTCTCTTATATATAATTAGTAGTAAAGTAAGCCTATTATTTAAGTATTAAGCTATAGTAGACTTCGATACTATATTAAGTTTTATCTCTACGATACTAGCGAAGCGACTTTAGCTTTCTTTAATTAAGCTTAAAACTAATCGTAGAATAGTACTTATAGATTTAGATTCTACTAAAAAACTAGCTATTACCTACTATACTTAATTTAAAATAGTAATTAGCTAATACTACGAAAAGATTAAATACTTTATTACTCTAAAACTTAGCTACTTATTAATCCTAAAGAAAGATTAACTATAACGATATAAGATCTATACTAACTAGAGTAACGATACTATTACCTTTAACTTAGAGTATTATTACGGCTACTTACCGTATTAAGAACCGTATATAGTCGATTTAAAAGGTATATTAATACGATAAGAGATAATTATAAACGAGATTAAGATTATAATCTACTTTATCTTTTAATTCTACAATATTATCTAATAATATATTTTTAAAGAAGCCGTTATATTCTAGCTAAATAAATAACCCTTTAGGGATTATAAGAACGAAAGTAACTATTTAGAAACCTTATTACTCTAGGTAGCTACTATTAACCTCGAAGATTTTAATAAGTTTATAAAAGATAAATCCTAAGCGAATATAATCGATCGTTTACTAGAATACTATTATAAGCTAATAGATCTATTCTATTAACTTAACGCTAATAAACTACCTTTATACTACTTAAGTATAGATTATAAGATACGATTTATAGTTAATAATAATAATAAGTTACCTTTTAAAAGACCTTATATAATAACTAAAGAGGAACTTACTATAATTAAAAAGTACCTTAACGAAATACTTATAAAGAACTTTATTCGTTAATTTTTATTACTAGTCGCTTTACCTATTATCCTCGTTAAAAAACTAAAAGAAGAACTAAGGTTCTACGTAAATTATTATACTATTAACGTAATTACTATTAAAAACTACTATTCTATTCTACGTATTAAAGAGACTCTTAATTAACTATATAAAGTAAAGTTCTTTTTTAAGTTTAATATTATCGCTATATTTAATTATTTACGCGTAGCTAAGAGATATAAGTAGAAAATAGCCTTTATTATACGATTTAACTAGTTTAAATACTTAGTACTACTATTTAAGCTATATAATATACCTTTCTCGTTTTAAGAGTATATTAATAAAGCTCTTTAAGATATATTAAACGATTTCTATACTACTTACCTCAATAACGTACTAGTTTATAATAATACGCTTAAGGAGTATTAATAATATATTTTAGAAGTACTAATTAAACTACGAATCGTAGAATTATATATAAATATTAATAAGTTAAAATTCTACGTTTAGTTCGTTAAATACCTTAAACTAATTATTACTATTAATAAGCTAAAGATAAACTTAAAGAAGATTAAAACTATTAAAGAATAGCTAGTATCTTAAAACGTTAAGGATATTTTTATATTTATAAAGTTCGTTAACTTCTACTATATATTTATATTATAACTTAGTTAAATAGTAAGATTAATAATCGAGTTAACTAAGACTAAAGAAGCTCTTACTTTTACTTAAACTTAAGCTTACTAAGCCGCCTTTAAAGTAGTTAAATAAAAAGTAGTAAATAAGCCTTTACTATAATACTATAATTATAAGAAGTAGATCTTTATAAAAGTAAACGCCTTAGACTATATTATAGTAAGCGTATTACCTTAAAAAAACGATAAAGATTACTTAAAACTAGTAGCTTATTACTTTAAAAAGATATTCTTATAAGAGTATAATTATAAGATATATAATAAAGAATTACTTACTACTATTTACGCCTTTAAAGAGTAATAACTAGAGCTAGCGAGTATAAATTCTTAATAATCTATTTAAGTACTCTTTAACTACTATAATTTAGAATACTTTATAATAACTAAATAACTTAATTATTACTAGGTTTAATTAAGCCTTTAAGTAAGATAAAAGTAGAGTAGGCTTAAGGTTAAAGAACTCTCTCTACCTAAGTAAAAAGAAATAGACTTAGCTACTTTTAGCTTATTCCTTTATTTTATTAATAAGAGCTTATAGGCTTCTATTATAACGCCTACTCTTACTAAGCTTAATTAAGCTAACTAAAAGAGATAAGTATTTAACTAAATTTAGCTAGAATTATTATAAAGATTCTTATAATTCTAGGTCTACTTTTCGTAATAGAATTACGATAATTTATTTTTACTCTTTATTATTAGTTTATAGCTAATAATAAAGAGTAAAATATAAAAAATCTTAAGAAATCTACTATATTATTATTATAGATTAAGTAGGTTATCTATTTAAAATAAATAACTTATAGACTTCTACTAGGTAAGCTTAAGATTAAAGAACCCTCTCTACTTAGGTAAGAAAAGATAAGCTTAACTATCTTTAACTTATTCTACTTTAGTAGGTAGAATAAGTTATAAAAGTAGATTTACGAGCTTCTACTTAAAGGCTTAGGCTTAATAGAGAGAATACTTATTTAAGTTCTTCTTTTAAATAGTCTACTACTTAGATAAATAGAACGCTAAGGTTAATAGTCTTATATAAAGATTACTTAATTTACTAAATAATAAGAATAAACGTATTTAATACTAGTATTAAGTTTTACTAAAACCTATTAACTTAAATTAAAGAATCTACTCGCTTAAGAAAATAGTTCGCGCTAATATAATAGTACTAAAGTTATAAAAGATTAGTATATAAAATATTATATAAGCCCTATAAGAAGCCTATATAAAAGACTTAGTTACTAAGAGTATTATATAAACTAAGAACGATAGAAATAATAACTTAATCGTAAGCGCTAAAATACTACTCTCTAACTATTATATCTTCTTAGCTAACTATATAATTTTAAATAAATAATTATACTATTAATAGCGAGTATAAGTAGTAACTAACGATCTTAGATTACTAATTCTTTAAGATACGTATAAGATACTAGTTAAAGATTATTTTAAAAAGACTAAAACTTATAAGTTAATTAGTAGGTACTACTATTAGTTAAGAATATTAGACTATATTAAGAAGTACTATAAGAGCTATTATACTTACTAGAGAACGAAGGCTTTTAGAAATACCTACTTTAGCGAGCTATAATAATCAATAGTACTATAATAAGCCTAGTATAATATCGTTATAGACTTTATAGTAAAACTATTAACTTTTAGAATAGATTAAGAAAGCTATTATAATATTATAGTAGTTATAAATTACCTAACTAAGTTATAATACTATATTACTTACGTAAAGATTAACGCTAAGTCTATCGCTAGGTATTTTTATTAATATATATAGAAGTACTATAAACTTCTAAATAGCGTAATATTCGATTAAGGAACTTAGTTTATCGTAGTATTCTAAAAATACCTTTACGAGAAGTTATAAATTATAAGAACTCTCTTCTTATCTTTTTATTTAAAGATTAATAGCTAGTCTAAAAACTTAAATTAAATTATAAAGTAGTACTTATAAGCGTATATTAACTACTTCTAAAATAACTAAGCTAATTAGTTATTTACTACTAGATTTACTACGAATAATTACGTCTTAAAAACTATAAAGGTTATATCGTTCTTTATAATATATAGCTACTACTCTTATCTCTCTTTTATTCCTTAAGACTAGTTAATAAAACCGTAGATCTAAGAGAAATTTAATATCGCGAAGGTTAATAGGTTTATAGATATTATAATAACGCTATACGCTTATTTATAAGAATAAATAATATTCGCTTAAGCTTATTATAAAAAGTACGCTATCTCTTAATAACTATTACTCGATTACTAAATTAGAGATTAAGTATAGCTTAATACTAGGAATATTAGAATAAAATATTTAACTAAGAAGCTAAATAATAAGAATACTAGGTTATATATTATCTTTAAACGAATTAATATACGAGTATATTACCTTATACTTTCTTTTATAATAAAAATTTATAATATATTTTATAACTTTCTTTAATTATATTATAGCGATAAATTTATACTTAAATAAATTTAATCTTCTTTCTTACTAGTAGTTATTTAACGAGACGAAGAAGAAGGTAAGGAATAAAAAGTAAAAAGCGTATTAAACTTACGACTATTTAAGTCTAAAAAGAGGCTATAATATTAAGTAAAATAGAAAGATTATATATTAACTTAAAATAACTAAAAATAAATACTTTCTAGTTATAATAAACTTATTTTAAACTACTACGAGTAATACTTAAAAAAGCTTAGTTCTTTTATTAAATACAACTACGATCGAATAAGGTAAAGAATAAAGAATAAAAAGAGGCTAAATAGTTTTAAGTAAACGTAGAAGAATATAAAAGAAGATAATATAATTATAAGTAAAGCCGAAGGAAGTTAAGTAAGATATTTACGCTATTATAATAGCTATAAAGGTATTTTAAGCTTAAATTCTAGTATTTAATTACTAAAGTTAACGTTATAAAAGAGTCTATAAAGTAGCTTCTTTAAAAGGTTTTACTACTATAATTTAATAATTAAACGTAGTCTTACTCTATTATATATAAGTAAACTAGCTTTATAAGCGATTAAAAGGCGTTATAAAATAGCTTAACTAGTTAATATAAAAGATTCTACTACTACGCTAATCGCGTAGAATAACCTAGTACTTATATTTATATAAGTAATAGTATACTAACTAAATAGTCGTAACTTTTATAAACTATTATATTAGTCTTTTATAAGCGAAAAGATAAATTAGTATAACTACTAATAACTAAAGCTAATCTCTAAAAAATAGAATAAGAAATATAACTATAGTAAGTAAAGAATAATACTTAGATATTTAATAGAATATTTAATTCTACTTTAAAAGTTACTAATAGAGAAAATAGGTATAAAATAAGCGATTTTAACTTATAGCTAAGAGATTAAAAATTTTCGTAAAGAATAAAGATCGAGAACGACTCTTTTTAAAGAAAAGAGTAATATTATAATTATTATTTAGCTATTAAGGTATTTACGTATATTATCTTATAATAATTAGTTATAACTCTCTATTACTACTCTTTATATAACTTTTTATTAATATAATTATATTATCGCCTCGCTAGCCTTATTACTTACTTTATCTCGTAATTAAGCCTTTAAGTAGAATAAAAGTAGGGTAAGTTTAAGATTAAAGAACCCTCTCTACTTAAGTAGAGAGAGATAAGCTTAGCTATCTTTAGCTTATCTCTTCGTCTTATAAATAAAAGCTTATAAGCTTCTACTATAGCGCTTACTCTTACTAAGCTCGATTAAGCTAACTAAAAGAGGTAGATATTTAACTAAATTTAGCTAGGATTATTATAAAAATTCTTATAATTCTAAGCTTACTTTTTATAATAAAATTATAATAATTTATTAAAACTCGTTATTATTAGTTTATAGCTAATAATAAAGAGTAAAATATAAAAAATCTGAAGAAATCTACTATATTATCGTTATAAAGGGTTAGAGAGTTAAGTAAGTAACTTATTTAAGGCGAATAATCTATAGGCTTCTACTAGGTAAAACGAAGATTAGGGAACCCTCTTTACTTAAGTAGAAAGAGATAGGCTTAGCTACCTCTAGCTTATTCTACTTTAGTAGGTAGAATAGGTTATAAAAGTAGATTTATAAGCTTCTACTTAAAGGCCTACTTATAATAGTAAATAAAGCTTAAGTTAAGTTTTAATAAAATTCTAAAGTATACTAATATTTTACTAATATTATATAATTAATATAGTATTATAAAACGTAATATATATTTATATTTAAGCCTTTAAGTAGAATAAAAGTAAGGTAAGCTTAAGGTTAAGAAACCCTCTTTACCTAAGTAAAAAGAGATAAGCTTAACTACCTTTAGCTTATCTTTTCGTCTTATAAATAAGAGCTTATAAGCTCTTACTATAGCGCCTACTCTTACTAAGCTCGATTAAGCTAACTAAAAGAGATAAGTATTTAATTAAATTTAGCTAAAATTATTATAAAGATTCTTATAATTCTAAATTTACTTTTTATAATAGAATTATAATAATTTATAAATACTCGTTATTATTAGTTTATAACTAATAATAAAGGATAAAATATAGAAAATCTTAAAAAATCTACTATATTACTATTACGAGTTAAGTAAGTTACTTACTTAAGATAAATAACCTATAGGCTTCTACTAAGTAAGCTTAAGATTAAGGAACTCTCTTTACTTAAGTAAAGAGAGTTAAGCTTAACTACATCCGGCCTATTTTACTTTAGTAGGTAGAATAGGTTATAAAAGTAGGTTTATAAGCTTCTACTTAAAGGCCTATTTATATTCTTAATAACGTACTTATTTATTTACCTCGTACTCCTTACCTATATACTACCTTTAGTTTATTTATAAATTTACCTCTACTAATAAAGTATTATTTCGCTATATCGCCTATAAAGGAAATATATAAACTAATATATCTCTTATAAAGTCTTCTTATAAAAATACTTACCGAGATCGTTAAACTACTTTCGAATCGCTAAATAGTATATTATCTTAGTAGAACTTATAAGGAGATAGCTAGTATATATAATAAAAACTCGCCTTCTACGAACTCTATAGGTATAATATACCGAAGTACCTATCGTTCTAGGATATCTACTTTATTTAGTAGGATATATTCTTTAACTCCTTTATTCTTATATTTTAGATCTTTTAATTTTTATTCTTTCTTAGCTCGACCGTCCGATAGTAATAGAGGTCCCGAACCTACCGTCCGCTTATCTACTAGTTTCTTAGGACGTTTCTAGTTAGCTAAGCGTTGTTCGTAAGCGGGTTTACCTTAAAGGAACGATAAGGAAAGCTAGTTATAGAATAGACGAATATAGAGCTCTAGAATATCTTAATCGAGCTAATCGCTACTCGACCGTCCTAGTACGTAACTATTTCTATTAATGCATTAGATAAGGGCAATAACTATAATACTCGACGTATAGTGGGTTTTCTAGAACACCTTACTCATATACGATCGCTGCCGACGCAGGCGTCCGAGTGTGTCTAGCTAGTCGACATTACCTGCAGATTACGATTCGCAAAAGCATGTCGATTGACTTGGAAACTCAAACAGAGCACGAGCATGACATTAACCTCTACATCCACAGCCACATAGTTGGTGATGACTGCCCTGGGACACGAGCTCTTCGACATGAAGTGCTTCGTCGGTCGGCTGGGGTCTTTCTCTGGGTCGTCCTGGTGGTGCGGACACTGAGAGAGCTGTACGATCAGGGTCAGAATCTTTATCGAATGTGGCAGAAGCTGGAGGAGACGCCACCAGACCTGTACCACTTGTTCACCGATATCTTTTCGCGAGATCATAGTGATCTGAAAGAGTGTAACACGCTTTGCCGCTGGGGTGCTGTTTGCACAGAAGCCTCTTCGTTCTGTCGAGCTCTACGTCGCCATGGAGATCGGCTCACCTATAAGTAATCGCGACGGCACATTACCCACAGAGGATACTTTAAGAAGGTATCTGTTGAACTGCTCTCGAGGTCTTATTGAGCTGACAAAAGCTACAGGATCACCTGTCATTCAGTTCGTTCACGAGACTGTACGGGACTTCCTCACGAGGAAGAGTTCACCTAATGTGACTTTCTTAGCTAAACACGACCATTCTATCGTCCTACCACAGTTTTAGGCCGGTGATTGTTACATGGCCAAGACTCAAGAATTGAGACATTGCGGTGCGCGGTTTTACTTGTTTGTCTCGACGGCTTAAGGCCAATCTACTTAGTGCACTACGACCTGATGCTACGAGAGAGACGATAAAAGAGACCACGAGTGAGTTACTGGCCAGTCTAGACTACGCAGCAACTTTTTGGGCTAGCACCTCGATATCGCAAAAGACACGGTAATCGTCCACTAAGCTTTAGCTTAAGATGGGATCGTAAAAGTATTTATGTGCACCCGCTTCTTAGAGTGGCTGGAATACCTCAGCCTATCGGATCCGTTGCGACAAGTAGTGAAGCTCTGGACTTACTAGACGCATTGCTTGATAGTATAACGCCTGTAAGTCCTAACATTCACTCATCACGAACAAGACACCGATGGAAGATATATAGCAGTCTGACAGGTCCTTACTGCTACCACCTTTTGTGCAAGATGCGAGACGGCTTATATCACGGCACTACGCGACTATCTCGAGGTGGCCACTGTAAGTATACAGCTCGGCGATATTGTTTAGTCTTGTGGCCAGCTTGGTGAGAAAGGCTAACCTAGATCGAGTTCCTACTCGGCTTACGAAGATCCCTATTACGCAAGTTGAAGTTATAACCTTCTATTACTACTCTTCGTACGACTTTTTATTAATATAATTACGTTATCGCCTCGCTAGCCTTATTACTTACCTCGTTTCGTAATACTATTATAAGAAGGTAAACGAGGAGATTATCGCCTTTAACGTAGATATTAAATAACTTAACTAGCTTTATATTAAGTATAATTAAATAGTTTAATTTATTAAGTAATATAATAAGATTATATTAACTAGTAAATATACTACTAGTTATTATATAACTATCTTTATATTATATACTAAGTAGTTAAATACTTATAAGAATATAATAAATACTAGTATAATAAAAAATTAGCTTAAAGGATTATTAATATATTAAACGTAATAGCTATCTTAAATATTAAAGAGACTCTAAGATTAAATACTAGTTTAAGCGAGATTAAAGCTAGGGCTTTCTATTTAGCTCTACCTATAATAATACTAACGAAGAAAGTACTAAGCGAGTTAATTATAAATCCTATAAAAGAATTATTAAAGAGATTAATAAAGATAATAACTTTATAAAATAATAAGAATAATATCGTTCTTTATCTAAAGCGGTACTTATAGTAAAATACGACGTAGCTAACGATTTAGCGCTACTTAGCGTCATAGAGACTATCTCTTTCAACGCGTTCTCCTCTAAAGAAGAAAGGATTAAGGATTATATAATAAATATATAAGTTAAGATTTAAATATTAGTTTTCTATCTAAAATAATACTCGTAAGATCTATAAAGAGTATTAGCTAAGAACTTAGTACGTAAATACTATTCTATAACGCTTATATAGTAGCTTATAAAGTTAGTTAAATTTAGTATACCTAAACGAAGATTAAAGTAGTTACTAATTATTAGTAATTTATATTAAGTAGTATCTAATAGTTATTATCTTACTTTTACTTAAATTAAACGTTATTTAAACGAGCTTAAAGTAGAGGTTATCTTTTTAATCGTACCTTCGAGTATAAAGAGTAGTAGATAAAGAGAAGAAGGATATACTAATTTATAATCGTATCTATAAGTTATTTAAGAGGATAACTATAAGTATAAAGAATATAATAAGCTATAAAAGAGGTTCGAAGGACGAAATCGAGTACGCTAAGCGTAAGAGGCTAGTAGTACTCGCTAAAATAATAAACCTAGATACTAAGAAGCTTTTTTAATATAAGGTAGTAAGGATTAATAATAATATATAAGATAAATAATACTAAAGTTATAATAATATAGCTATATATACACTAAGAGCTAATCGAATACTTGTATTAACCGAATACCTATACTTAGCGTTAGTATTTTCCCGACTAATTACTTTTGCAAAAGACGGTACTCAACGTTAGCGCGATCAACATTAGGTTTGCCTTTCTCCGTTTCAGCCTTATTCGGGGCACATCTGCCATCCAATCGAGCTCATGACTCACCGCCTTTAGAGCGTGATGCCAAGTGCCACCGGACCTGCTTGGCCACAAACACAGCTTAATACGCTTCGCTCTGAGCTTCTGGTGTATACACACTTTCGACATACGGACGCCATGTACATACGGGACGCTAAGGAATGGACTCTCTGTAATGCAGACTTCCTAGTGTCGCAACGCGAGCTGGACGACTACGATATTCTCCCGGATGCAACAGAGCGGAACATCTTCGTACACGCTACACGGAACGCGTGCGTCAACGTTTGCAGATTGAATATCTCTGCCAGACGCAAGGACAAATTTGTCCAGGACCATACCTATACTGCCTCAACAGAGCGCAGCAGCGACAACGCTATACAGCGTGATGCTTCACGCTCAACAGCTTCGACGTCTCTGGCTGTGGCCGATGACTTACCTGAGATTTCAGTGGCTCGAACCATCAACCAGATCCAATTGCCTTTCACATCTACCGCGGATACTTCCTCAGGCTTCCGACTGTCTCGAACACAGTCCGCTTCTGCAGAGAATGGCGCAGCTCCATCATCAACCGGCCATTCCTATGGATACACCGTAGTAGAAAGTGGAGGTAATGTACGACAAGGCGATTCTTACCGTTATGAGGTTCAAGTTCGTAATGGGGTTCCAGCTACCCAGGCAGGAGCTGGGTGTATTGTTAGTGCCGGCGCAGGAGGCGCCCTGGTCGGGCTGGCTATGGTCCACGGAAACTCAATGACTCCTGAGGTGCCGGTAATTCACAATGCCGCTGGTGCTCTAGAGTTAGGCGTGTTAGAAGCCGGAGATTCAGCCCTAATGCACGATCCACCATACGGCTCTTCGACAGAATGTTCTGCCATCTCAAGTGAAGTTGTAGATCTCGATGAGGTCTTTGAAAACGACGAGGTCGACCACTTCGATGACGACGAAGTGACCATCATGGATATGGGCACTGAAGACGGAGACTATGATGAGAGGACACTCGCTAGTTCAGCCTCTGAACGTGCAGCAACCGGCGACACAGCCACTATCTCACCAGCTTCTGATGACGGCGTCGACACCAGGAGTGTTGCATCTGGCAACACCGAGTATACCTTACACTCCACAAATTACACGCCCAACTCAAATATCGTACCACAATATCAAGGCACACCAACTAAGGTTTTTCAAGTTATGTCTCTGGATGGAATACCTCAGCGCAAACTGCTGGTTGGCGCATTAGATACCGGCGCAGATGTGTGTATCATAAGGGAGAGCAGTGCGCGTCCATTAGCGGTGAACCGCCGATCATTCAGACAAGACATTTGTACCGTGGATGGTCGTCATCTACCAACTATAGGACAAGTCAGACTTCGCCTCAAAACTGTCAACACTCGCCTCCAATTCGCGGTCGACGCTTACGTTGTAAGGGACGAGCACTTACATACCTCTGAGATGGTGGTCAGCTGCAAAGTTATCATGCGCCACCACCTGCTCTGTGATAGTATGTGCTATTGGAAGACGACGAGAATCTTATTGTGGTTGCTTCGAGAGCTGCAGACAGCCATTCGCATGTGGTACGCTGGCAGTATCAGGTTTGTCCGTAAGACTAGTCGTACCACACCATGCATCTCAAGAACTTTCAGGGAAAGCTGGCATCTTTGAGACCTCGAATACATTATGAACATGTCACGCTTTACACTCGCGATTCTTCCGCAACTTAACTGCCTGTGGTACCCTACGGAATCTCAGAGCCTTCAAGCCGGGCTCGATCTACCGCCTCAATTCAAACGGTGCTGACGCTGACTCTGCTGTGATTACCCACGATGTCACTCCTTAGCCTCACAGACGACGAGTGGTAGTTTGTCTGCTTCGTCCTTTTCTTCGCCTGGATCTGCGGCATAACGGCCTCCCTCACCTGCCGAAGGCGGCCTCTGAGAGCTACCTATGTGCACTAGTTGCTGTCACATCGGAATACTGCCTAGGAGGATTGCCACTGTTACGGAGAATACGACGTAGGCAACTGTGACCCTCGTTAGCAGCTCGATGTCCTCGCTTTGGTTTGTTGCCTCAAACTCTAGCTGCGTTCTGGCCGATCTGGTGCGGCAACCAAAAGCAGGCCCGACCCTGCAATCCTTACAGGTAGGTAGCTCCTGCCACTTGCCAAACTTGGCATCCTAAGTACGGACTTACCCTCAACGGATCCTCTCTACTTACGATGCCCTTGCATCAGCATTGCCATTGTTCGTGGTGCCGTGGTATCACAGATATCAATCAGGCCCACACCGCACTTTCCAGCTAGTTGGATCAGGACTGTTGGGCTAGACGCTTCGAAGCCAAGCGCCCCATGTCCACAAGGCTTATGCAGAAGTGACTCGACGTCGTGACTGTTTCAACCTGAAGATAAACCTATTACTAGCATAACGGCGGTAGGGGCAGCTTCTCCTTCTCTATCTCCGGTTCTGGCATTGGTTTGTATAACCTTGCACGGATGAGAAGAGTAAGGGGAAGCAGAAGCAAAAGAAGAAGAGCAGGGAAAGATGAAAGAGAAGGAAGGAAAAGGAGAAGCAAAGAGGAGAAGGATAGGATAGCTCAACAAGAAGGGTCTACGGTCCATTATCAAGGTGGTCGACGAGAAGTGCTTGTAAGCCGAAACAGCTATGCTGCCTCGTACTACTAACACTATTGTCCAGAGTGTTTGGTAACTTTGTTGCTCTTGAAGACAACAAAGTTCAGAATTCTCGAGACCTATAGGATGAAGAAATTCTCAACAGCCTTGCCGAATGGCTGCAAGCATCAACGGCACCCATCATCTGCTCGTGGTTTGCATCTGACTGTGAATGCAGAGACAATTAGCAGTTATTTGCATCGCTGTAACTGTGCGTTGGAGCTCGACAACGTTAGCAGCGGCTTCCGCTCGCCACCTCTAACGAGCTCAGAGTTCGCTCTTGCAGATGTCCTGAGCATTGCAGGCATCTTTCTCATTGCACTAATAGCAGTACCCTGTTCTGCCTTAATACAGTGTTGGTGGGTACGATGTCGTGATGCGGCTACACTGAACCAGATCTACCAACCCAAGCATCAAACAGCTTCGAAACAGCCACGACAACCACCTTCCCGACGCCACATAGACCGCATTGGCGACTACTACGGCGGAGCAGGGCCAGAAGCCTCCTCGGATACGGTGCGCACGAAGCTAAGCTACGGTGTGAATGAGGACGGCCACCGCAACGATTACGCTGCGCAACCATTCTGTGATACATCGACAGTCAAACAGTGCGGCAGGCTGCGCACCTTATCGGCCCTCTGCAAGCAGGTCACGTCGCCTCTGGCTTCCTCGGTATGGACTTGCAAAAAGTGAACGTTAACACCTTCGGCAAGCATGACCTGCTGCGTGTACGTACTAGCAGCAAGGGATTAAAAAGGTATGGAGTGCTCCAAGGACCGACCTCAAGATAAAGAAGGCCCTCATGCTATATGCTCTGCGGAAGATGGTTAGGTTGTACTGTTGCACCTCTTTCGCCTACCATACAGTGGTCCACATAGTAGCAGTCAGCTCGGATATGCTCTGGGGAGTGTCCACCACGTTCGTTAGCGTGTCTAGAAGCACGCTGAACACCATGGCTAGACACTCCACGTGGCCGAGAAAGAGATATGCCAGAGGATGATGTTCAAGGACATCAGCACCAACAACCCCAAGCTGTTCCAGAAGCTGTGTGGACTCCTGCTGTCGAGCTCAGATATGCCACTGAGCTTCCACGGACAGCGCGCCCTACACCGTCCGGATCGAAATGGGGCATGACCACACTGCCAGCACAGGCACTACACTCCCCTCCTAAGACTTCCTGCACAGCCTGCATTGACGCATGTACAGAGTGCGCCTCGCCCAGGACAGTCAGGGAAGTCTCGGCACGCATATCAACTGCATGCCCGCCACTATCGGATGTGTAAAACATGCAGCTGACTATCGAAGAATTCTCTCCCGATCCGCGGGCCGTGAATTGACTGCAAAATACTGCCGTCAACCAACACAGCCCTGAAAGCGGTCCCCTATCAGACTGCCTGCCGAGGAGAGGCCGTCCAGCATCGGTTGTTTCGGAGCCTAGTAGCGGTTTAAGCGGTTTGCTGTCGCAGCTCAAGTGCGACTGAGGCGCTACTATTTCGTCCTCTTCTTTCTCCACGTCTCCGTCAAGGTCTCGGTCGCCGCTAATGTGACACTGTGGTGTCCGAGATAGCCGACAGCGCTCAACGTGCCCTTTATACTAGCCAAGAACCTGTCCCGCGGTAGTGACAACCTTCTCTCTTTCATCACCATGGCAGTGCTGCTGAGTACATTAAAGACGAGAAGATAGCTTGCTCGCGCGGCCTCCTCGTGAAGCTGCAGAAGACATTACACACAAGGACGACACCCGAGCAGACAGATGCTTGTGGTCGCGGTCCGGGGGGTCTGACTAAGGAAGCGATTGCGAACGAAACCGTGCTACAACCCCTCTTTCAGCCCAAGTTGTCCGGCCATAGGACATCGCTCTCTCGCGACAATGCCTCTGCGGGTCAGACATCGAACACTCTACACCTCGAAACTCCTTAGTCTCTTCACGTGAAAGACAACCTGAGCCGTGAAGACTGTGTTGAAGATAGATAAGAAGAACCGGCGTAGGTTGTCTTTAACCTCGGCTCCAGGTCCCAGACACTGTTGCACCGCCTGCGGGCTCTTTGTCCCGAAACCCAGGGCCCCACAGTCACATGTACTTGGGAAACTACGCTATGGCTCCACACCCCGTTTTAAGTGCTGTAAGATCACGACCGGCTTGGTTCGAGGCGCTCATGGCAGATGCAGTGCCGCTAACATCGGTCTTAACGATAGCCACGAAGCTGGTCATAAACAACCACACCGCGGTACGAAAGCCTAAGGAGGAGCGCCGTCCCTAAGCACGGCACAGGGCGTACCTGTAGATTCAGGCGTGTGGCAGTGAGGGACCGGTGCGGCCATGACACCAACAGAGATTTTCTGATACCCAGTACGGCTAAAAAGGCTATATTACTTGACAAAAATAGTTAGATGACGACGCAAGCGGTCCCAGCGACAACGCTAACGACATACACGAGCACCACCATGAGTGTAAAACGACAAAGCTTGCCTTCCTGAGCTTCAGTGACTATAAGCCAACGACAAAACCCGAGCGACGTCATTTAAGCTCAAGAAAACCGGTACCTTCAAGATCGAAGCTCTGTTACTTCCTTGTAGACACGCAGGATCTCAGCATCGAGGTCGGCTTCAAGATCAACATCACGTGTGCCACCAATCAATGATTGCATTAAGGGTGGGAAGGGGGTCCACATCTCCTGATCTCGAGTCAGGTGCAAGTCCAGGAACCGAGAGATACCACAGTGCTAGTAGGACAAAGGAGAGATCAGACAGGAGGCGCGAGGGCATATATATATCAGCAGCCAAGGACCGAAGAACAAGCGCAGCAGTGATGAAAAGCCGACCATCTAGCGGAATGCACCACAGCATAAACAGTGATATCAAGGTAGCAATGTCGCCGTCTAAGATGATCACCGAGCAGAGCTTAAGTTCATGGCGCACCGAGGTTACTGTCTAAACAGAGCTCGAGGACGGAGTCACGGAGAATATACCGAGGGGCAGAACATGACCAGCTACCAAGACGATGAAAGTAACGTTGTGCGATGATAGCTCGCCAACGAAGGCATCAAAAGCAAGATCCACCACGAAGAAGAACGACTCAAAAAGAACTACATCATCAAGGATCTCTCTGACTCCGCTCGGGAACAAGGGATAGAGAGAATATGATTGGCCTGCCGGTGGCCGACAGGCACTACCACAGAGGGGTGATGATAGTTGACAAAGCGTCGCCTCGTACCCACCGGCCCTATCCTAACAACACGCACTATTATCTCATCTTGACGAAAACAAAGTGGTAAACGAGAAGCGATACAAGGGCTTATAGGTCTATGGCTAACGTCCAGGTGCATAGTTAGGAGATGATATTGAGCGAGAACGACGATATTATGTGGAACGGGGACAGGTTAATGAACAGATCCGCCGTCACAAGCATAAGGAATGGCCTAACCCGTCTCGTGAGAAACGCGTTCGAGAGCGACTTCGCCATGTTGAGTGGGATCCGAACGGTACTAGCAGGCTGATCACGTACACGATCAGAACTACAACAATGTGCAACAGGTTGGTCACGGTGTGCCCCCTATGAATCAGCACAGTCCCGTATTCCTACCTGTGCTCGAAGTACAACTCGTACAAGTACCCGTAGATGTGCGCGAGCCAGTAGCTGCAGTCGTACGCACCTACGTTGAAGCACAATGCCATAAATACGCTCAAGTTCACGTTCTGCAGCAAGTGCAAGGACGAGAACGAGTTTAAGACCCAGCCGGAGTGTGATAATCACTGTAGCAGCCTCACCACGAGTACAAAGAGACACATTAAGCTCTCGTACCAGAGCGAGATCGAGGCCAGGACCAGCCTCGGTTACGGGACGATCTTCTTGAGCGAGGAGATGGCTACGTTAAACAATAAGCGCCTGTGTATGAGCACGAGTCCACTCAGGCTAGGGGAGATATCCAGGAAGGCCGCATTTTTCCACAGGCGGAACGACACGATCGTATCCGAGAGCGTGCCACATGTAGATAACGATGTAGGTGCCAGAGCGGTTGAACCTGACCCACAGCCGGAAGTTCCTGTCATATCCGCCGTAGAACCTGTTCCTGCACCTGGAGACGAGCTAGAGGAGAATGTTGAACAGGGGTCTGAGCATGAGCAGGTTGCCGATTAAGTACGTGAACTAGATCATGGAGACGAAGATAACGAGAGTGAGGATGACGCACACGGGAGCACCGAGAACGAGACTGGCGATAAGACCGGGAAAGGCAACAAGAATGACCGAGAGCATGAACGATAACAACTCCACGATCGAATCAGAAAGCAGCGTCGAGCCGAGCCTCAACACCGAGTCCAAGAACAAGGTATAATCCTTCGCCGAGACGAAGAACAAGAGCGCCATCGTGGTCAAGTCTAGAGCTGGGTCCATGTCCGCGTTTAGTGCACGGGTTCGAAAATCCGTAATCCCGTGATCCCGTACGTGGTGCTGCTCAGGTTAGGGGACGTGGTTAGACTCTGCTCATGTACAAGTTCGAGAACAGCGTCGGGCTCCTAGTGCTCATGGGTCAGTACGTGGTCGAGCCGCTGTGCCGAGTTCTACTCGTGGGCAAGAGCGGGTATAGGTTCATCATCGCGCTCAGGTGCATGCCCCTAATCAAAGTCTGCTCGGTTTCGTGATCCTGATCGTGTCTTACAGGAGAGCAAGGGCTACACCATTGGCTCGTATGGCAATCTCATACTGGTCAAGACCGAGCACATATCCGCGTCTATCACCCTGTTCATAATCAACCTTGCGGCCGTGAATACGAGCTCGATGTCAATCGTCCCTTATAGGTCTGGACAGATCCCTTCCCGAACATCTTTAGGTTGGTATTCCTTAACGTGGTAACGAAGGGCTAACAGACGGCTACAAAGTTAGCTTCATGAAGACGGTCATGCTGAAGGTCATATTAACATACAGGCTCGGGCATATGTTCTTAGCATAGTCTGCGGCCATCTTGATTCTCTCGGAAGTGTGGATTAAGTGGTTCATGCTCATGCAAGGGCAGTGGAGCGTAACCGCGAACAAGGTCGAGTACATGTCGCGGTTAACGCATAGAGAGTCGTTGAAGCCTTAGTCGATAGGTGCTCTCCACATGATCTAGCTGGCCCAACTGCCTCTGGTCATCGTTCCAGTCCTTGGGCTTCGTCGAGGTCGTGGTAGCGGATATGTTGTCGATCACCTTCAGCCTGTTGATGTAGTTGTCGTACGTGCTTCTGGCGTCGATGATGTTCCCGTGGATGAGGCATGTTGACAGCACGGGCTCGATTATCCACAACATCGCGACGGTGGTCTGGATCAATCACCTGTTCAAGGGCATGAACGCCCTGTATTCGGTGTGTAGATCGTGATGACGTTGTATTGCCGTTCTACACGCACCAGCGATCGTGGACATGAAGCTATCTATGTGCGCAATACCTCTCTATCTAAACCTCACGGACAGTTCCTTAGAGATAGGCAGGAGCGATAACTCGCTCTTAACCTCGATCGCCCTCGACTTCATTAGCTCGACCGAGGTCGTCCTCCTATCCCTCTCCAGCTCCGTCTTCTACTGTGATCTTAACCTCGGTGATGATCGGCCTAGAGATGTCGAACTCCCACATAGAGTACACAATGATAATGGTGATGGTTACGATCCTGGTCACGTACCTAAACCTCAGTACGACTTGAACATATTGGTGTGGCGCTGGCGAGCTGGATCGTCAACATGCCCCGGGACATCATCTTGACCGACATCGGAGAACATCGGCTCGAAGGTGAAGTGATTCAAGAGCAAGTTCAACAACTTGATCTTTACTGGGCATAGGAGACAATGAGAGCATGTGAATGATCGCAATCGAGGAGTTGCTGACGATAATGAAGGAGTCGAGGTACTGCAATCATATCACGAACATAAGGCAGAACAGATCCGCGCTCGAGACGACGCCTTTGGTCTGATCCGTGACCCGGACTACGGTCGAGGAGTTGTACACCGATTTCACGGCTTAAGGAGCGCCAGCCCGAACTCAAGGATGAACGTCGTCATCTCTGACATCTTGTCTAACATCATTTATATCGTCGGACAAGCGATAAAGTACGACAACTATTACAGCAACAAGTTCGACTTCGTATGCACAGACGTGATCTCGGGCAGCCACATGGGCATCGTCAGGCTCGTGGTCGATATCCTCTTCATGGCCGCCTTCAAGAACAGTAAAGTGATCCGGCACATGTGCGTAGACAACAATCTCTACTCGATCGCGATAAGGGTGATGAAGCCGAACTCGAACGTCTGCTCGTACAGAGACACCAACTGGTTGATGTTGATCAATGAGATCAAGGCAAGAACAAGAGCGGAAAGACCATCGTGATGAGCAATCCCACGTCACCGAGTGAGGGGACTGGCCTGCATGAAGAAGATTGAGAACATCTTGCTATTCGTCAAC
>Ga0210040_10001564_pt1 | contig 34205 bp, 28 predicted proteins | sample CryGeyCG12114_NA_FD_185462 | JGI IMG/M metagenome (GOLD analysis project Ga0210040, IMG submission 185462) | Groundwater microbial communities from aquifer - Crystal Geyser CG19_WC_8/21/14_NA (SPAdes) (version 2) | ecosystem: Environmental > Aquatic > Deep subsurface > Groundwater | place: USA...
GCTTCCATTCATTATTCTCCATGTTGAAAACTGACTTGTGGAAATGAGGATCACTTTTTGGCACGTGAAGGCCCCGACGGTTCACAAAGTGTTCGAAATCTTTGACCATGATGTGTTTCACGATATCAATGTCAGATACGAATAGTTCTTGATTTGAAAGAAATGACGTGCCACATAATTCATTTTTATTCTCTTTCATAGTTTCGTATATGATCTTGTCGAACTTATGTGGTGGCTCTTTTTTGATTATGTTTGAAAGTAATGTACCCATGTCTCCTTCAAATTTTGGTATTCCCTGGTCTGACCAATAGCGGGCACTTTTTCGGGACAAGTAGAATAGCAATATTGCTATTGTTACCCCTAGTATGACTACTACTTCCCACATTTTGATACCCTAACTTTATTTGACAGTTTCGAATGCACTAGTAAGACTAAAATAAAGTTGGAAATGCTCTTTAACGTCTATAAGGCTGCAAAACTCCTACTACTTCTATAATACCTAGCTGGACGTTATTTCACACATCAATACAACATGGATAGCCGTCATTATAATTTGTATGTGCTGATTATCAAACCACAGCGTTCATAAACTTGAGTGAAGGTCATTTTTTGTTTACACTTCTTGCTGTGCATGAATGTGGCATATGATATGAATCGATGACGACATTCAACGAGATAATTGTATGCCTAATACCAAAACTTTCATCATGAAAAACGAGGGACGATGAGCATCTCTATCGCAAATAGTGAGTATCGATATATCCTGCAATCCTTTACTTTCTTTTTAGACATCAATGCCAGCGGGTTTCTATTTCAACGTGATTGATAATGCATGCATACCTAATTTATCAATGTTTCAACTTAATTAGTTGCTGGCTGATGCAAAAACTTATTTATTAAAATTAAAAAATATGAAAACTACATTTCGAAAGGTGAAACATAAGAGAGCAAGTGAATTACTACCATCATCAAACTGTATATTTTAAAAAATTATTATTTCACGAACATCAGTAAAACAAACGCCGAATTACAGAATATTTGAATGACATTTAGTAGGAAGAGCCAGAGCGCAACTGTAAAATAGATTCGCCGATTAAAAATGAGTCTTATAATTCTTTCAGTAATTTGAAAAAATTGACATAAAAATAGCATGCGAGTTTAAATGCACCAAAAACATCACACACGAATGTAAACGAAACACAAAGAACACAATATTGGATAAAATTATTCTCGCTGAATAAGCCCAGAATACTTTAAAACTAAAGCAAGGATTGCGATATAAGAATCGAAATGAAAAAATCGCTCTTCCAGCGATCTGCAATAGTTTTTAAAATACTATAGAAAATATTAAAGCACAAGTAACCGTTCAGTATTGCTATCATGGCTTAACTTCAAGCGATTTATAGTTTAAAACACTATAGTAATGATAATCTCGGAACATATAGCACACAGGCTAATAATAAATAACAATCACTCTCAATTCACTCTTATTCTCTTATAGTTAATATTTATGTAGTTTTAGTTAGTGATATTCAGCAAAGCTGGAGAAATATGCAGAGAAAATAAAATCTTAAAACATTAACTTGCATAATATAATTTAAGTTGCATTTGCAGGAATAAATAATGTCTACTATCTTCATACGAATTTTCTTAAACAAATCTAGGTATTGAACTAAAATCCTCTAAACTAACTACCTATCAGAATTGGCACTCTCACAAAGTTTACTCACGAAATCATCATAAATAGCAACATCTTTTTCAAACGTTTGAAGTGTCTCATCGGTTAACAAGTACTCTGGGGGAGGCGTGGTTCCCTCAACGTCAACTTTACAGGCAGAATTACTACCTCCAAGTCCTCCAGGACTACTGAATGGGATGGGAGAGTTGCCGATTAAGAACACATCAGGAGGAGTGCCCAGTGCAGATTCTAGTCTCCCAGGAAGACTACTCAGAGACAATGGGGCTCGTTGGCATTCTTGAAATATTGAAATTGGATCTTCATTGGCAGCCGATGGAGCAAACGGGGTTTTCTGTACAACAAAACAGGAATATATAAGATATGATACATGAACAATACTAGCTTCGATAAAAATACTAGGTTTAGGTTAATTAGTACGATAAATGAATTTGCCTACCAAATCACCACAAGCAAAGTCTGGATCAACGTCTCTATGGGATTGCGTATCACTTGTGCTACTTGTTTCATGATTGCGACCTACTTCTTCCCCTCTCGAATTTCCACTGATGAAAGATTTTTTATCATCTTCTATTTTTGTATCTCTGACTTTCTTCGCCAGCATGGACTGGAATAATAAATTCTCAAAAGGAAGAATATCTCCATCTGAGAGCTCATTTTCACTCTCCAATGGATTAGGAGCATCAGCAAAGGCGGCAACTTTTTGTCTTTGATTATCAACTGGTGAAGAGGGGAACAATCTGCGTGCTGCAGAAGGAGGAGTCGCTGATCCGCCGTCCCCGATCTTCCGAGCATTCATTTTGACTGCTTTTGGAGAAGAGGCAGAACCTGGGCTCTGATTTTCAAGTTTACGACATCTTTTCTCCTCTAAACAACCGTTACTTTCACTGCAATATACAAAACGCTGATTATTAACTTACTTTTGGATGGACCGAGGTGTGAATGCCACATGACAAAAGAGATGGATTACTAAAGGTAACTTACGTCTCTTGAGTTATGACAGGCGAGTCAAATAGCCCAGCGCATTCATTCAATCTATTCTCGCTTCCATAATGGTCAGATTTGATCATCATCGGTTTGCTCGACTGCATTAGGCTAGTACCAGATAGGGAGCTGGATGGATCCAATTCCAACTTTGTGCGGTATGCTAAGTCTAACTTTACAGTTCCGTAGGGAGTACTCACCTATATTCAAGCAGGATTTATAAAAATTTCAAAGACTAGTAAAAGGTACGTAGCAATTAAATACGTTTTATATTTGTTTACCTTTCCCAACTGAATAGTTTTGTGACTATCACCAAGTTCTGCTGTGTATAACTCGAGGAAATCTTTAAATCTATACTTGTTAGGGGCTAGATGATCCACACGGACTTCAGCAGGATACACATTGTAAAAGAGTCGAAACTCGTCTTCAGTATTTTCTGTAAGCGAGCTAGTGCGAATCCTTCTACTCAGTTTGTACGCAGGTAAAACTCGTGTGATGCTTATGAGGCTCTTGAGTAGAAGACTCATTCTATTGTACGCAGTGTAGGAAACTCGTACGTTGGCTTCCACTTCATCATGATCAAAATAGATGGACCAGAGTTCAAGTGTTAATTTAGTATTTGGCTCTGAAATAGATTGCAAACTGATTTCAATCATCAGTGGAGAAGAAGGGGATAGTTTGAATTCGGCTTTATTAGATTTTTGGTCTCCCGATGCATTCATTGCAGCTTTCGTTTGCTCAAGAATCTCTTCGTTGTCTTCAATGTTTAGATTGAACTGTACAAGATTTAGAGTTCCTTGAATATTTCGCTCATAAAACGAACTACAAATAGTTAGTAACGCAATAATTAAACTTTAACTTACCCAATCACTAGCATTCGACAATGGTTTAGACTCAAGATGCATTTTCGTTCCGAGCCGTGACTGAATCACAACTTGTACAGATTTGTACGTGAAATATCGGAGGAATTTCTCAAGATCCCTTTTTTCTTCGTTGACTTCATCTTGAGAAGAACATGAAGATCCAATAGCAGTCTCCACACGAATCATGTCATCGGTTTCTTCATTAACCTGAAATTCGTCCCCTCCCCCTCCATTATTTGCATGTGCAGCATTCATAGTTCCAGTCGTTAGCTGTGTAACCAATCCATATTTCCATATAATTAGTTTCAGGTCACACATAGTTTCAACCTTTTTAACAAAATCTTACCAATAATAATGGACAATGAATGGTTTCTTCTGAAATCAAATCAATCATCTAAATTCATATGGTTCAAGGTTCCGTGAAAGTGGATTCATAACAATCTTTCGGATAATCGAACTCACACACAACTACATTGAGCGGTGCTAGGCAACAAAGTCCCCTTCACAAGAACTGAATAGAATCACTGATTTCAATGCAACTTAATGTCCACAAATCCAAATTATTTCCAAAATTTCAATCTACGTCGTTCACAATATGCCGGGACAGAGAGTAAACTTGCAGATATTAATTACTTAATTTCAATTCGAGTTTATCTGGACCAACATTGACACTGGACAAATCCATCATTATCCCCCATTCATTTTGACCTCCAAAACAATAACAAGGAAATACGACGGATATAATTGAACGAGGGCAAAAAATTTGAAGAAAAAACAAAATTTTACACAATTTGTATTGCGCGCTTCACATGAGGAACAACAAATTAGATGGTAGCACGTCGAAAAAATATTCATAGTTGAAGGACGACGTTCTAATACTACATAGAAATGGGAAAGCGCTATGTTTACAATAACTTTATTGGCTTCTGCATGCGTGCAACTAAAAGAAATGCAATGCAGTGTATTTCAGAACAAATTATGTCATTAAATGGTCGTCTTATCTCACTCGCACAGATTTTATTTAATCCATTACAAATTCATGCATCGGGTACCGTATGGAAAAACCTATCTTAAAATCTATCAACTTTAAAGCAGAAAACATAATAATAATAAAGTCACTTTCAAAATATTTTTGTCCTGAACAAAACGCGATAATAACAAGATAAAGTATTCCAGACAGCACTCTTGCCTGACTTATGATTTCAATCTCAGCATTTGCTGAACTACATGCGTGAAATTGAAAATGTGATCAGCAAATTCTTTTGATCTCGACGTATACTTATATAACGCAATAAACCCACTACCATACAAACGACTGAATTAAGAACTGCTGCGTTATATTTTACTTTCGAAAAGATTGCAAGCCAAGAATGCTATACACGAGGAGTCGAGAAGTTGCAGTTTCAGATTTCTGCAATATGCACAATATGAAGGAAAAATATGCCCATCGTATAATAAGTCAAGTAAATAGATTTTATTAAAGGTTAAATGATAATACACACACGATAACCTTATACTACTTGTGTTACGCTAATCTTTAGTTAGTTTTATAGCAGATGTGATCATCATGGAATGCATGAGGTATTAATACTAATGCAAACTACCGTACACAATTCATATTTACATACTATTTTTTTACTGTCCTGTTTATGCACAAAAGATTTGATCCGCGTTATCAAATTTTTACAAACTTCATTTAAATTGCTTTTACTCCCAAGCAGTTTGTAGACTGGAAACGCAGCAAAATTTTCATAAAACTTGAAACTCTCCAATTTGAAATGAAGACTTTAAAAAAATGAATAGAATAGCAAAAAAAAATGCCATTTTTAGAGCTGCAATTTTATCCTTAATTTATAAACTACTTGCTACAGGCGAGATATGTACGCACGAACAGTCAGAGAAATACATTAAAGAGATTGATTTGCAGATCAGATAAAGCCTTCTCGCAATAGTTGATACAAAAAGTCGGTTATTGCTATTGCATTTCCAGAGTAAACAAAGGTGAAAGTAGTAAAGCCCAGTTGTTCTGAATCATATCTTTTGCAATATTAATGCCATATAATAATATCTATAGCTGTTATATTTAATTCAAATCCAGCTACCATTAAAATCTGATACTACATGTACAATACGATGGCTATAAGCAAACTATTTGTTCATAAAATAGCTATCCGCACATTTCCTCTTTACTACGATACAAATGGGGAACATTGGACGCAAAATCATCAAATCAAATTGAGATAACAATACTCAAAATAAATCACAGATTGAATTAAGATTTTTTTTCAGTAATAATATATGGCAAACGAATTTTGACATTTTACAAATGTCAATACTGAAATGAAAGCAGGGGGCCGTCCTTAAACTTTACTATAACAAAATTAACATGGCACACTTTTGCCTTGTCCTTTAAATGTAAAATTAAAAATGTCATAAACTACACATGTAGATCTATACTAAAATAATACTTTAACTTGAACAAGAAAATTTTGACTTGAAATGTGATGTAGGGATAGTAATAATGTTTTTTACAAGGACGCACAGAAAGATCAATTACCTGTAAAATTGGTAGTTCTCTTATACATACTACATGGCTTCAGGACACAACCTTTTTTTCCTACAATCTAACATTTAAAATGATAGGTCGTAAGTAGTTAATTAAAGTTCTGTTGTTAGAGTTCTAGTACATAGAAATAGTATATGAGAAAATAAACAAGTGAAAAATTTAAACTTTCAAACACATTATTACACTCATAGACAGACACACCAATATGACACTTTGTAATAATATTGATACACAATATTTTCCTTTTGTTTAATAAAATTATAAGATTTTAGCTGTATATAGCATGACTTTACTTACAATGTTTAAATGATGCACGCACACACATTTGGCTAGGATTAGTTGAAATTAAGCTTCATGCATTTTGGGACTGACTCGACATTTCCTTTGTTAGCTAGCATATTACCATTTTTGACTATTTTAAATCTTTTGACGACGTAGTAAAATTCATATGCTACTAAAAGGTGCTATCATATATTTAATTAGGTAGTTTTTGCTTAATGCATTGCATTTCTTGAATTCATAGCGCACATACAACAGAGCTAGTACGACTGCTATTTCTAATATTCGCCACCTACATGGTTTTGGTAGTATACACCAAATAAATGATGCTACTAAAAGTAGAATACAATTTCATATTATTTCTATTGGTAAGATGTTATTGTTGTAGTTAGTTAGTTACTAACATGTACATAATATATACTATTTGTAATTTGGTAGAAAGAAAGGTATAGTAGTTATAGTTAGTTAGTTGTATGTCATTTTTTCTCTGGTTACATTATTGTTTAAAAAAGTTACAAGATGACTAATCATTCAACCTAGTTGTTTAAGTAGTCATAGCCTGTAGATGAATTTATAGTTGATTACACAATTAGTAGCTCATCCTTCAAGATGACAATAATAAAATATATGGAGAGAAAGAGAAATTTATCATACAACTAATCATGATTCTCAAAAAACTGATAGCCCTCATAACGAATACACAGTATTATTGATTGCGGCTGAATGATTGATTATGTTAGTATCTTATAGATATTACACATGAACGGACGAACACAGATTACATCATGCAGACATTGGAAATGAAACTCAAAATGTGTACGCTACAACAAATAAGCACCTTATGAATAGTAAAACGAACCTTCCAAAAATAGTTGCTAACGAACACAGTAAATCACTGTATAGCAGTCAAATTAACAAATTATAAGCTCATTATTTAAAACTGATGAATACAATAAAAGTAATATTCACAACTTGTGCAAGTAGAGAACAACCAAACATAGTGTTAATATAATACAAACAGGCAGTAACTAACTTGAGATTACATAATCCTTACATAGTCAATATAACAACCAATTCTGGAAACTTATAACAAAAACACTATTTAATTCAAATAATGATCCACAAATCATCACACGGAATAAATACGGTACGAATCCCAACACAACCATTGTGAATACTCATCATTGTCAATACGAGTGGAGCTACCGAAATTAATAATGTGCCTACAGTATGAACGGAATTCACTCGCGGTAATTTTTTTCTTCTCGCCCTCCCTTATTACGCATTATTTAGCGATTTTCCTTTTTTTTGCCATTATTTTTTTTTACATTGAGGAGTGATCCCATTCCAACTCCTTTTCAACTTTTCCAACTGCTTCCTGGGACGGACCACTTCCATTTCCGTTCACATTTGTTTTGGCTCCACCAAATCCATGGAGAGGAACCACTTTCACTGGCTTATTTCTTCCATGACCCCCTTCTTCATCTGAAGAAGAGTCATTCTCATGGTCACTGAAACCATCATCTTCATCCCAACTCTCCTCCCCATCTTCAGCTCCACCGCTCTCCCCTTTGTCTTTTCGGCCACTCAGGTTCTAAAAAAGTCAACCAAATCATCATAAATCTGCCAAAATACATGCTATTTACTAACTAATTACTCAACTAACTAACTACTGCAAAAAATAAGCATTCCTTTACCTCCATAGGATTCACAGTGATATTCAACGCAGTGTCATCCCATGCCATTTCGGCATCAGCCATCTCCTCCTGTTGTGAGCGCTGATGAGCAGCTCGAATGCGAATCACACCCAACACAATCATGAACAAAAGAAATCCCACACAGACAACGATGATGACAGTGACCGCATGACTGGCTCCCAACTTCTGGGTCGTCTCTCCAAAGCTGTACATCTCACCTACAATATGAGCAGGTTTCAAGTCGGCATGATGTTCGTCCACTTGTGCGTGCACAATCACATTGTCAATATATGCGTGTTCCTCTGCCTTCTCAATCTCGTTCGTCATAACGAAAGGATCAGTTGTGCTCTTGGTCATGTCTGGATGAATTACGGTGAGCTGAGCAAACAACAATTGTCACATGAAAATAGGGGCATTATGAGAAATGGAGAGTTAGTTAAATAGTTAACTGAAGCTTACAGTCTGAACATATTCATTAGAAGAGAAACGGCCGTTCATTTCTGAGCAGACCAATTTGAATGCACGGTTCAAATAGTATGCAGGCTTCTTGTTACTGTATTGTATTTGACGAAGGACCTGTGTAATACAAATACGTAGGTAGAAGAAAACAATCAGCAAAACTTTTAGTTTCAAGTTATACGTTTGATGATAGGTGCTCAAAACTTTTGGAACACATACCTGTTCATAGTTGTAGATCATATCAGCTCCATTGAGCAAGATCCCATCATTAGTGATTTTCTCAAGGATTCCCAAAGTGCTCAACATGTTCTTTGGAACGGTGAGGCTTTCGTGATCTGGGTTTAATGGAGGATACACGCTCACAGTGCAAGCGTCTAATTTCCTCTCAATCACGCTCACTGGCTCTCCTGTACGAAATTGATGCAAATATGATTTTAGAGAGTGACCAATAGTGCAAGCTTACTAAATAAACGAAAAATAGTAGACTGCTGGCTTTCACTGCTTATGGCACATAGATATATTCATTGAGTTTCAGCATATCTAAAGGTTTCTACTATTTAAATTCAATACATTGATATTCCATACGACAATAAGGAAGGCAAGTGTACACGGTAAAATATTTATGCTGGGAAGGGCAGCTAATTTACCATTTTTCCATTCCTCGTCTTCCTCTCGATCGGAGGAGATGGTAATGCGGACATCTGAGAAAACACGGACTCCCAGTCTGAAATCCTCATAATCCCTGGGCATATTGGTCGTCCCACTGATTTCAATTGTGGGCTTTTGTGGTGGTAGAACCATCACAAAAGAATCTGCTGCAGTAATCTTGATGGTCTTCCCTGAAGCACAACTGTGTGTATAGAGAGAAAGGAAAACATCAATTAATGAATAGAGGGTAAATTAACAGAACAGTCTCCACAGTTGTTTTGTTTTCTTTCACGAGCTATGCTATTTGCATTGCATCTCATGCAACAACAAGAACATAGTAGTGTCAAGTCACCACTAGGTAACCAAATTTTCGAGCTAACCATTGTAAGTAAGTATGGGATCAAAATCCTATACGGCTTAGATCGGCTTAGATCTACTATTATAAATAATCGAGAACCCACTCACGATCTGCGATCAGGTAATGCTCCACCAGTTTGAGTGGATTACAAAGTTTACTTTCCCTGTCATATGGATTGAAAGGGAAACATTTTTTTTCACTTACTGTACTTTCGCGGCCAAGTGCAAATTCCTTCGTCCAGGAGTTGGGAACTCTCGTGAGTTCACATAACCAACTCGGCGGATTAAGTTCTCAATGTCTGTCACGTTTTCTCCTTCCACAGTAATTGAGGTCATTTCTAGAAGGGACAAAGCACATTTAACTTACTTGATTGCAAAGCAACAATAGGGAAGAGAGATCCTTTCGGAATTTGGAAAGAAAATGTTCTACCGCCTTTGTGGTAGCACAGGTTTCTTACTAAACCAAGATCAAGATCAAATTGGCATTGTGTATTACCAGTATTGGTCATGAGTTGCATTCCAGGTTGGACAACTTCCATTCCAGGGACTTCTAAGCTTTCCTTGCACTTGTGAAGACAGCTCAACACTTTGGGGTCCTCATTTTTCTCAGTGAGCAGAGAAAGTCCAGCCATGTAGCCACGGAAATGATGTTTGAATTTGCTTTCAGAGCTTTGCCAACATGCTCCAATGCTGTAGGTGGTAGAAAGATCCTTGGCTGGGTGAAGAGGCCAATCGTCAATGACTTCAGGATTGCTCTTGTCTTGCTTCACAGCTTGTCCGTCAATGTAGAGTTGTGCGTCAGGGAAACTCATTGAGATGGCGAAATGATGCCATTCATCTTCACAAGTCTTTGAGGGACAACGAAGGATAAAACTTACAAAACTGGAGCTGCACTTTATATAAACATCAAACGAAAGGATTTTAAAACTTACTTGTGGAAGCTTCCACCGCCATTCTGCTGGTCTGAATGTGTTCAAGTCTCCTTCAACATGTTCTCGTCTCAAAAGCATGATGAGACGGCAGTTTCGAATAAAAAGGGCAAAATGGTGGCGATTTGTTTCTACATTAAAAATTTCAATCCAAAAATGATAATTCATAATTTTCCCTTTAAAAAAATACAATTTACTATCTACTTACTGTGATCATCAGCCCCGCAAATAATGTGCTCCTTAGTGTGCTTGTCTTGCTCCAAGTGAGCTCCATGCTTGATCCAAACTGAAAGGGTGAAGTTTCCTTCCGGTTTCTTTGGAATGAGTTCTTTAGGAATGATAACAGCTGTGCTAGATCCATCAAATTCGAAAACGGGATCTCCATCATGACCTTCATCAGTTGGTAAAGGTTTTGTCCATTCCGCACCTACTCCAGGTACTGGGAGAAGGTCGACACTTTCCGAACTGGCTCCTTTATATCAACAATTAAAAATGCTATTACAAACTACAAAATGAAAAATTCTTTTTCGACTAACTAACAAACTGCTACTAAAAGACATAATACTACAAACCAGCCAGCTAAAGATAGTTTGAATTTTAAACAATATGGCGGATTACATTCAAAACCAACCACCAATCCGTTGCTTAAACACATGCGCTGTCAAATAAAAACATTTTGTCATTCGCGTTGTTTATGGTTTACATTGGACGCCATTTCATCGGCTTTACGAATAGCAATTTTATTTTCAATCGTATTTATAAAAAAACTTTGGCAAGCGGCGTTGAAATTCAACCGCAGGCATCACTCATACGAAGCAGAATTTCATCTCACGAGACTACAAAAACAACGAGACTAACTAACAAAGCAGCTGTGTCTAAACTTGTACTACTTACCACAAAGTTTGCGTTGAGAGTGGACGCCATAAGTATCCCGATCACATCCTTTGCCGATGTGAGTAGTGGAGAGCTGCAATTTGGTCTCAATATTTGTCATGGCGCAAGGGACATCACAAAGTTCAAGTGATGCTTCCGGGAAGAGCTCTTGTCGAGCCGATCCTGGTGCGTAGTCAATCCTCTCAGGAATCCCTTTCCATCCCAACTTGCAAACGCGTCCAACTTTGATCGTGACCATGACAGGTGCGGATCGTTTCATCCCGCAGTCATATGCCACAACAGACAGGATATGATTATGACTCTTCTCATATTCCAATGGCTCCGTGTTGCGAATCACCCCTGGGGCCAAACAAAAGTAGACATGTTATGTACTTTTTCAATGTTTGCAATCTAATCCGACAGTTTAATTAATTTTATAACAACTACCGGAGGAATTAATTCCTGCTACGGTATTAAGTTGCGTATTATGATAGTAACTGACTGACTGAGTGAGTGATTGTATGCATAGTCTCTGGAGGATATTATTGTAAGTATAGTATTGATCAGCGAAGGAATATAAATGGTCAATTTTACTTTATTTTGCAATATTTAGTTTGTTAAGTTGAGGAATACTGGCCGAGGTGTGAGTGCACAGTAGGAAACTAATATAGAATTTCCTCAATACTGGAGTAATTCAGGGTTTTAATTAATTTGAAAGTGGAATTGGAGCGTGATACTTTCACAAAGGCTTTTTGCTTATTTTGTAACTTTCATAGAGAAAAATTAATTACCCGTATAGGTAAACATATCTTGGAAAATATAGCGTGAGGCCCCCGTTCTACGATTTCAGGATTATACGAAACAAGGGAAAACCAGACTTTTGAGCAAAAATATTTCGCAAAACCTTTTGTATGGTACAATGAATAATAGGAAAAATGCTTGGAATTTGATGCACAAAGTGAAATACGAGTGGAAATAGAACCGCTTTGCAAATGTTCGTGAAATGTTATTCTAGCTGTTAGAAGAAAATATATATAGCAATTCCTCTTTTGTGACGGTGGAGTTTAAAGCATTTAAATTAGCTAATGAAATGTAAGTCTAGAATAACCAACTAGCGTATGCTGCTTCTCAGGAATAGAATCAGTAAACATCATGTAATGTGAGCTACTTTCCTTTGAAGTGAATGAGAGGCTTACCATCACTGTCAATGATAAAAGGTTGATCCGTCGTCAAAATTTCGTATCTGCAAATGTCGCCATATTTTGGAGAGCAATCCCGGTCGGTAGCTTCGACACGGATTATTTGCTCGTACAAACGACCTTCATCCACTTGTCGAACATATGAAGGCTCCAAAAATACGGGTGCGTATTCATTTACATCCACCACGCTGATATGAACGGTTGCACTTAAAATTCCATGAAATTACCAGGTTAATAAATGCCATAATTTTAGCCAAAGAAAAGGTCAAATTAACTAATTTTACTAGTTTTACATACTTTTCGCTCAAAGCTCCATCACAACTGACGGCAGCGATGTCAAACTTGTAATTTTTCCTTTTCTCACAGTTCAGGAATCTTTTAGAACGAAGCTCAGCAATACCATTTTCCTCATCCTCTAATTGAATCTAAAATTATGCAAATTCATTTATTAGGTTTGGAAGCTATAATCTGCGCAAAATGTGAATTACATTGGAACCAACCGCATTTGGCGTGCATAATTGAACAACAACTAAAAACGTAACGTTACCTTACTCGTTAGTGAGTGAGTAACCAAATAGATTTAGTGCGGTTGAAAAGATAACTGACTATATGTTGTACAAGTGAAATTAAATCTTACTTGGAAAGGAGCTTCACTATGATGTCGATTAATGATGCGGAAAGCACAAATTTCGGCTCCAATAGCTTGAATTTTAGGTTTTACTTCCACTACCCTTTCATCCTCCTGAATCAGTCCATGATAGCCACTCGCTTTATCCACAAGGGTTAAATGGGGGGCTAAATATGAAAAAATTCCAGCTTAACACATGAACAAATATCGTTCACTTCTGATTCTATTCGTTTAAATAGAAGACTCACCAATGTTTGAAGAACAATGTGCTTGGGCAATGAGACCCACACATAATATGAGTCTCAGAAGCATTTTTGTAGAGTGAATTTGGTTGTAGATGAGTTGATTTTTTTTCGCAAACACAGTGGGTTTATACGTTTATATGGATGGTTTTAATCCATCCGACTCAATTTCTAGAAAAATACGGAAAACTCGTCAGTATATATCTTATAGTGTTTTACACAACATTTTTTAGTAATTTTGCCACTTTGGTAATAACCACCGTTCCCACATTAATATTGGTTGAGAGAAACGTGTGAATTGAATAGGTAAATTTAAAATGATCATGCACGGTACTCTATAGTCAACATGCTTGAGCCTAAAAAGCTTTATCAAAATTAGCCGTGTTTAGATATGGAGCCTGCTTTCCCTAATGGAGGCCAAATGTGTAGTTAGGTTGCATTATAACACTGACTGAGTGAGTGGAATTATTCACAGTTGTTTACAATTGATAAGTGTAAATATTAAATTGGTTTCAAGGTGTTAATATCGCGATACTGTGCTTTTAGGTTCCACACATTTGATCATTTGAATATTCATTTCATAACTCAAACCAAATGACTGAATATGAAATTTACATCCACTTTGCCAACAGACTACAATCAATGAAGCCTACCAAACGAAAAAAAATTACGACCCGCTATAAAAAGTTTTCCTAATTAATGCTACCATCTTGACCAGACCTTCACTGAAAATTTATGTGCACAGTTTAATAACATCATTTATGAATTAATATTCCATGTTTGAAATGATGCTCTCTCGAATTAATGGAGTATAAATTTTTTACGAAACAAATTTCAATACGTAGTCACAAAAACTTACTAACTTATCAAAATCCCACCTGGCTTGCACACAAAACCTAAACTCAGTAAATGATACAACTTGATTATTACATCACCCATAAACCAATAATTATTGGAAACTAACTAAAGTCACTCACAATCAAATTAACCAGCCGATTCCTTTCAGAATGGCTCACTCACCCGCAAGTGGGAATTCTCCAGTATCCTCACTTCACTTGACAATAATAAAATAGTAAGAGTCACCGATCTGTGAATACATATAAAGTTTTGATATCCGATCTATCAAAAAGAGTGCGATAGCAATAGCCCTATCTCTTCACTGTCTCCTAACTCGCAACTAATAACCAACTATATAATATCTCCTTGCTCACACACACTCCTCTGAAAAGCTGACGAGATTTATGTGCAAAAAGTGAGCTGTCTTCTTTCCAAAAATCCAACTACTCACACCAATCCTCACTCACACTTTATAGTTACTAACTTTTAGCCAGCTAGCTACTTTTAGCATGAGCAGATGTACGCGTAAAACTCACCGTTCTACCAACTAAGTAGTCGATGCGTCCCAAAAACCAAAGATTCTACAGCCAACCAATATTGCAGCCAATGGAATAGCACTAGTACTACTGTGACTGACTGACTAGCTAACAATATAGATGAGTAAGAAACTTTAGGGATGGGAATCACACAATGCAGAGACTGAATGTGAAGATAGGATGCTGCAATCTGCAATGCAAGTGCCGTCTTCTTTCTCCCTTTTTGGTAAATAAAAGGAATCTAGCAAACTATATCCTCGCATACATATGGTTAGTTTAGTTAGTTAGTTAGAAGATTCTAGGCAAGTCAGCATAATGTATATATAGTTAGTTAGAGTAAAACTTTGGGATGGGACATGGGAACGCCGAAATGTAGTGAGTATGTGTGTTGAGCCACACTCGAGAGCTGGCCATATAGCTGCATGCAGTACATACTCACTACCTATGTAAGTTCGTACGTGTGTATTATATTGGAAGACGGATATATAGTTAAATTGAAGTGAAGGAAAATCCTTTTGCTCAAGCTCGAGGGAAGACGAGAGAGAATAGGGAGAAGCTCGCTTGCAAGCCATCAAGATTTTGCGTACAAGAACGGAAGCCGTGTGTTGAGAGCTCTCCAAAAGGTGAGGGACTCATGCTATGTGTGTTGCTATGTTGTGAAGTTGGTTAAATAGTTGCCGGATATAGTCTATGGAAACAATAGGAGATTTTTCTGCCTTTTCCATTGAATTTCCATGCAAAAAGTAGTTAGTTAGTGAGATGGCATTGTTTTAATTAAAATTTTGCTTGAGTGAAGCCTACAGCAAAAAAACTACTTTTTTTTGGCTGTTTTGTGTGTATGAAACGAATGGGGAAGTTGTCTGAATAAGGCTTGGCTTGGTAGATAACTTTTGAGGGAAAAAACTATGCTGAAAATTTATAGATGAAATCAATAGTGGTTTACTTTTAGTCAGTTGGTTTACTATGCATGAAGAATTGAGAATTAGCATATTAACGAGTGTAATTCTAGATATTATGGTTAGTCTACGGGTGTAAAATTGGTCACACTAGAATAGCCAAGGACGAAAGATTTTATGTACTCGAATTTTTATATGGGCAAAAATTTACAGTTTTTTGCAACCTACTTCTACGTGCTGTTGCTGCGATTTTACTGTAGGTAACTTTATGTAACTAGAAAGCTTAAAGTTAGTACCTGGACCCATTTTGGGGTGTTCTTCCTACCACCTTTTGGCGACGTGTTATACTGCTTTCTCCATATTCGGAGTGGCTGTATGTATTGCCTGATGTGCTAGATTCGGGAAGAAGAAAAAAATCTCTTTAGCAAGTACATTTTTACGCTCGTTGAGTTACAATAAACGTGGAATAGTCGGAAGCGATTTGGCATGCGAATTATTCATGAAACTTTTAGCATTTTGTGTATGAGTGTTAACATTCTAGAGTTTGTATTTACATGGGTTGTCTCTTTCAAGACTATAGGATTTTTTGTAGGAGACTTATCCTCATTCTATTAATAAGATAAAGTGATTTTTTTTGTGCTTCCCTTGTAAAAAGTGAAAAGGCATAACACCAAGTTTGAATTTGCTGGTCCCTCTTTCGACTTTATACATTCTGTGCTTTGAGCACAAACCAATTTACTTTGGGTTAACTGAAACCTATACTACATCATTATTATCTTATTGACAATACTGACGCAAATCTGACAATATAGTTGCCTTTTTTATCATCATTATGATAATTCCAGGCAAATAAAAATACCTGTAATGAGAATTCATGTCGTGCCAATAATAGCAATAATGGTTATCAGAATACATATGCATGAGTTTTTTTCTATAATGTGTAGTGTACATAATATACAGATAGATACTAGACAATGATTTATTGGAGTGTGTGCGAAAGACATAGTGGAGAATAATATGCAAATTTTGTCTGCATTCTATAATTATGAATGGTCTCAATTTCTTGTACGTTCTGCCATGTTATTTGAATAGCTGATTAGGTGGTCTCAGTTGAATAAATATTTGCCAATCCTTTAGCTTAAAATATAGTTAGTCTGCGCTGAGAAAAATAATCATAAAATATTAAAACAGGAACGGATACATATCCGTTGTGAACCTATTCACAACTTGATGGAAGAGTATTACATTGCAGTCTTCTTTGTTTCACTATAGTTCTCCCTATACAATGCATATATTGACTTTAGAGTTTGAGAATGCCCGTAAGAATTGGTTTGCACATTATTTGCATGCAATTATTACGTGCCCAGGAACGTAAACTGTCAGTGAAATACAGGGATCGTATGAAAACTGGTGGCACACAATTTGCATGAGTGACGAGTTTACGTCACAACAACAGTGCATGTTTAGTATCGATCTGTTGACGAAAATATTTTATTTTGTTCTGTGGGTATTATTTTCTCAAGCATTAATTTATTTCACGTTTTGTTCACTTTACTATATAAAAGCGAGTGGAACTGACAACTATGTACAAAACACTTATCTAGAATTTGAATCACATATTATGCATATAAAATGTAGAATGACCCAATATTTTATCCAATAAAAGAGCTGGCTGACACCATATAATTTCTCTAATCATCAACTAACATCAGACACACCATGTCGTTTGAAATTAAAACAAATCTAGTATACACAATGCTGAGTGAATCAAATTTATTAAAGCACTTGATAGGTTCTCCTTGCCTACCATCCGCAATAAAAATGGCACAAGTGCACAGCTAACTATACTCTAACGAATAAAAATAACAAAAGACTAGCTCAAAAAGGCAATGACCAAATAAATAAAACAAAGCTGAGCCAAACAATACATTCAATATTATGAAGCATATAAACATTATTAGTTTGTTAGTTTGTTACAAAGAAAATTCAATCATTTTATCACCACATGCCACATATTAGGCCAATTCAGTATCCAGAGCATGTGCTTTTACTCCCATCTGCTCTCTTTCTGGACGGCGGACAAAGTCCAGTTGGAATTATTTTGAAAATCGTAAATTTTCATTTGCTCTTCCTAAACATAGGGTAAAGGGTTCTCATCTCATGACAAAGCCAAGACAAACACAATTCTCTTAGTCAGTCCTTTTTGCACCCAAAAGCAGATGAAACCAACGCAGACCAGCTGCTCAACGTATTCTCTTCCCCAATGGAAATTGATGGTCAAATACATAACAAAAGAAAAGACTGTCAGTCTCATTTTATAAATATACTAATTTTCTATAAGTTCGGATGGATAGTACAAATGGTTGAACTCGTCTACAATTTAAAAATAAGTTTGAATTCTCACAGTGAACTCATCGTGGATCGATATCCCTTTGCTCTCTCATCGATTTTAAAGCTATTGTTTTAGAATAACAGGCTAACCGGGTTGGAATCCAAGTAAATATATAGTTTACAAAATACTTCTACTTTTAGTTTGTTTCGTAGTTCATCCATAATGTGAGCCACTGTTACCCTCTCCTAAATTTAATATTTGATTGTTTTATTCAGTATTGGCTATACATAATGATCGCAATGCACTCCAAAGTCGTGTTTTATTCATCCTTTAAATGTGGTTAGGTTGACAGCATGTTGTTGTCCCCAATAGCTGGACATTCCTTTGGAAATATGCGTTCACATTGTTGGTTGATGGCAAATATAGTATTCCCCTCACATCTCATGTCCTTGCTATGTGCATTCTTTTGTTCCAGTCAACAGCTTTCATCTAGAACGAAAAAAATGAGCCAACCATGAAATTCTTCCTCCCACTCAAAAACTGTAGTGTACATAATGTCTTCTGGCTGAACACTATTCACGGTAGTTTTGATTATTATGAGTTGTGTGTAGAGTCTACAAAATCTTGGGTCTATATAACAGTTTAATTCCGCAGTGTATTTCTGTATTCTGGTCGCATAAGAGATTTCATACAATAGTCACAAGTTGTTATAAAATGTACACACATAATAATTATTGCGAGTACATACTCGTATCAACTTACCCACCATAAGGATCCGAGCATTTCGATAGAAAAGTAGAGCAATCCTACTCATGGGAACACTTGAAATGAAAAGCTAACTTACATAGACAGGGATTCTTGGAACTAAAATCCCATGTAATCATGCAACTACTGATTGACTTTGGATGGTGAGAGCTGTTCTTCGTTCCACATAAGAACTGGAGTGGTTTGGGAAATGTGGTGTTTATTCTAACATCCCAGAACACAATGGGTTTCCATCCACTGAATTGCTTTTAATTTAACTTTTGTGAACCAAAGGTTATGCAAACAACGTCCGACTTAATGGCTTATAGCGAATGGCTGTGAACAATGCAGGGATCACTAGAACCGTCAACAAGTCAAAGAGGATGAGAAATCCTGATTGAGCAATCGTCGCAAATATTGTCGAAATTGAGGATTCACACTGCTCAGGCGAGTATTTGGATTTTGAAGATCGTTCCATTGTATTGATGTAGATAGTAAATAGTGCTCCAATATAGTACACTTGCCGTAGACTGGTATACAACAACTGGCTGAAATTTTCGCAATTGACATGCATTTGTTCTAACTAACTAACTAAGGAGGAGGTCATACTTGACAACACAAAAATTGTGTGAAAAAATATAGACTGTCTGTTGTTCAGCAAAGTTAGATGCGGTTCTTATTATTTTTTGTCACTTCCGCATTCATTTTCATCCTGAACAAAGTCACAACCATATATATGCTCCGAACACATGATAAAGCACATGTTACATGCATATGTACGTGGGTACATTTGCAAAAGGTGTAGTTAGAAACGTGCTCAAGATTTTTCAAGGAAAACAGGTGGAGGAAAATGTCCATGCAGGTTGGCTAGTTAGTTATAGTTAGACCCTATTCCTTGAGCACAAACAAAAGCACATGGCAGTACGGCACCTAAACATTCATTTCATGCACCAGAGTCCATCTAGTATGAGTTCCTGTGCTAAACTCCAACCACCATGCAACAATAATGGCCCAGTGGGCTTTACTTGTATGCCTTTTTCATAGTTGAGAAGATTTTATCGTGTGCTCCAAGATTCACTGTAGCATGGAAATTGTAATTATAGGAGACCGCAATTTTTATGAACGGATCGGGTAACCGTAACCATAACTTGATTATTCTGGAGTTAGTGAACAGGCATAAAATACAATTGGAAAACATTTTTAGTCAAACAGCTACGTAAAATTTTTAGAATTTGGACATACGCATGAAGTCGATATTTTTAAGACATAATTTTTTGTTGAACCAATGGAAGAATAAAAAAAATACAAAATTATCGCACAAATTATATTGGTACCTTATAGTTAGTTAGTTCGTGAGTGAATAGAAGATAATTTGTGAAATTGTGATATGGCCTTCAATTTAGAAGAGCGTATTATGCACACATTGCATGTTTTCCATTGTAGAATAGGAGATTTAATAAAATGCTGTATATTGTGTGAGTTAGCATAAAAACATGTGTAGTATTCCCAAATGTGCTGAAAGAATCAGTTTTTTCTCCTAGTTAGTTAGTTACTGCTCGCTAATAAAGTACATATGAAATGATGGGCTTCATGCAATGCAAGGGCGAGGCTATATGCAATTTAGATGTTTGAAAACATTTTTGCATACTAACATATTATTTGGCTTGTTAGTTCCTCTCGAATAGGAACAGGAAATTCATTAGTTAGTTACCTAGTTAGTTAGTACGAAATTTCTTCTGGTAGAGTAAATCCGCAAAGAAATCAAAGTTTCGAAAATCCTGTAATCATGGAAGAAAAGACAGGGAAAATTTACATTCCTTCGTATTCGCCCATATTCCCAAGTAGTTACATGATTTAAATAGGAAACTCACTGCATGCAAAATTGTTATAAATCTAATTAAGCTTAGCAGCAAGCAAATGAACCTTGTGTCCTGTAATTCTCCCTCAGAGACATGCTCGGGAACGAAAATACTTTTCTCCGAATTCTTATGTATGCTGATGCTCAATAAGTTACAAAGTTTGGAAAATTACTCCCAAGCTGTAAAACATATTTGTCATTCACTCACTATAGTTGACAACTTGTTTTTTCATTATGTTCCAAATGGAAAGTTTGTTTGTTTGCACAGAATTTATGTATAACGAGTATTTACCAACCAAAACGTACATATGCAACATACTCAGTCTTCCAAATAGGAATTTAGAGCGAGCTTATTTTTCAGTTGTGAAAAACTGACTGACTGAGAAAAAATATACAAATGAATCCTCTTCTGCCACACTTCAACACACTAATTCAGCACTTATCAATTGCACAAATTGCGATCGGCGCTAATTGTATGACACAAGCTCACAGACTTGTAATTAATTTTAAGTACCTAATTTTCTCCTCCTAATTGTCTACCACCAATACCATTTAGTACAAGAAACTTATATGCGTCAAAAGTTGTTCTCCTTTCACTCAAGAACTCATCCTAAGAAAAAAAATACATTAGGAAACTCCTAGCAAATTCCATGAAAGGTGAAGCTCGAACCCATCCAATCCAATATTACTTCGGAGCTGAATGGAAGCACAAAAGTGGAAAACTTTTGGCTCATTACCGTGAAATCTGCAAATACACGTGTTCCGAGCAGAAGCCAGTTACTCCTTAATCCCAATTTTTTCACACCCTCGACCAAACGCTCAACTTTAGCTTCCTTGTACAAAAAACTTCTAATTCTGGCCGTAGTGAAAACTCCATGTGCATTGCATAGATATGTCCTTCTTGGTGTGAAAAAAATCGCATTTTCCATATGGGAAAACATGATTTATGCATAGATCGGAAAAAAGGGGTGCCAGGTACCGGGAGAGCCAAAAATTGGAAACATTTCCTTGACATGCTCATAAATCTTTTTGTGAATTTCAATTGAAGATTCAGTGACCTTTTCAGTCTTCACATGAAAATTCCCGTGATAAAAAAGTCGGGAAAAATGTGGCGACAAAACAAACTAAATAATAATATCGTATATGAGCTTTTAGTGGCCACATGAAGCGTAGGGAAATGGGCGTGCAAGAAAATGGGAGCAAACATTATCAACCTTTGACACAAATAATTCTTCATTGAACATACCATTTCCATTTCTATTGCCATCTACACTATACACGGCAAAATAGCCATAAAGTGGTTCATTTCTTTAATGTGACCGCAATAAGAACTTGTCAATTTCTTTACATGAGCACATATTTCCCGAGTACACATTATTATAATGCAAACACCGCATGTATTCAACCAAAGCAAATAAGTAACCATACGTACCAACTACTATGACCTAACTAATTGCAAATACCATTTCCTTGATTTGATGAACGAATATTGAATGTAGATACCACATGTTTTCCCTTTTTTCATCTTTTATTAATATTGCGGACAACTTGGTAGCATAAACGAGTAAATGAAGGGATCGTCTGAGTGAGGAGTGTGAGCAAATACTAATATAATGGCATCAAAGAGCGAAAAAAACGACATAGTCAGAGCATTTGTGCATGGAAGAGTGAGCATTGTGAACTTCTATGTGAGTTCTTTCTCCAGCAGCAGGAGCAGCATTAGTTAGTTAGTAGATTTGGTTGGTACATCACGTAAAACGTACATAGCATGGGACACAAGAGTCTTATGTGTTTGCTCCATCCATAGGATTCAAATGAGCGCAAGGCGGTGAGTATCGATCTGCTGAATGGAATGAGATTTTCACGGAACTACTACTAAAATTTCACATGTTAAGTCTCTTGGTGTGTGTATACTAGGTAGAAAAAGTGTGTGACAAAGTACTGGTGCTACATCTAACGTAATAGTCATAATATTATTAGTTTTTTATTAATCGATCCCGGAACCCAGTTGTTTTAGGTAGAAAATTTTCCTCTACCCGTCCACTGTATTATTTATAACGTGAAAGAGAATTAGAATTAACTAACTGTGTTGGCACTTTCTCTATAGTACACACCTGTCGTAATTTTTTATCATTTACAAAAAAAATCACTTTCATTATTTTTCTCAAACTAACTTTCACTCAATGGGTACAGTTAGTTAGTTATATCATTAGTTAGTGACAAAACTATCGTCGTCTGAATTATTATTGTGAGTGTGTTACGTTTTAAATGCTCAGTAGTATCATGTACAAACTGTGAAGACGAAACAAAAGTTGTTTGTCATAAATTACAGCCGGAGAGAGAGAAAAATCATTTTTTTCCGCTGGTCCCTCTCCTCATTTTTTGCAGACTATACATATTGTTACTCACTCATCCTAACTAGCCTGCATGTGGTCTACAATTGTACGTATTACTACCAATAGACCCAACAAACTGTACATCTTTCATTATGATTATATAATTAATTATGATCACCACCACTCTGTATAGTGTTCACTGATTGAATGAAATGGTCCACCCTTGTTGTGACTACCCTTTGCAATCTTCCGTTTCTTGTCTTGCCCTTTATGACACTGTGAGTTTTTTATGAACGTTGACAAATTTTTGTGTAAACAAGGTCAAGAAAACAAAAGAAGAGACTTTTGAGTTGTTAGCTGCTATAGTCGCACCTTTATTGCCAAATTATAGTTTGCTATTGAACTCATGCCAATCGTGTGTCATGTAGTTCTTCGTCCATGTTGTTTGTAGTGCAAAACTAGTTGGTTAGTTTAGTTTAGTTAGTTACAAACCAGTAACTCAATACTTACTTACCTGTAAATAGTTCACCTTTGTACAAATTATATGTGGGCCGCTAAATCATTCAGTTTTTAAAGCTTCTGCTGCATACTATAACATTACGCTTCCCCTAAAGTCTGTAATTAACCAACAGCATTTAGTTTGAACATGGTTGGATATTTAGTAGCTAGTTAGTTAGCTCGCTCTAAATGTACTTACACCTTATACAGTGCAAAAAATGCTCAATGTTGTATGCAAATAACATTGTGTGTGTATTGTCCAGGTCTGGGTTTTCATCAGATCTATTTACCATATGAATGAATTACTTACAACATTTGATGCTTGGGTGGCTGCCGGTAGAGTTCCTGATTATGGTAGACAATTTATTGAAATAGCAAATTTGAAAAAAATTCAAAAGCCTATAATTAGTTCTAAAAACACAATTTTATTTATTGTAGGGCCAATTAGCTCCAGTTTCGATGGTTTTTTTGTGATTCTCTACGTAACGTATTTTGGACTGTCCATATTGCTCATTGCGGGTGCACATTCGGTAATACAACACCATAAAAGTTAAAATGCATACATGGTCTCCTGCTTAACTAACAATGTGCATTTGATAACATTGGACAGCAAAACACAGACAAGTTGAACACCTGGGTTTGCCTCACATCTATTGTAACAATAGTGCAAATATCCATTTTTCAAGGCTCTCTCATTTTTGGGCTCACATATTCACTGGCCTCCACAGAAATGCCTCCAGACTCGTTCTACAAGGAACCACATCGGGAGTTTCGAATTCTCAAGATCCCACTCCAGGCCTTGTCCTGTTGTGGCATGTTCTACACCCTGTACGAACTGTGGATAGTGAAACTCTTTATAGATGAAATTATTGAAAGTGCTGACGAATGTCTAAGTCATATAGTGGACTACAATCATCATGAGCATCATCAGCTACATCATAGCAGGCATAATAGCACGATGATGAATCCAGCAAATACCAGAACTACTGCCGCCTAGCCCATGTACATTGTATTTAGCGATGCAGTCAGGGCTTTAACTAACTAACTAACTAACAAACTCAAATTATACAATGAATTCAGTTCGTTAGTTAGGTTAGTACAAGTGCTGACTGTTGTTATTCCAAAAAATATATAGCTACTATTTTAAAACGGTGCAACTTTGTAGATGGGTATTATTATGTAACGCAATGAGAAATGTATAAGATTCTTCCTCCATGAGTTAAGAAATGCATTGAGATTACTTACTTAGCAAACGTACTAACTATTAACCATAATTTATTACTATATGATGCAGATGTAGCAATTATTATTTATGTGTAATTAATATTACTAAACTTGGAAGGCCTATATATGAAAATTATTTTTCAGAATAATTCTTGTACTTCACTGTTCCGTGCAATTCCGTACTTATACTAACTAACTAACTACATTGGCCACTGGTTGCCAAAAAAATTGTTACTTGATTTTGTTACCGTCCTGACTTACTTTCTCACAAGAATGCTGCCATGAAATATTTATTATTGTTGTTACGGAGTGAGTCGTATGCTGAGGTGATACTTAAGTGATGGGACGGGAAAACCAACTATTGCTGTTCTTGTGTTCAGTCTCCCTCACTCAATCAATGTCATGTTGGATTATGCTTCATTTGAAATACAAAAAGCAATGTTACAGGATTCTATATTGACTATGGACTACAACTATGACTTATGATATTGAGATTACAAATTTTTACAAATGATGGTTTATCAGGAAAGTTGGAATTACTCCTATATAGTGAGCATGCGTTGTGACTAATCTGGTATTATTATGGAAATCAAAAGAGACAAATAATATATTGTTACAGCAATTTACGAATTTTTTATGCGCTTAACAGAATACTCATTGCTTAAGATAAGTTTTAATTTAGCTGGAACGAAATTAAAATGTATTCCATTGCATAATATGCAGTTAGTTAGTTAGTTATATTTAATTACAAATGAATGCAGTTTTTAAGAAACAAATCCGATAAAAACTCATGCAATGTTATGCTTACAATAAACTATGGGTTCCCATAGTCAAAATTTGCAGTAAGTAACTAAAAGTAAATGAATTTGTCAAGAAAGATGCAAATTGAAATTGATGCATTTAATTGAGTATGCAAAAATAATATTGTTGTTGTTTGAACAGGACTTATTTTGCTACTAATGTGCAATTTGTTATATAAGTTTTCCGGTAATATGGTAATTTTTCAAGGGATGTTATAAGATCATGGAAATGTGATAGACAATGTTATTGAGTACATATTAACTGTTGATATGTATGTTAGATTTACCGCAGTTTCGATATAAAGTTCGTCAAATGTAAAATCAGTCAAATGTAAAGCATCAAAGAAGTAATGCTCAAAATATTAATAAACAAAAAGGGAGAAACAACGTTAGTTTGATGTTTCAATCACGATAAATGCATTTACGTCATTCTTACTTTTAAAGGTTTTGAAGCCCAATGCAAAAGAGAGGGCCATCTGCATGGATTGTTCGACAAGATATTACTTTTTTAACCCCCTACTGTACACTTGTTCTGGTGCAAGTTAACAAGTTAGTTAGCCCAAGCACGCAACAACAAACAATTATATTAACAAACTGAATATTTGCTTGTATTTAGCCCCTGACGTGCACAAAGTGAATTACAAAAAAATTACAATTACTCAGCCCATTGATTTGCATTGATAAATGGAATGAAATGAAGCCAGACAATGTTTAGCAGACTGGATTCTGAAATCCATCGTTGCATGCACAAAAAAGAAAAAAATCAGTGTACCAACCAAGTTACATTTCCAAAAAGCACTTTGATACGGAATATACGTCGTAGAGCCATTGTTGCAATCAAATTTGAATAAAACGTGCTTTCATTTATTTCACCGAGGCATTTCTCTTCCCTTTCAACTTTAGTCATATCAAGTTTCCTCGTAATTATAAAGGTTTCTGATGCACGCAATCCTTTACAATTTACCCCATTCATTATACCAACCAAAGAAATCTTACAAGTATAGTGAATGGGAACTTTTCTTTTCAAAATATAATACAGTGCTGCTTTCTGTGCATGAAGGAATGAAGCCCATCTGTTGGTTAGGTAGTACGCAGCAAGAAGTAAAAATATTTCCTTTTTTACTCACTCACTTTTTATGCGTTGCATGCATACAGAGCAAACAAAGCCATCTACTTTTCCGGAGCGATTCGGATGCAGACCGAAAAGTCACGTCATATGGATGTGAATGCTTTCTCCAAAACGGAGAAAAAGAAGACTTTTGCTCAGTACACAATTCGTACATGAAATTCTCACAAATGTAACCTGTATACCGCAACTTAAGTGGCCGTTAATTATTCCCTAGAGAGGGACTCCCGAAATGAATGCAATATGCTGTGAAGTCAATGCATTTCTTAAATGTGCAATTCGTCAAACATTCGGATTCTTTTTTGAAATCCGAAATCAGAAGAAATTTTTATTAATGAATGTCACAGATTCTTGAATATTGGTGAAAGTTACGTATTTCAACTTATATTCCCATTCCTTTTAAATGGGGATTTTTTTCCGCTTAAAATTGTATTTACATCCGTAATTTACTTGTGTGACTAAATGTTGATGGAGAAAAGCGTTTTACAATTTACTTTAGATTTTAAAAAGCTGCGTATGTGTTCGATGTTTTCAAAATGAAATACTGGGTTGAATGGACAACTTGGTTGCACTCAGTTTTTACGAACCTCAAGTGAAAGTTGGAATGGAATGTGTATGCATTACATTACCCGCTCCCGGAGTGGAAAGAAGCTTTTTGCGTAACTTTGTTTCCTTGCAAGCTTGCGAAATTTTTGACCTGTTTCAGGGTTATTCAGCTACCTACTTGTTGCGCATTATGGCAGCACTGCACCAAATTTCTCAAGTTCGAGTCCACAGTGCGTTTCGTTTACCTTTCTCTGGTTCTGTTTACATGGTTTTGCTTTATGAATAAAAAATTCAATGTTGCTATTTATGCCTTAGATTGAAATATAAAGTTAAAACTTTCATTCATTTAGTTCAGGAAAACTTAAATAATTACAAGAAACAATATCCCTTTACTTTGGAATCAAAAACTTATTTGATCTTCGAAGTGGTGAATATTTAACCCATTTACTATGGTAAACAATTTTATCAGAATGTTTAATAATGCAATGAACTCGTTTATCATCTACAGTAACAAAAAAATGCAAACAAAATGTTAGCTAAACTTACTTGGAGTAAGCCACCCTCACTGGATAAAAAACTTCCAGTCACATGACAGTTCCAGACTACGCACTAAAAGTATAGCTAAGTAACTAACAAAACTTGAGTATCCTCAGGGAAATGCGTTGTAATATTTTTATTTTTTTCCAGTCATGCCTTAAGTACGGAGAAAAATTTCAGCCAACCTACCCACACATATATGCATTACATACCATTCCCTGCTCACCAGACATTATCCCATTGGCAAAATATATTCGCACACCAGTGACCTAGATTTTTGCACACTCTGTCTGATAGCTTCGCTCTCACAGTCTACGGCCCATTGGTGAGTTAAAACGCAGTTTCCTATTGTGATCCCACTGTAAAACATAGTGCGTACCAAGTATTCGACCTTCGGTTGCTGAAAACTCTCTGTGATTGGCTGAAATGAGAGGCTCGTCTTTGCATAACATGTTTTTATGCAATCTGTTTCCGTACGAAATCACAGTGGCCAAGAGCACATGTCTGTATATGAATGGGATGAAAAGTCTGAAGACTTTGTTTGTGTTTTCGAGTGCTAGGTCGTTAATTTCTGGGAACGTAAGCAGGACCATGTATAAAAGGAAGCATGATATGCGTAGCACGATAACAGTTGAAAGAAACTCTTTGAAGCAATAACCTGTTTACCAAAAAAGTGAAAAGTAAATCTTGAACAAAACTATCCTTTCTACCATAGACACAAATTTTTTCCACGCGTTGTATTTTTTGTCAAAATGAAACGAGTCGTGAGAGCTGTGGCTAACATGTGTGTACAAATGGTGTGCGTACTATTATTTCCAGCGTTTGTTGTACTCATTACTCCCATTACTGTTTTAAGGATGATTACGAGGATGTAAAGTTAGTTTGAGTTTTGTGGATCTGATTTACAGGTACGTCGATTTCGATATTTTCTGCATTTACTTATAGTGAATCAAATACGCTTAGTAAAGTACTCATACACACAAATTCTAAAACAAAAAATTTTCCATGCAGATTCACCAGCTTGGATCAGTAGAAAGTGGCTGATGGACTCGAGCCATGTTTTTCATACAAAGTATTATATATATATGCTGCCTGCAGAATGGCATGATCTCATAGCTCCGTATTTTTTCCTTGGATTTCGCTGGAGTTGAGTTACCAAAACTCTAAAAGTATTCTACAGCTATATAGACTGACATCATGCCAATGGATGTGGTGATGTCAGCTTGACAAATACATAAACCTCAAAGATGCTCCAGCATTGCTCAATTTTATTTGTTCTAACTAGTTATGTCTATTAATTTTGTTTGCTGGCCAAATGGGAATTTTGTTACCTTTAGGAAATTATAGCTGCACTTTGAAAAGTGTAAAACTAAAACTATATTTATACTACAGTAACTTAAAACTTGAATATTTATAACTATTAAATAAAAGACGGAATAAAATTTTCCCATCAAAACTTAATTTGCTGTGCATAATTAATCCCATTATTCCATTATCCGAACTTTATTGCTTCATCTTCCATGAGAAAACACACAGCTTCTCATATCGCGAAAGCACGCAGACTAAAATTAAAGCCACTTACAGTCGTCTTTTTATTTCATGTGACATCATTTGCCCTCGGGCTTGTCTAGTTGCATTAAAAATTCCATGTTCCACCCTGTTTTTTTTCATATGTGACTCCAGTTCTAATGCAATATAATTCCCATTCCATGACACACGTAATAAGATTATGCAATAATCCTCGGCTGAATTGGCTGAACTTGATTATCGCTTAGTTAGTAAACTGGAAGTCACATGCAAAGTAAATGAAACTGGACTATTCATTTGAACTTTTTAAACTGGCATAAAAATAAAGTTCAAGCCCAAGTTCACACATTTCCATGCAATGCTGTCACTATGTGACTATGAAAGTTTTAATCTACTACAAACGTGCTCCAATGCTGGGATCCAATGGTTATGCTTTGCTACAAACCTACTTGAATTTTTTACCCAGAAAAAACACATGTTATTCTCAGGGACACTACGACTACATTATATGATGCAGCTGCCTAAATCTTCTGCTTAACCTTATACTCCAGCAGCACAGCGCTAAATCTCATTCTTTCTAACTAGTTTGCCGTCTAGCTGTGTACGACCGTAGCAACTAACTTTTGAAATCGAAAAAAACATTGCTAATTTAATTTCTATACATTGTTAAAGTTAATACTTAGCGTTACAAAGAATCATGTCTGCACCAAGGATTTACATTGCCGATCCGGTCCATGCCGTTTGTGCAGATATCCTCATGAATCATGGATTTGTGGTGGACAAAATTAAGTTGACCAAGGAGCAGTTACTGGACAATATTCAGGTTTGTGGAATTGAAGAAAGATTTTGGTGCCCATTTTAGGTTATGGCTTGATTTCCATGATTTCATCTCCTAGAATTTTGATGGAATGATTGTCCGTTCGGAAACTAAAGTGACAGCTGATATTCTCGAGGCTGGTAAAAAATTGAAGATTGTCGGAAGGGCGGGTACAGGAGTTGACAATGTGGACTTGGATGCAGCTACCAAGAAAGGAGTACTTGTCATGAAGTATGTTTAATAGTTGTCAAAATTACAATTATTGTTGTCAGTCAATTGAAAGCTCATTTGGTTAATGGATACAGCAATGTTACTCTTCAGTAATATAACATATTGATAATTTCAGTACTCCTGGTGGAAATACTTTGAGTGCCGCCGAACATACTTGTGCCTTGATTGCATCTTTGGCTAGGTACTGGTGCATAATGTGAATACGTGTCATTCATGCGATTCTAGATAATTTTTAAATTGTAAACAAACTGCAATTTTTTTTTTGTAATTAAGGTGTCTTCCACAAGCTTGTGCCTCACTGAAAGCAGGAGAGTGGGATCGCAAGAAATTTGCTGGAAATGAGCTTTACGGAAAGACATTGGCAATCTTGGGTTTAGGAAGAATAGGAAAAGAAGTTGCCATCAGAATGCAATCCTTTGGAATGAAGGTGAGCACTATTATGAATCTTTGGAAAAATTTTTAACAAAGAATGAATTAAAGATTCTGAGAATTTTATCTTAGACCATTGGATTTGACCCAATAGTCTCTAAAGAAGATGCTAAATCTTTTGGCGTGGAAAGCATGTCGTTAAATGAGATCTGGCCTCTTGCAGACTATATCACTGTTCATACACCTCTGATTCCCCAAACGAAAAGTAAGCACTTGTTTTTAGTTAGCACATGCATTAGTTAGCACATGCATTAGATTTAATTTGATATCCTTTTTAATTGCAAATATTATTTGTTGTACAGACTTGATTAACGACAAAGTATTCAGTGAGTGTAAGTCTGGCGTCAGAATCGTAAACGTAGCTCGAGGAGGGATTATCGATGAAGAGGCCTTATTGAAAAACTTGAAGAGTGGTCAATGTGGTGGAGCTGGATTGGATGTGTTCTTGGAGGAACCACCAAAAAGTGCATATTATAAGTAAGTTGATACAGCTGATACAAACGTGTTTCTATAGTTTGTAGCCTTCTTTATTGACTGTGCAAGCGTGATTTATATTCTATAGAGAACTATTGAGCCACCCCAGAATGGTTTGCACACCACATTTGGGAGCTAGTACAGCTGAAGCTCAGTTTAGAGTGGCTGAAGAAATTGCAACACAGTTTGTCACCTTTTTTCAGGTAAGAATTTATGCTACATTTAATACCTTAATATCTAGCTGTAGTTTTTTATGATTTAAAAAAATGTCGAGGGGATTTTTAACTGTCCATGGGGTAAACGGTTGAATTGACTTGATTAGAGCTGCAACTGACTGACTGACTGAATGAAAAAATGATTTTTGGTAAAAAATTTCACCGGGCTAAAAGCTTGACTTTACTGGAGTCTATTATTTATTGTCATATGAGTTGAGCGGCCGACTACAGTGTAGATTTATAAAGCCAGTCGCTATATTGCAACTTGTCAACTAGCTAAAAGTGAATTTCATTATGTAATGATTGTAAATCGAATCAGAAATGTAGAATTTAGTAACTGCAGGATTATTATTTTCAGAGTGGTTAATTGACGATTAAGTTTAGACAGATTTTTAGCAACACATTTGACCATTTTTACAGAAAAAAAAAGATAGATCTTTTGTCGTCTACGTGTACATGCGCAAAGACATTTATTTAGCGTCACTCGTCAAACGAAACTGTCCAACGACGTTTAACTACTACATTGATTGTGGTTTATGGAAAACGAGAAAAAATATCTTCTAATGAATTTAAGGTACAACAGCAAATTCTATTGCATTTTCTAAGCGTGGTGAGAAGTCTTCTATCTCTATGCTTTGGACGTATTTAAGAATTAAAAACATAAGAGCCAAGTAAAAATCAAACCCAGGACGTCCTCCATGGATTACATAATATGTGGTGTTATATTCGTTGCTGGTTGAAGGCAACTTCCAAATGTAGCTATTTTGTGGCTGCATAGAATTTGTGGTAAAACTGACAATCTTTGTGACAGGGTAAAGGATTTCCTGGAGCCGTAAATGCTGGAAACCTTCCAATAGCTATGGCTGGAGATAATAAGCCGTGGGTTTTGCTGGCCAGATCTTTGGGAATCGCCGCATCTGTTTTAGGAACAGTTAGCTCGTTCGATATCACAGTTTGTGGTACGTTTTTCTACAGCTCTTTTGCAATATTAATATAATGCATTCAAGTCTTTTAGGACAGTTTTATTATTATCTTTTGTATTAACAGGGTTTTTGGAAGAAACGAGCTTCCTCACCACTGCCGTTCTTTCTGGATATCTGGTTGGAGACTTGAATGATTCCAGAATCAATATGATCAATGCCCCCGCATTAGCTTCCGAGAAAAAAATTGAGCTTAAAGTATCAAAAGATAAATCCATTCCATCTGGAGGACCCAACTTTTTGAAAGTGGGTGCTAAAGTTGGCGATACCGTTTTCACTTTGATTGGTAAGTTTAAAAAAAGTTTTGTCAAAATGATTAATACTACTGAACTAGAATCACTAGAGAACTAGATTACTATTTGATGATTGTTTATGCTAGGTAACTTTCTTGGGGAGGCTCCATTTCTGCAAAATATTGATGACAGCACTTTCAATGGCGGTTTGCCATTAGATGGGAACCTTTTGTTTTTTACCAGTGCATCTGGCAACAAAAAATTGTCGTCCGCTTATGCCGTATTGGAAGGTTTGTTCAAATTTTTCATATCATTTTATGAATGGTAACTTGAAGAGTTTCAAACTTTTTTCTTGTATGATGCAGATGCTGTGACAAAGAAAAATCTCACTCCTTCTGCATTATTTGCGTCTTCAGTTGGGAAAAACTTTGTTCAGTGGCTGGTTGCAAGGGTTCCTGAAGTTCCTCAGAAATTGGATTTCAGCGATGTCAAAGATGTCAAGTTTGTTGCCCACAGATATATTTGAACGAACTAATGTATTCAATCCATTCACCATTCTTAATGAATGGCAAAATTTGAGATTATGCTATATTTTGAATTTCTATTTTCTCTACACAAGAATCTTCTTACAACTCAAAACTTTACATAATGTGTTAGGACTAACATCTCGGTGCTTCATATGCAATCAAATGATAAAATACTAAAGTAAACTTATAGTCTATAAACTGTTAAAGTCATAAATGACCGCCAAAAATTAAGTTTCGGAACGAATAAAAAACAAGTCTTCAAGTTGTAACGTATTACTCTTTTGAGTCATGGTTTTCATTTTTCATAAGATTTGAGATAATATTTTATTTGAGACTTGCACAATTGAACTATTTATTATTGCTTTATTTCTATTGTGTCAAATATACTGATATTTATGTTTACAATGACAGTGGGACAAACACCTAGTGAGTAATGAGTTTCTTCGCTGTGTCGAACAGTACAATAGAATCAGCTTATTGACGACTATTTTCTCTAGCCCTCTCCAACAATCGTTGGTGATACTCATCCCAAAATAATGTGGCCTCTGTGCGTATAAAATCCGGTTCAAGGATTTCCCTAGCAATAGGATCGGATGCCAAATCTTGTTGGTTAATCAAGTCTTCATCTTCATCAGACTCAATTTCTTCATCTTCTTCTGCTTCTACCAAATGTGCAAATGAAGCCTCTGTCCTGCCCCCAATATCACTGCTGTTGTCTTCTTCATGTTCATCTCGTACAATGTCTCGCTCATCTTCATTCCTTTCATTTTCAGGATTTTGTAGATTTTCTTCATTGCCGTTCAATTCTGGTTCACCATTGTTAGTGGCTTGTAAACTGCTCCCAGCAAATTCCTCTGTCTGCTCGTTATCATGATTTTCACTCTCTGGTTCTAGTTCATATTCTTCATTCTCTCGTTCAGTTTCAAATTCTTCATTCTCTCGTTCAGTTTCATACTCTTCATTCTCTAGTTCAGTTTCATATTCTTCATTCTCTAGTTCAGTTTCATATTCTTCATTCTCTAGTTCAGTTTCATATTCTTCATTGTCATATTCGATTGCATATTCTTCATAGTATACGTCCT
>Ga0210040_10001566_pt1 | contig 34181 bp, 19 predicted proteins | sample CryGeyCG12114_NA_FD_185462 | JGI IMG/M metagenome (GOLD analysis project Ga0210040, IMG submission 185462) | Groundwater microbial communities from aquifer - Crystal Geyser CG19_WC_8/21/14_NA (SPAdes) (version 2) | ecosystem: Environmental > Aquatic > Deep subsurface > Groundwater | place: USA...
TTCTAGTTCACAGAAACCTACGCTATAGCATCTAACTAACTATGGCCGGCAAAACAGTTTTTGTCACTGGAGGTAAGCAATTGATTTTATGCATTCAGAATTCCCCACTATTTTTTACGATATTTTTTCCCATAACATTATTAGTATTGGTTGTCGTTTTTTTCCAACAGGTGCGGGCTATATTGGAAGTCACTGTTGTGTGGAGCTTTTAAATGCAGGATATAAGGTGGTGGCTATCGATAACTTTGCGAACAGGTAGGCAATAATAATACAGCCCTGAACTCAAATTATTCTCTTTGGCTAGTTAAGCATTACTTAAACCACGTATATTATAAGCAAGTACTTTACTTGTAGTTAGTTAGTTAGTGAACGATATGAATGGAAAGAATTCCCGATTTTGTGTCCAATCAGTTGTAGCCCTGTTGTAACTTTTTGTGTAAAATGTGACCAAATGGAACCTTAAGCAAGTGATCCATGAAATTCATTTAGTTTCTTCAATTGACTTCCTTTGCTATTTCATGAAAGGCGAATATGATTATTGCATAATAGAACGGAAATGCGTACATTAATTTAGGTAGGTAGGTAGTTAACAAACACTACATTGTAGTTAGTTAGTATTACCATGTGAAATTATTGAGTGACTGAATCTTTTGAAATCCGTACCGGATGGGATGTAGTAACAGGAATAATGGGATTTTCTTGAAAGGTGATTTGAAAATGTGTTTGTTGCGTAGTACAATGAAGATTCCTTATGCATAATAGTCCCAAACTGCCTTAAAGTGTCGTTTATAGGATGCGACATGTTACGTAGGCTTTGTTGTAATGGCTTTTGTGTTTTTTGAATTTTCAGTGTGGAGGAAGATGGGACTGCTCCTTCTTTGAAGAGGGTGGAAACTATCACGGGAAAACCTGTGACTTTTTACAAATGCGATCTATTGGATGCAGCTAGGCTAGGAAAGATATTTTCCCAGGTAAATATCTTCTAAATAGTATAATGGGAGCGAATGCACATGGGATTTAAATGCAGGGATATACAGTGGAGTGATTATGGATTTTTGAAATTTTAGCATCAAGTGGACTGCGTAGTACATTTTGCTGCAATCAAAGCAGTAGGAGAATCAATGAAACTACCTTTGCAATATTACAAGAACAATTTGATTGGGACAATTAATTTACTTGAGGTATGGGTTAGCAGTAAGAATGCAATCTGTGTTTTGAATGGGTATATAGGAGATTGTATGTTGTTTTCTGTATTATTTGCAGGCTATGAAAGCTGTGAATTGCTATGACTTGGTTTTCTCAAGGTACTAAATTACGTTAATTATGCGAATTGTAAATAATTCATTTTTTGACACTAGCATTTGTTTATGTCAGCTCTTGCTGTGTATACGGGGATCCGGAATTTCTCCCAATTACTGAAGGTAAATGCGCGTTGTAAAATGTATACTTATGGTCGTGCTAACTTTCATAATAATGATTTTTTAAATGACTGTAGATCACCCTACTGGAAATGTTACGAATGTGTATGGAAGAACGAAATATTTCATTGAAGAGATGTTAAAAGATTTGTCAAAATCTGACGAAGTAAGTTATGGACCAAAAAAGAGTAGTTTGAAATTAAGTACAGCATTTTAAGTTTAAAAAAATGTTTGGATGAAGAAATGGAATATGATTTCTCTCCGCTATTTCAATCCTGTTGGTGCTCACCCATCCGGTCTTATTGGGGAAGATCCTACTAAAGATGTTCATAATGTGATGCCGCTGATAAGTGCCGTAAGAGAAATTATTTGCACATCAAACCTATCATAGAGCTGCAAAATTACTAATAGCAAGTTTTTTGTTTATCCAGGTTGCTTTGGGCAAAAAACCCCATGTGACAATTTTTGGAAGTGATTATAACACACCAGATGGAACAGGTAACTAACAAATTTTAACTAACATGGCGTCTCATTCGGTTTGTGCGTGCAGTACAGTAAACACTAAACAAAAATATTTTTGTTTCGATTCGACGTTTTCCAACTATTTCCATTTTCCCTAAACATGTTTTTGGAGTGGAAAGTTTACGAACTTTTGAAAAAGTCGTCTAACTAATACATACGTTTCGTAATTCGGTGAGTAGTCAATTAATACAGTAATTTATGAATTCCAGGTGTCCGGGATTATATCCATGTCATGGACTTGGCTTCAGGTCATGTGGCAGCATTGAAAAAACTGCTCAGTGAGCATCTTTGTTACAAGGTACGTACATTTAGTCCCTAAGTTAGTACACTACACCTAAACTCCTAACAATACAATTCAAACAATTACTGCCCACACGGATTCAAACCTTCAAATCTCATGTTTGTGCAGTTGACAATTAAGAAGTTAAAAAATCACTTGACGTTTTAACTATAAATCATAGAATGCACATAAAATATATATAACTGGTCATGTACTTTCATCATTCTATACATGTCTTTCTCAAACAAACAAATGCTCAACGGGATATATGGACTATTCATACAAATACTCTTTGTTGTCCTTAACACGCCACATGCAGGTGTATAATTTGGGTACGTTTGCTACTACATGTGCATGTTACCTGAATTTTTACTATTCAAGAAAACTGAAATCTGTAGTTGGTAGCCAAAGTTTTATTCTAGATACTGAAAGTGTCAATATATTGATATGAATTAACTATAGGGCTAGGGCAAGGGATTTCTGTAAAGGAGTTGGTAAAAAAGTTCGAAGAGACTACAGGGACTTATGTACCCCTTAGCTATGGACAAAGACGATATGGAGATGTGGGCACTTTAGTTTGTCATGCGGATTTGTCCTATAGTGAGCTCCAATGGAAACCTCAATATGATTTGGCTAGAATGTGTAAGAAGATTCATATTTTGCAAATGTAACTGCGATGTACAATGTAAGGTACAATTGCAATGTTTCTTCAGGCTGATTGGAGTATTGGAGTTAGAATTGCCAGAGTTTTTGGTCTACAGTATAACAGATGTTATTATTATTGTTGCATGATAATAAATAATTGTGGTGTGGAATTCATGGGTTATTTAATAGCGGTATTAAACTAACTAACAATGGAATTTTGGTGAGAACATGACGCAGTAGTCACCAATGCATGCAAAAAGTTCGTGATATAATGTTATTTCACCCTGTACCGGTCAAATATAGTTACTATCGGTTGCATGGCTGCAATATGAAAGATATTTTTATCAATAATTTTCCTTGTGCTAATAATTTTTCTTCACAAAGGTTCTTATGCCACTAACTAACTTACTAACTGTGCTTTTTACATTTATTAGACGTACAACCTGGGTACTGGGAAAGGGGCCTCCGTAATTGACCTGATTCATGCTTTTGAAAAAAGTTCCAACCGCTCCGTCCCATATTTGTTACAAGGGCGACGTGAGGGTGATATTGTATCCATGTATGCGAATCCTTCCCTTTCAATTAAAGAGCTAGGATGGGAAGCAAAATATGACATCAACGCTATGTGTACGGCACCTTAAATAAGAACTATATTTTTTTCGCTTTATAGTTGAATCATCTTATCAGCCTGGAAATACATTATGATGTTGTATCCTTGCTGCAAACAATATAAACTGGTTTGAGTTCATGCATAATTATTTCTTTGTACTAATTGGTAAATTTAGGTGAAGACTTTTGGAGATGGCAATGCATGAATCCCGAAGGGTACAAAGGAGGGGACATGGATATTCAAAAGAGCATTCCCACAGGTACAAATGGGACCGAGAATGCAAATAATGGCATTCATACTGCCAATAGTAATGGGCATGACAATAATATTGAGTAGGGTGTGACATTTTACACAGAATCTCAGAGCAGGGAATGGTAATGCACTTATGCAATGGTAATTAGTAATGGACTTTTATATAGTTTTAACTATTGTGAACTTTATTCACTCAAACATTGGAATTTTCAATGACCAGAAGACTAAAAAAACTGCCTCAATCATTCACGCAATGTATGTAAGCAGAGTGCGTGCTTTGTAGCATGTATGAAAATCATAACTGAATAATAAGTTTAAACAAATAAGTTAACAGGTTGTGAAGTATTGGTAGTATACACGAAATCGGTGAACAAGACAGGACATATTTAAATCACAGATGCTACTTTTTAATTGTAACTCAACTCGTATATCTATATATTTGCACCAATAGAGATTAATAATAAATACAAGTGGTTTGGTTTACTATTTACAAGATGCAACTGTTGCAATGATATCTTGCATGCATTGATGGTTAGTTAGCACTATTTTAACAGGAATGAAAAGATAATTTTTGTTAAAACTAAGTACTTTAGTTAGTTAAGCTACAAAAAACGAGTATAAATTTGCTTGTACACTGGAATATAGCTTATGCTAGTTTAGTATTGTATACAAAGGTGCTGTTACATGGCACAACAAATGACAAAATAAATAAATAATCACTTATTTGCAACATTAATATTCTTTACATTTGTAATCATTAGCATCATTTAGCCATTCCATGTTCATTTCGAACGCCGTCAGTCTCATTAGCACGACCAATTTTACACACTTTCCTCAATGTCAATTCTTAATGCTACAATTACGAACTAGTACATACAAGTGTTTTAAGTTTATAAATGTCTATAAACAGACTAGCGAGTAACATAGGGAAATTAACTTGATTTCCTTATAGTTTTCAACCTGATTGTTTCTTGATAATAATAAAGACAACAAACCGTGTTACACAAAGATAAAGTACTGACATTTGCCTTTATGTGATCAAATCTACGCTCAACTCAAGGTGTTGAACATAGATGGTAACAATAATAAATAGAAATAATATAGTCCACATAAAGACAAGGTGAAAGTTACATAGTGTAATTTGTTTAATTCACAGCCAGCCCTTGGAATCCATGATTTGATAGCGTCAATTGTTGCAAGATAAGATCGCCTTCTTCTCCCATGAGCAAAATTGTTTGTTTCGCAGTTGCACGAACTTGATCACTTTTGTCAGTTTGTGCAGCATAGGCAATTTCTTCGGCAGCTTCGAGTACACCCAAAACGCCTAAGCAAATGCATGCTGACTGCCTATCAGCTGGGATATCAGACTCCAGCATATCTTTGGTACAATCAATCAGCTGAAATGCAAAAGTACAAGAAACTCATTAGCTATTGTTCACGTTTCACGTCATGTAAAATTTGAACTTGAATGAATATTTGTTTCCATTTCACCTGTATTCGATTGGAAGCATTTGCACTAGAGCTAGTTTCAATAAATTCCTTCACACAAGCGCTGACTGCAGGGTCATCATGGAGTAAATGTCTCAAAAGCATTACAAGAGCACTTTTAGCAGGCAGAGAATCCACTTCTAACATTTTCACTCTTTGGATTAAATTAGCTTTGGATGCATCGTAAAATCTACGCAGGAGTACTTCTGCAAAATAGTAGATATCACATTAGTTCAAAAATTTTAGTTGCCTAAGGAAAAACAATGTCAAACAATATGAAAATATAAAGTTTACCTTCTTCTGCCAAATCTTCTACCAACTTGTGAAAGCAATGCTCATGGGGTCGAAGAAACGTAAGAAATTGAAATACGGTAAGTACAGCACTTGGTTCAAACTCCTGTGCATCCATTATTTGCTGAACGAGAAGTCGGCTCACACCAGAGGATAAAGACTTCTCCCTTGGGAATTCATAAGTGACTACAGGACGGATTTCTTCTTCCAGTCCATGAGCCGCTTGATCTGCTGTCACACAAAGGGCTGAGCCATTACAGTCTGTAATTCGTTCCCACAGAACCTGAAACAATAGGCAAAAAAATCAGTGAGCTGGAATCAATTGATTTGGGAAAATCATTCAATAGTGAACATAGAGGGAGGGGGTCTTTTCTGGAGCACTAGTCAGCATTATTAGAGTTAGAGTCAATCGAGTTGTCTCTATTTAGCCTAAGATTTGAAGTTTTTGTGCATTTTTCTGCCAAAAAATTAATATGCACTTAAGACAGCAAAGCAAACAAGATTGTCTGCTTTAGTTTGGGTGATAACAAAATCGAGTAGCTGTAGCTACAAAACAGAATACAGTTCTAATCTGGATCGGAAGAACCAAAACTTTTAATGAATCTCTATTCCTGGACAGTAACTAACTATACAATTACTTTTAGATAATTGAAACAAAGAAATCCATATCTTTATGAGAATTCAACTTACTTGTAGTTTGGGTAATGAAGCCAACTCAGACAATGCATTTGCAGAGATATCGTCATTTTTTACTCGACTCATAATGCTTCCTAAAATCAGCCCCTGTTGCTGAAGTTTTCCAATAGCGTCCTTTTCCCTCCGTTTCAATGGACCAAAAGAGCCCAAGTTCTGTAATCAGCACACAAAGAAAGTCACAGTTATGATCAAAACTACAGTATTAAAGAATAACATAATAGTTAGCTACAGACAATTTAGTTCCGAATCCCGGGACACTAAAGCCGCGGTGTAGCACCCAGACCAAGATAAGGGGGAAAGTAACTGACGGTTAATAGTGAGCAAAAATGGAGAGGGGAAATGAAATACGACACAAATGAGACGTATTAAAGATTATTTACTTAGGAACTAGAAACCAACTATACTACCAACTTCACAAAAAAGTACCAGCAGCTTTATACAATGAATTTTCGGTAAGTAACTTAAGAAAGCAACACAGTACAGTCGGTTGTGAATAAAAATAAAATTGAAACAGCTAGGAACTCAACTCGGATTACTTTTTTCCCCTTTGAAGTTGACAAAGTATAGTACGAGATAGTACAAATAGTTAAATTAGTCAAAACTATCTGGGTGGGTAGTAAGTAAACTATACAGTAGAATTTCCCAAAAAGAAAGTCTGTATTTGTGACAAGTCCTTAAAAGAAAGTAAACGGGAGAAAGAAACTATTTGCGTTCATTGCTCGCTGCGAACAGTAATGATAATAGAGCTTGTAACTTTTACGACTTTTTGTGGTTTGGCGTGTAAGTACTACAATAGCATACCCATATTGGCAACTTTCCCCCCAAGTAATATCATGTAACTTTTGCTGACAAGAACAAAGTGACCACAAATCCATTATCCCACATTCTATTTTAATGAGCGAGCACATATGGGACCTCAACCTACACTCTTCAAATTAAGAGGGCGGAATTAATCAGACTTTAGTAGGGGAAAATTTAATGTATTCTCGGCGATAAGTCAACATGTTTGTGGCTTGTTTTATTATGTTCCTGTTTCACTTACGTTGATTAGCCGCAGACAAATGTTTATGTGCACTTCCAGAGCTAGATCAAGGTGATGATTCCCTGTCACCAGAGCCTGATTTGTGGAGGATGTCCCGGGAGGAGAATTTGAACGCGTGGGCGATGGACTTCGCGAGCTGGTTCCATGGCCAAGGGAGGAGATTCCAGAGTCTGTGGTTCTAGCAGTCATTTTGGGGTCGATTATTTCCTATCGACAATAGTTTAAAGCCGGTTAGTTAAAATCATCTGATCAAATTGGTAAAAAATTCATGGCAATGAGAAAAACTCAATAGGCTTGGGTTTGGTTGCAATATGCGGAATTTTAATTTTAAGCATGTTATGTCGTGCATAGTTTTGCCATACTTTCAGACGCTATTACAGGCTGGTGAGTTAAACTCACTGCACACATGGAATGTGTCAAAATCACAAATCTTTTAAACCTCGATTTAATCTATACAACTATGCAGGTTTTTAAGAATTTTCATGCACAATGTGTTGCAATGCCGACTACTGTAAAAAAGATAACAAGATTGAATGTTTGTGAACAAATTCTTGCATGCATAGCAAATATATACAGACGGTGTATGCACCAACACAACTAATTCTAGATGGCATGTTAACGACAGCAAAAAATTTATTATAATTATATGAAGATCATGTACATAACATGATTTATTACCGCGAAAAGCATGCAACTCAACTTAATCCTTACTGGGACCAGCTTGATAATAAAAAGCTAGCATACCATATTGTAGCATAGATCCACACAACACACTGCTCATTTAACATGGAATCAAAGTAGATGCGGCTTCACATATTGACACATAAAAAGCTTTCCTCGGCGAACTAGCTAACTGTTATTGTTCTCCACTACGAAGTAAATGCATTCAAAGGATTTGTGACGCACATACATACGTATGTAGCCTAGGACAAACTAAAAGCAAGAGAAAATTCCACTTAAAATGTAGCATGCAACTCACGTTTGAAGATCGATGGAAATGGTAGCGAGACGCGGAGGCGAATATGGGATTTTGATATCGAATTTCATGATGATGATGGCTGCTATTATTGCTGTCACCATTACTTTCGCCCAATAATGGCTTAGGGTCTGTGTACTCACTCAAGTCTTCGGCCACGGTGTCCAAAAAGTCAAAACATTCCAGAGCAGACTCAATATTGAGACTATTGGTACTGCTGGATGGAACAAGCAGTGGAGCACCCTAATATTGCAAATAACGGAACACAAAAGAAAGGGAAAAACATGTAAACAAACGACTATACACAAGTAAGTAAGTAACTTATTGCTAACTAGAACATTACATTAGCCCCCATGAAATAGTCGTAAAGAGAGACATCACATTTATTTATATAAACGAAATACACGCACAAAAGTCAACCGCATGTAACATAAATGGTGGACGTTTGACAACAAGATGAAGAGACCACGCACATAGAATTCCAATAAATGTACTCCCAGAATGCAATGATGCTACATTTGAAACTCATTATGTAGTCTTTACACATAAAATACACCCTTGTGCAGTTTTACATTCCAATCCCATGATTTTATGTGAAACTTTCTCTATAAAAGTTGCACTGTACATATACAAACAACAAGTTTAGTAAGTTAGGAACTAGCCCCCAGTCTGAAATGCTCAACTAACTACAACCCTGTGAGAGATCCTATATTTGCAAATAACGGTAAAAAATTGGAGTGCACTTTTTCTAAACGACATGTCATGAGCTCAAATTGGATGAAAATTGTTGTAAATATGGCCACTATTCTATAGTCAGTCACTACGTAGTATTCTATAAGCTGCAGGATATTACACAGTAAATACGACATGACTATGAAATGCCTCTATCTTTATTTGCTACAGTGCAATTCCGCTCACATTTTCATTCGCCCTAAATTCTTAAATCCACTTACTTGAATCATTCGCTCTAAACAGGTAAGATGCATTTCCAGTGCCTCCAATTCTGGATATTGGCCCTGAACATCTTCCAAGATACTTGCCAGTCTGGTCACATTTTGATGAAGAGAATGCCATCCATCCAATAACTGATTATCGGTGTCCATTGAGCAATGATCTTCATCTATCATGTCCAACTGTTGTGCCTGTTCTTCGCTCTCTTGAATTTCCAGAGTACCATTTCTTCGCCTCAAACTAGTGGAGGAATTTGGAGGATTGTTCATCTTTTTGGACCCCAATGAAAAATTACCACTGGGATCTGAACTCAGTGAATCTTTACGATCAGTTCGAATAAGAGTGGACGAAGTGCCATTATTATTATTAGTTGAATATTCCATCGATTGGTAATTTTGTTGCAACCGAGCGGATTTAGTGCCGGTTATCGATGAGAAACGAAATGATCCGGATGCATCAATAGTTCCAGACTGAGAGTCATGAGCCGAAGGATTATTACTGGTAGTATTACGTGGCATTGATGGGAAAGTTCGCCCCCATAACATTTCGGCAGCGGAGTTCCTACTGTCAGTATTATTTCCGGTTGTGGTTGAACCTGAGGAATGATTGTTCGTTTTGGCACCGTCTGGTCGAGTATTGATCATCCGATTTGTTGTGTTGTTACTGTGAGTGTGATTAGTTATACTGGGATTACTACTTCCCGGTGTGCTAATGCTCCTTTGGACCGAGTGGGTGTCTGGAGATGGGGATTTAGAACTTGAGTGAGCGAAATTGATTTCTGCTGGACTCAAACGTCGTTTTCTGGACGGCGAAGATGTTACCGAGCTAAGGCGTATGCTTCCACAATCTTCCATCATCTCCAGTGGGCTGGAATAAACGAATATGTCAACGTTACGATGGAGGAACATTTGATTACATTTCAGGTAAGGTAGACATTTTTTATTAAGTTAGTAAGTATATAAAAAAGAGGTTAGGGTGAAAAGCTGGATAGGCGATGTCTAAGGGATAAACTTTTCTCTAAGAAGTATTGAATTAAAGCGAAGTGACGGGGAAAATGTTAGGATTTAAAAAAACCTTTGGGCTGTGGGTTTTAAGTAAGGAAGTGGCAAAATACATGTATGTTGTAGTTAGTTAAAATAACAAGAAACGGAACTTACTTCCATGTAACCACCACATTTAGCTTGAGGGATCCACTTGGATTTAAATTCACAGTCATAAGTTGAGGCTGTGAAGAAAGGAGATCCGTGATCTCACAGAATTTATTTCCAAGCAGCATTTGTTTCCCAAGTGTTTTTACTTCCGATGCTTTGATGTACATTACTTCACCCAAGAGGCCTTTGAAAAGGGTGGTAGGACAGTCCCAGGTTTGGGAACCATCCTTCGCAATTTTGCCCTTGGTCTTCCATTTTTGCGCTCCATGCTTGATTGTGATTTCATAAACGTCTCCAGGGCACAGTCGAGCAAATCCTTGGATTCCTGAAACATTGTACGAAGAAATTGTAGTCTGAATTCTCGGTATTGTTAGTTAGTGAGTAATTAACATTAATTTGATTAAGCAAAATTCGTATTGCTCTCTCACTAACTAAACTAACTATGTAGCTTTTTCTTTACTATATCCTATTCTATACTACTGTAATTTCTTCTTATGTTAGCCTAGGGACTTTTCCGGAGATGGAAATGGCTACAACTACTATTATTCTTTCGTTCTCTACGTTTGTACAGATACGCAATCATTGAAATTAAAGTCCAGAATCGTGTCTCATAGTATCTACTTTTTAGCAGTAAATGCGTTTCTATTTGGAATGGAGAAATCTAGAATTGAAATTTTGTAACAGAAACAGAAGGGAGGGAAGATTGTAAAAAATTCAACGTAATATCATCGTAATGCAATAGCAGCCACATCCAGAGTGCTGCCAAACATACGTTGGTTTAATTATTAAAGTTTACAGAGTGCTTCTTTCCGCATTCCTCATGCGATTGATCGCATCTTCTCTATGCATAAACCTAGAGCTGAAGGCATGCATGATAATAGTGAGTGGTACATTCAAGCCACCCTTGCTCGATTAATACTTTTGCACCCCTCCACTGCTTATCCCAAAGCAATAAAATGTGCTGCCTCGGAATTGAATATATAAAATGTACAGGACTGTGTTTTAGAGCTACCGTAAAGATTGTACTAAAATTCGGAACAACACCAAACCACTACACAAACTTGAATACAAAATGAATTCATTTCAATGTGAAGATGCGATACATTATTCGTAGCACACATTTTTCTACAACACTGACTGGAACTGTAGAGTAAAGGGTGGGGGACAGAAAAATAATAGGTTTTTTCTGTATTGTTTGTTATAAAATGTAGATTACACACGAACCTTTCATTTGAATACTAAAGCTGCCCAAGAATGGCTCCAGTTGGGCTTCCAACGTACACATAGCTTCCGTACACTCCTTAAAGCCCGCTTTTACATTGGCAAGGGCATGCTCTTTCTCCTTGCCCTGTGAGATGGAGAAAGCATATGCCATGGCACGAACTCCTTCTCGCAACTTCAATTGCAGGTTGTATTGTTCCCCAAGCTCTTCAATTCGACTCAATTGGTACTCCACTTTCTTCAAGTGGCGTTCTGACGTCTTTGAGAACTGTGTGGATAGATAGACACATATATTATTAGATTCGATTCGAGAGTAATGAGAACAAAAGGATGGCTCCAAAAAAGTGAAGACATGCATGCATGCAGTAAGTAGCTAACTAAACAATGCTCCCTTGCATTGTTGTTTAGAAAATAATAGTGAGAGGAACTTGGTATAACACATCTTGTAAATCTTACTAACTAAACACAATCGTAGATACAACTAAAAGCGTCAATCCATTATATTCGCACACACTACGAAAAAACCTTTATTTGAAAACTACACATTTCCAATTCTGAGTAACATTCATTTCACAGTCCAAAATATAATAATTGATTCTAGGAAGCAATACGATCTGATTTTCTAAAGGTTACATTTTGCATCCCACAAATATTTCAAGACGTGGTGTGAAATTTAATAAATAAACTAGTGTGTAATTTAACCACGATGACCATGCAAAAATAGGATGCTTACAAAAAATAATCTCATTGTTCCCAAGCCTCAAATCAAGTCAGAAAATAGAGCGCTAATCTTTTGGTCAACAACAACGGAGCCACACAAACAAATCATGCACGATCTGTACAAAGATACTAAACAGTCTCGAGTCTATTATATTCTGTATTCACACGCATGCATGCGTTGGTACTCTGAGTGAGAGCAAATGAGCCGCATGAGTGAGCCTTGATGCAATTAACTTTTCCAATTCATTAGCCAGTCAGAAAGTGAGTGTATTTGATTGTTAAAATAATAAATTATCATGCAAATTTGCTGTTAAAATTAATCTCAAATTCAATGTGTGGAAGCACACACACAAAAGGCTTTGTGTGTGTACCAAAGGAATGAAACTTTCCCTTTCATCTGTATTACTCAATTAGAAAAGCTAAGTGATACGGGACTTCTATGTGCTGGTAGACACAACAAAGACAAAAGTTAAAACAAATGTCTGTACATGTGCACCAATCAGTTCATTCCTTCTCATTAGCATTAATGAATGGTGGTGGTGTGCTAAAGGGACAGAGAAAACGAAATATGGAATGATGATATTTACAAATTGTTTGTGTAGTGTGTATACACAACAGCTCTCGAGTATTCATGCGTTCTGGCTGTAATTATCCACTGTGAACTCATTTGTACCCACTTCAAATGGAATGACAAACTCCCAAATTTATTAGTCAATTAGCTAGTTAGTTAGTGACTAACTATGAGTTAACTACAAACCACACACATGCAGTTGGCATGCAAAACAAATTATTCATAGTTTAAAGTGTACCTTTTCCAACTCGTATATTCTGCCTTGTGACTGCAGAAAGAGAAAAAGAAGAATTTAAAATTAGATTATGTGCACCAATTTTTCAGTTTAGAGAGCTATTTTATAAGCGGCATATCGTTTCTTGCCCTTATTTTTTTAGCTGGCAAGCTATATGTAACATATTTTTAGCTAGTTACAAAATTTTGGTGAACAATTTGCACCCCACTATCTTGAAAGATTGAGTTCAAAACTAAGGAAACGATCCATGGGTTGGCTATTGTGTTGCACACTTTGAAAAGTAAGAATTTATTTCCATTGTTGCTGTTGCAATTTGCTTATTTTTTACATAAGAAGATGCTAACCCCAAAATTTGGAGAATACAACCAACACGAACTATTGTGAGTGGGTATTCTTTTTACTCTTCCTCAGTATAGAATCTATTATTCTCGCAGTCACCTTTCTTTGTTATTGGTTGACTGATCCATGCATTCATAATGATGATTTCGCAACCATTATTTATGTTGAAGATTCCTCAATAATTTGTATCACCAACATAAGTCACATTACTAACTATAGTTACTAGTTTCCATTCTTCCTCATTTAATTGTTAATTAGATGCAGCCGTATCGATGAGCTAAGTGGGTGGTTACAGACATTCTCCCATTGTTTGGATGCAGCAGCAATAATTAATTTCAGAGGGTTCGTTCTAGGAACAAAACAAAAAGTAACTCTCTAGGAAACATGTAGAAAATTTGCCCATGCAAAAATTTTCTAGCTAAAGTTTTCTATTAGTGTATACGTAACAAATGATGATTTGGGAAACTACTTGTTTTGCTTTTCTTATGTTAAATAGATGCAAGTGTGTGTCTTGTGTCTGAAGACGAAGCCCAAAGATACTTTAAGGAGTCCAAAAAAAACTCCAAAAATAGTGTCATCACTGTAAATTGGACTACACGACGTTAATGTGTCCGTTACAAATTGTATGCGAATTTTTCACATGCCATGTCACCTACATTTTACATTCTCTGATACAGCTAATCACACTTAACCACATATTGTTGCATAATCATGAGGGTTTAAATTTGCCAAACTAAAAGTTCCATGGCCCTATTCCTTATACCTTATGAGCTAACTACAGTCTGCCCTTTCACATGGCGAAACATAGGAATCATACTGGTACCATAATCTGAGAATCCAAAACCGGATGCATGCATGAAATCTTGAGCAGCTTCATTAAATTATCCCCATTTCATTTCATTACCTCACTGACACCAACCACAACCTTACAAAAAACCATGCTACAACCAAATTACACGATTCAATGCCGTTGCATCAAGTGCCAACTTGACTAACTAACTCAGCAACCATATTTATATTCCCTGCAAAAACTTGCCTAACTGGAATCTCTCACTGTCTAAAATCATAACCGACCACATAAGCCAACAGCCTACATTAGGCTCGCTCATCATTACACATGTAAATAGGCTGCGAGTGGTTATACCTTCAACCAACCAAATGGACCACTAACTAACTAACTAAACAGTAGCACTCTTTGTGTTTATAATAAATTCAATACAAGTACACACATACCTGACTCGAGTTGATGCTCAAGTCATGAATATTTGACTTGAGCTGATCCATCTCATCCTCAGAATCCCGTATACAACTCAGCAAGCCAGCACTTAGCGCTGTGATGGTAGCCCTCGTTTTATTTGGCCGAGGATGCTTAGGGATAGGTGCATTGTTGGCGATATTCTTGGTACTCCCGTACTGGTAATTATGATGATGATGGATGCTACTGCCATTGTTATGGCCGTGATGATGACCGCTACTCATAGAACCCCCATATGGAGATCCGGCACTACTACTGGCACTACTGCTCGTCAGTGTGGATAAAGAATTCATAAGTTTCCTGGGAACGCCTGGACTTCCGTAGCCAGCTCCCAGAACACCGGCACTCCAATTATCCCTGTAAATTTAAAAAAATAGGAGACTCAAATTTTTGCTGTTGGTTACTTACTACTGATCTACCATCCATAACTAACTAACTAACTGAGGGAGAAACCACCGTAAACATGACAATAGTTATTTGTTGAGAGCCATGGTGTACTACCAACCATGTCTGTATTTGTAGTGGTCGCATGACTATATTCATCTTCTGGTTTAAAAATGCGTACAGTAATTGGGCATGTACAACGGACATTACATACGTGGGTCGTTGGCCCACTCATATAGTTAATAATAATGCTTGCTCGTCATTGACAACTTTTTCATTATCATTCTACACGAATACAATTGAACTGAGTTGGTTAGTTAGTTAGTTACAGTCCATGTGTGTAAATGAGTTGTGCACACTGCACACACGCCATCATACATATGTAGAGTTCAAAATTTAGGTTAAGACGACACACAAATCACGGTCATCACTGTTTACATATTTTGTTTGTAATGGTATGTGGATCATTTGGACTATTTTTCTCGCTCGGGAATGTTGTTATGCATTCACATGGCTGCCAAACCGTGGCGTGTATGAGGAGAAGATACAGTTTGCTGTTTGGTTATGATATGGCAAAAAGTGGACAGCCAAGGTTAGGATTTGATTCGGAATTCCTACATGTGACTTGTGTGCGCCGCTTTAAAATTTGTTGATTAATTCGTGGAACCCCGTTCAAATGTGTTCGTACACAATGGGCAGCAACACAGACTGTGATAATGAACGACCTTCCTAATGAGGATGGCTGAACTGCAATGACCAAATCATACATCAAAATGAATACGTGAATTCATCTTCCCATACAATGCTTGCTTTTTAGTTAGTTACTTCTTGACCGGTAAACAAAATGAATAATTAGTAGGTAGTGTTGAATGCAATGTTTCTTGGATGGCAATAATAAATAAGTGCTTGTCTGTCACACACCCTCAAGTAAAGTATGCTTGTTAGGTGCCGAGTGTATAACAACCAATGGGCTACTTACATAGATTATATTAATACGAGTATGGGAGCATGATGATGATTTTCTTGAGGAGTGCTGAAGGAAATTAGATTTCTATGAGATGAAACACAATGGCAAAATCATCAGTGCCAATTGATAAAGACAGAGTGCAAGAATGCGGTCATTCATGCAGGATCACACTTGCTTTGCTTTCTGAATTGGCATTCCAAAAATAGCAAGTGCTGATAAATGCAGATAAGGATAGCTTGGGAATTTAAAAAGTGAGCTTTAAACACGGAATTTTGATACTTGACTGATAAACTAACTAGAAAGCAATAACTTTTCACATGGTTAGTTTGTAAGTTGTAGTTAGTTAGTCTCAATTAAATGAAGTGTAACATTATCTGTGCCACCATATGTTGGCTGGCTGATTGATCCACAAAATTACACCTAGGGTGTCAATGTCCATTTGATAGTCATTACCATCAAGTCCCCATGGCTGCGTGTATTTGAAAACGGCAGGATTGCATCACATTACTGCTGCCATAAAGTTTACAAGAAATGCTTTATAATTATTCATAACTGCGCGAGTGTGTAATGTAATGCCACCCACAAAAGAGTGCACCTACTGTCATCACATTGTCATGCCAGAGATTAAATTCATTTCATCAGGATTACAAGTAAATTATTATGCCAATGCCACCGACATTTATGGAGTGGATGCTACTATTGTTACCAATCGTTATTAAATTATCTTTCAATTATTTGAGCATTCTAATCGAGGCGTTCCCCGCCAGCGTTCTGAAGTTGGGGCGCATTTAAATGGATTCCAAAGAATCACTTCACATATGGTATGTAGTTAGTTACATGTATACACATTGTAAAGATAACAAAAGTTTGCGTAAGCTAACTAACTAACTAAGTTAGTAACTCGGGCAGGATTACATAAATAAGCAGTAACTAACTAACTACATACTGCGTAAAATGAATTTGATTATAATTTATTTATGCTCTGTGTAACATAGCTACTAGCCTATTTGTTTTTCTAGGCAACCTATGGGAAATTAAACAAGGATTAATATCATTGGCCCCACTTCAGATTTTAAAATTGATCACTCTAAACCGCCATGATCACTTTGGTTTACATTCTGTTGACAACAACAAACTTAATTTCAAAACTATACGGTTCTTTATGCATAATAAATTGGAAATGTTTATAGTTAGTTATGTGGCACGAATGGTTTGCTAAACATACTTGCCGTATTCCAATGAGCACAGTTCTCCTTCAATCATTGTAAATCAATTGGACACGAGTGAAAAATAAAAGGCACATTAACAATAACAGCAGTAGTAGTCAACTTTCCTTCACTAATACAATACAACTGACTCCACTAATGGTTTTACTTTGGTTGGTTAGTTGCATTTGCAAGTACACCCAATCATGGTTGAATTTCATGATAATTTACCTATTGTCTCTACCACATAGTCCATTGTGAATGAAATTAACAGTAATGTTAAAACTTGCATTTTGTACTCAACACAAGAAACTATACAGTCGCTAATTTCATACTAAATATGGCTACGGCAATAAAAATAACATTCTTGTCTATACTCACATACATACATGCGATATGAATGACCTCCGAGTCGGACAAACATTTTGATGAAATTAAGTACAATATGATTCCCATTTTATTACCTCGGTCAATCTCTCTTCTCGTGACTCAATACTGTCACTATTGGAGGACTCCACTGGAATTCCAATCCTACTCATCCATGCATGTGAACGTCAGTAATATTCAATGAATATTTAAGTGATAGAAACCAAAATAGTTATCACGGTTTTGTTCCAAAGTTTCCTTGCAGTTAGTTACTACCTAACCAACTATAGCCATTAGGATGCATCATCTAACATACTTATAATATTACACAAACAAGACGAACAATCAAAGAATGGAGTGAACATGAATAATATTACATAGAGACTGAAACTCTCACAAAAAAGGGAAGAAAAGTGCCTTATCACCATCATCATCTCATCAAGAACTCTGTTCACTTTTCTCCCATATATGAGGATAATGTGAGGAGTACATGGTTCACAATAGAAAATGAATGTAGTTAGCAAACTGGGTAGAAATGAGGAAAAGATGCGTTCGTCGTCCTGACTAACTAACTAACTATATATGACAAGGAGAAAAATCAGGTCAGACTTGACATCCCTTAACACAACGCCAAAAGGGGTTTTCAAATGGCAAACTTAATAGTTATTTAGTTACTACTGCTGTATTTAAAAAGATTCACTCTCTACATGGGACCAGAAGATATAATTTCCAACACACACACACACAGTGTGTATAAAGCATACAATATGTGACAAGAGGATTTATTATAATCAACTGCGTGTGGACCAATCAAAGCGCGCAACTACCGTATGATTTAATGATTGTAAGATGGTTGCTATCACATTGCTGATTTGGTCATGTGATAAAATTATGGATACCTTAGGAAGACGTACTGAATACATAGTTACTTACTATTTGTGTGAAGAAACATTAACTAACTAACTATCAACAGTGTATAGTCAGTCAGGGAGTGTAATAATAATACATTTGCTTAAGGCATCAGTCAGCCAGTTTGTTAACTCTGTGATACCATTGTGATTCAAATGAAATGGAGATAAGATAATTTTTGGAAGCCCCAAAACTTGTCTTGTTGTATTAGAACTTAGTCATTCTTAGTTAGTTAGTTACACGACAATTTTTTATAGTATGGGATGGTTACGGGGACAGTTATGAAAACATTTTCTCTCTTAGTTAGTTAGATTACTACACATCAGCAATAAATGCATACTAACTACCTATGTAATGGAAATAGCAGTCATGCATGATCCCAAGTATTAGTTAGTAAGTTAGTTTAACTTGCTAACTAAATAGTTGGTTGGTTTGTATTAGAATGCAGTATGATGAAAGTCTGATACAAATAATTTCTTGGTATCTAACTAACTAATGAATATGAGGAAGCTTTCATAACCAACCAACATGTACAAAGTTTGCGAGTCAATACTCTTATATAGTTTGTAACACTGTGAAATTTTTGCGCTCTCCTGTAGCGTGTTGTTTTTCATCCTATTTTTAGAATCAAACATATGTAATATGCCTGTTGTGTCTTATGATGAGTGAAGATGAACTCAAGATACATTGGTTGTACGAAAGAAATGGATTTTTTCTTCTTTGAATTATATCGAGAGTATTTATTGTGATAACTCGTGCACACCTACGTAAGCAGACGTTTCGCGGAAAGTGGAAAAAGACACTATTGCTTTTTGGACTAACTTCTAACTAACTAACTAACTATGCTATAAACTTACGGAAAGAAAAGTTAGTTAGTAGTTAGTTAATACCTACGTTGACTTTTACAAGATGACAATGAAGTGAATCCGAGCTTTTCATCAGAACAATAACATCTTATATATGTCGTCCATTGGAGACGTTGCAGAATTTATTACCTTAATGCACACAAAAATAAGACTCAATTTATCGTTATCATCAGACTAAGAGGACAAAAAAGCATTACTAGTCTTTTTGCAAATTCCCATGGGAAGATTCTATACCTAGTGAGTGTATGAAACGTATTTTATGAGCCTTTTCTTGTCTCGCTGCACATCAATCTTTTTCAACTCTCCTCTAGCCCTATTATGATGATCTCTCTTTTTTTCTGCATCCAATGTGCAGATCATATGAGGCCTAGGGACTGCTGCGAGAGTCAATACAAAATAAATTGCATTCCTTCAATTACTAGCCAATTTTAGTGAGCACGTGTGCTAATAAAAAATAAATCACCAGTGGTACAACACGCATTATTGGATTCTAAAGGTTGGAATATCTCGGAGCGAAAATTGCTTTCCAAAGTGTCAGTCAGTGGCATATATTTTGCTACATGCCAAAAGTATTTGCTCTCCATTACATTTTTTACCGTTGAAAACGTAGCCTAATATAGCGAGTAACTAACGTGACTTACCGCAGTGTCAAGGAAATGTTTCCTTTTGGTGGTTTCGGGGACTCAATTAAATTGGTAAGACTCTGACTGATTGTCACTTTTAGATTGTTCTTGATGGGAAACCCTTCATCTGTTTCTATGAACTCTTGGGGAATGTTTTGTTTTCTTGACTTTTGATGAACTCTTAACTCACTGGTCTTTTGACCATTGCGTTCAAAATATGAGACAATGTCACACACGGATGAACTTTTGCAAAGAAACATGTTGGCTGATTTGTTGAGAAACACACACACATACACAAGCAATGATTTAGTAGTTAGTTTGTTAGTTGGAACAGATTTGTACTTTTGTTCGTACTTTTTAGATTAGGTTTTGTTAACAGTCGTATTGCTTTAAAAATTGAGTTAAAAAATCTTCTTGTTTGAGTTCAAAGTTCAGGAACTGTTCTTTAATCACAATCCCGTGAATTGTGGGAGCAAAAACAGTAGGTGACAAGACACTGTGTATATTCTGTATATGAAATTATTGGAAAACGAAGACTTATAATGTTTTTAGTTTAGTTAGTTAGTGTGCGCAGGGAAAGAAATATGGAAATTTATTCTTTCTTCTATGTGTGACTGTTTTTGTCAGGTGCTGTATAGGGAATGAGCATAATTTGTCATAAAACCATTTTTTGTGTACCCTAATTACCTGGTAGGTATGCATATGATGATGACGACATGCGTTTTATCTTATCTTTCACAAATTCATGGTTAGTCAGTCATGATTTATCATTTTATATGAAATGAAATCACAATAACATCACAAGTTAGTCAGTAAGTCACATGGTTTGAATAGCCCTGTACCCATTCATTGTTTTGTAGTGTGTTAAAAAAAAGCAGTCGATTTAGGATTTTTAGGAAAGGAACAAAATCACATTATTTCCTGAGTCATTCTATACGTTACGTTTTCATATTTTAGGAATCATACAACTTTGTTAGTGACTTGGTCAGCTGAATATTTTCAGTATGCTCACTAACTGCTGCTAAGGATTTTTGTAGCAGAATGAGTAGATGTTCAAGATAATGGATTGAAATACTCGGCATTTAAAGATTTACATAGTCATCATTATTTGAACCAATTTTGAGATCCCATCTCATTAATATCTTGTCACTCATTCAATACAATATGACAACGGAGCAAATGGGTTAAATTATTCACGACAATGTATTCTTGCGATCTACTGCAGTATATATAATGCTCATTTCTTAGAGGAAGTCTATAAATCCCATGAAAAAATAATAAACAAGTCTCCGACATATTTGAGTGACAGTCAGTCGGCATGATAAATCGCTGGAGCTGGAGCTGAGCACTTTTATCAATTCATTGCAACATATCCTGTATTCACCAATAAATGGCGCAACTAATGTTTAGTAAGCTCAACATGAAAAGAGGAAGCTGAAGCTTTTTACCCACATTTGGTTAGCAACAATAACCAATCATGCCAAAAATGTGGGCAAAGGAATGACCAACTTTCATTTTCAATCTGTACTAATGGAAGTTTTTTTGGGGGAAATACCAAGTTTCCCTGAACTTGGTCTATTTATTATGTATTAAGGTACTTCCTGCCCACCAGTTTCTTTGAGGATCAATGGAATCGATAATCGATCATGTTTGCACCAACTAAACTGTCAGTCAGTTGTATAGTCTCAAGGATATTTTCATTGCAAGTTTCAGTTACTGCAGTTAGTTAGTTAGTTGCCCAAATTGTAGCATGACATTGCGGAGAACAAAAAGCGGCACCGAAACCTAGTCTTTTTTCAAAGCAATGAACCTTCAAGGCTAACCAAAGCAGTCCTACTGTATCCTGACATTATGCTTATGCAAGAGTTGAGTTGAAACTAGCCGTTTTGGCATAATTACAGATTTACATAATTAATCACGAACCCCACTTTGTATTTTACTATTATGATGTGTGGAAAGATTTATTCACTAACTCCTATGGAATTTGGAGGTGACGCGTATGTATTAATCAAAGTATACAAAAGTCCTAAGCACAAAGGCTGTGTTAAAATTCTTACATTTTCCCCATTAGGTCAAAAAACGACTCAAAAGAATGGAGTGAGTGAAATACTAAGTATTTTTTTATAGTATCTAGTGATTTGGTTCTAAAAACGTCAGCTGTCAATTCTAAATGCACGTCAATGGTGTATTGGGAAAAATACAAACCTCACAAACTTGCTTTCAAGTAAGACTGGTTTGCTTTTTTTTTATCTGCTGACTGTACTTTTTGTGCTTTGCTTGCAGATTGGCAAAAATATATTGTGTTCCACTCAAGTTAAGGAGCTTTTGAGACTCTACCAAGTACGTAGGTCGTGTTCACATAGAAAAGAATACTTGAGCTACCGTGATAATTGTATATTTATTTGACTGCTTAAAAATAGACTGTAGTCTTCCCAGTATCTGTGCCAGGGAGGATTGGAAAGTGAAAATAGATGCAGAAAATATCCCAAGGAGTAAATTGGGCGCCTCTATGTTGACAGTTTTCTTAACTATTTCATTGTTCATCCCAAACAAACAGTATAAAAAGTCAATATGTGGCAAACTAACCAACTACCAACGTGTGTATTTTTTGTTAATACGTAAAATGGAACAGAATCCACAAAAAGAGAGAAGATGATCAAGTGAATTTAGTTGGTTATTAGTTGGAAAACGCTTTAACCAAGAGTTATTAATTTCATCATGGGTTGAATTCTTGTCCGCCAAGTTTTTTGATCGAGTTAAATTCCAGTCTTGGGTTGCAAATGGTTCAAACGAATTTTAATAGCAAGTAGAAAATTTACTTTTTGTTCGCTTTGCAAAAAGTTCGTCAATCTGACCTAAAAATGGAAGAGTTAGCGTTCGCTCTACAATGCTAATGAAATCAACTGGGCCTACCAAAAGAAAATACTGTGGCTGAATGAACTCAATTCTGTCACATCCATTTTACACGATTCATTCCCATCATAAATGGCTCAGATCTAGTTTTATGTTTCTCCTCACTTGACTGCTATACATGTTGTAATTCATATTCTCTTGTACACCCGCGTGCAACAGGATAAGTGATTGGATGGCGAAAGTTGCTACTTTTATGCATGCATGCCTTTTAGTCAATTAATGGTTTCGCTCCGCTTTGCATATTTGTGCGTCACAAAATAGTATATGACCAGAATTATAAATCTCTCGGGCGCATAATATTGTCGCCGTACAATATAAGTTAGTTATCGTTTCCTGTGTCTTTTACATACGAGACAAGGTTGTGCTCTCAAGTTGGTAAAACTACTCCGTTGCCAATATAAATACACACTGCAGACTCCACACAAACACTAATTACAGTAAAATAACATGCCACAACCAGCTAACACACTAACTAACTAACTAGGAACAAAGATGAATCAAAAAGACATCCATCATATTTTTTCCTCCCATCATGTCAGTACCATACAAGAAGACCAGTGTGTCGATAAAACACAAAGATTGACATTTGAACTGCGAGCGTGACAATGATGAATGACAAACTTGTGTTGACATATATGAAATTGGGACTGTACAGATTTGTGCTCATCTTTCACTAAGAGTTAGAAAGTTTCTTTTAAAATTATCGTAAAAAAGATCTCACCTGTTTGTCCCCGTGTCCTTTCTCGAAGACAAAAGCAATCCTCCAAAACTACGGCTCCGTCCAATTTGCGACATTGTATGCTGCTGCTGCTGCTGTTGTTGCACACTTAACGAACTATTTGCCACTACTGTGACAATGGACCCTGGTTCTTGGTATGGATCACAAGATGATGAAGATGAAGCACTGCTACTGCCTCTACTGTTATTATTATTGTTGTTATTATTGACGGCCGAGAATTCACCAGACTTGGAGTTCAACAGCGTCATCACAAAACTGTTACGTTCCGGTTTTCTCCGTAAGGCTGACATTGTGATTAGTTTAGTATGTAGATTGGATTCTTCACCTACACACTGTATAAATTCACCACGATTGATTGATCAATGATTACTGTTCCCTTGACTTTCAGCTGCCGTCACACACACTTTATATGCATTCCAAGTTTTCACTCAATATGAGACAGTCTTCAGTTGACGTGTGTAGTTATAGTTAGTAAACTGTAATTTGTCCACAACGCGACACAAACTAACTAACTATAATTGACACAAGAAGTGCATAGCTATTCCCAGTGTTTGTTTGACCATGGGAGAACATGATATTCCTAGCTCAGCAGTTGTGACTGGTAAGAATGAGAGGTAGGAGCCAACTAACATGTAGTAGAAGCACGAGTCTACTAGTCTTTCAAGTTTCAGCTAGAGTAAAGTAATGTCAAGGTCTCCCTTTTGCGTACGTACTGGCCTGCAGTATACCTACATAGACGTGGTAGAATTTGAGTTGCGCCTTGCATATGCGTCCATCGATTTTCTGTGGAAAACAAGTTTATAAGTTAGTTAGACTCATGGAGGGTTGTTTATAAGAACGCTTGTCGAGAGAAAACCCGGACCGACATTGTTTGTAAGTTGGTTGTTACAAGTGCTTGTGTAAGTTTGAATGTAAGGGTCGTTTATAGTTTGTACGCTTCTTTTATGTGTCATAAGGTATTGGGATTTTTATAGGCTACCTATATAGTTAGATTAAATGTAGATTGAAAACGTGCTTGGAAGGTTTTTTTTGTAAAGTTAATAAGTAAGTAAATAAGTTAGTTAGTTAGCTCGTTCAAGAAAAGTTTTTCAATTCGATGGAAGCGTGTAATTAAGACTTGAAGAGCTATTTTTTTACGTCTTGAACTTTATGAGCATTTGGATGTGATGGAAATGTGAAAAAATAGGTGAACTGGATTCTCGTGAATTGTGGAAGAATAATTAAATTATGGATAGCGCTGTGGATTCATAAAGAATGTGCTTATCTAGTCGTTTAAATTATTACTACAGTTTTTTTGTGCACACGGGTTTTTATTGAAAAAAGTCAGTCTATGGGTTCTAGTAGAGTACAAAGACATAACTTGGTTACTTTGTGTGCAACCGTTAATAAAGGCAATTGTGAATCCTATGCTGGAAGGAAACCAGTGAATTCACAAAGAATACTTTTTCTTATGGATCGTTTCTTTCATTCGTGTACAAAATAACCAACTTCCCCTACAGCCCAATGATAACAGTGAGAGACACATAAGAGGCATAACAATAATATTACTGTAGTAAGGATAACCAACCGTCCAAAAAACTTGCGTCTCCATTATTACAAAAGTTGAACACAAACAAACCTCGTAATCCATACTAAACAAAAAGGATGCGTAACTCACTTACTTGAACCGAACACAATCTCCCGAGTTATGATAATGTAATAAGTGCGAGAAATGGTCCATGAATCTTTTAGCGGGCATCAAAGGCCAACAGAGCAACAGTCGTGATATTATCACACGGCAATATATTCCCCTTTCGCTCCCAAAAACTTTCTCATGTGACATTATTTATGAAACGTTTACTGTCCATCATAAAACTAAATATAGGGTCTTCCTGGTTATCAATGTTGCTCAGCATGGATCAACTAACTAACTAACGAACTTAAATTACTTCATAGAAATCTGTACTTACTGTTTTTTTGTGTTTTCCTTCCATATCCTACTTACTACTGGCTTGTGCATGGCAAATGATTGCTGGCTATTTGGCCTATCCAAAGTTTTCCAATCAATTGAGTGCGCGACACAGTTTGTAATCACATTATGGATATTATCCATGCAACAAACTAACTTTGCTGATTTCTTAATGAACCGTGTTGGTTGGCTGGACAGGTTTTCACAATGTCGTGTCCAATTTAAGGACACATTCCTTTTCCTTGCATGTCAACATGAAACAGGGCACAACAACTTCGTAGTTAGCTAGTTAGGTAGATAGCACAAGTTGGGCTTTAAACGTCTCATTCTCGTGAGCTTTCAGATGATACTAAAGTAGCTTGTGGAAAGAGCCATAAGTTTTACTGCTAACTAACTAACTAACTTACTTACTTCTTATTGTGCACATGGGAGATGTAATAACTTATAGCACTTTTGCATGTGCGTGTAAAAGCTGGCTTTATATAGAATCTCAAACGCACTGTGTTGTGTAGATACTAACTAGACTGTTGTGAAGAAAATGATACTTTAAATGAAAATTTGTGTCTCGGACGTAGGAAATGAGGAAATTCATGAGGGAGAGAATTGGTGACATTTTCTCAGAGTTCCCGGTACTTTTAAAGTTTTTTTCGTGAATACTAAACCAGATTTTAAGCACTTGCTGTGTGTACGCATTGGAGTCATATTATTATGATGATGTGTTAAGTACTTGTGTGAATGAGATGATGAGATGAATCTCTTCAGTTAGTATTTATAGTTTCTCATGCGTGCTTAAGCATGCAGATGAATTTTTAACGTGCTTAGCTAGCATCATACATTTTACTACTAACTACATATGTATCAGGTCAGCAGAAGACAAGTGCAGTTAGTTAGTTCGTTAAAATCATTTAACTCTCGTCAGTCAGTTAGTCTGAGATTATCTGTAGTGTCCATTTGGATTAAGCAGGGCTATCTAACAGATACGAAATTTGTAGCCATCAGTCTGGCTGGACTTTTTAAAGATTTAAATTACGCACTTACTTGCTTCCTAGCTGAACTAACTGAAAGTGAGTACATGGTAACAAGGTCCAATTTGAAATGTTTGTATCATCCAACCTATCATGTGTCCAACTAACGAAATGTTTCTTCAGCCTGTAATGGCCTATTTGTTTGTATGCAGTAGTTTGTCATCCGATATCATCATTTTAGGGAGTCAGTTTCATGTTACAATAATAATTGTAATCATCTCTATTCATATCATGTGGACAATATTTTGTAATGGGTAGCCCGTGTTGTCTTCCGTATTTAAATTGTTTGCTAAATGGCTCCTACGAGGTTAAACTTATTTTCTGTTTGTAATGCCTCATTTAAATGTGGTTAGCATAGTGTAGTTTATTGTTTCCCTTATGCGCATCACTGTACACTAGTTTTCATTCATAAATCATCATGCATTATTATGCTATCTCTAGTCATTGGATTTTGCTATATCCTGCTGATCAGTTTATGCAATCGTTGTTTAAAAAGCTTGCCTTTGAATGATATTGTTCAATTTATTTTTAAAGTAGAGTTAAAGTTACAGTCACATAATGGGCTTGGCTAGAATTTTGTGAAACTACGTAATATAAATTGCTGATCAATTCAACTAGAGCTGACTTGCTGCTGGCTTATGAAGTAATACTAACTGACTAATAGTCTGACTTATTCCCCTGTAGTCTTCGCAACAATGTAAAACGTAACGTTCTCAGAAGTTACGAGTCACTTCATTGTTAGTCATAATATCCTGATTGGCTACTTGAAATTCTCATACGACTCCAAATGTTTCGGTCTCGCTTCCAATTTTATATCCTACTAGTTCTAGTAATTTTCAAAGGCTATTTAGCAGTCCACAGTTAGACACAAACTATAGTGTGAAGGATAAAAAGCAGCAGGCCACCTGTGTTACTACAAACTGTGTATATGATAAAAGAATCTTGAAAGCAGATTGGAAACAGAATGACCAGACCCTAAAAACTAATAGGATTGTTGAGTGTAACCTGTGTAAAAAGCTCCCAACCCAAGCCCTTCCCATTCATTCACTTTCCAGCAGTAAGAATTAAGGTCTGTCTCTTTTTCCATTCATTATGGGAATTTATGTCGGGACAGGTCCAAAAGATGAGATTTATAATTTCCCTACAAGCTTTGTTTTCTTCTTGTTAACCCTAACTGCACCTGTGAACTTTTACTCATCGCATGGGAACTATTGGAAAAGCATACAAGTTAAAATGACTTCTTGTTAAACAATTTTAGGATTCAAGTCCAATCTGCTCCGTGATTTATTTGGATTCAGATATTTCATCAATAATATAATGAAATTGTTGCATAATGGCTAACTGACCAAACAACTTAGCAAGCGGTTTCTATAAATTGTAGTCCAATACACTTGTAAAAATTGCCAGGCAGCAAAACTACTCGATACCTTATGAAAAATCTACCTTTTCTATGCAATGAGTTTCATATGCTCTTGGAAATGCAGTCGGATTTGAATCACACTCTTTTCTGGATTGACAATTGTACTGTTATATGATTGCTCACGCTTTATTTCACTTGCGCTCTCCCCATGAAAAACATTTGCATGTAATGGTGCCATAAATAAAGGACTGGGCTACTACCTCTCGGTGTTCAATCTTTTTCCATTCTACGGATTGCCATCCAGTTTTTACGACGACACGGCGAAATTGATAGCCATCATTTCGGCGGTGGCTCAAGGGAATCTTATAGCTGATAGAACGGAAAAATTAGGTTTATAGGAACTAGGACGGAAACGGGCGTTCATTCATCCCTCTCCGAATGTTTGCAACACTTGATGGACTCATGTTCATATTTTCGTATGCACTCCTTCTGACAAATAGCTGATAGTGTGAAATGAACATCTTGAAAATGTTTTTCCTCACATTGCCGATGAATTCACTTTCATTTGTCCACAGTGGTCTTTTTTTCTCCAACATGTGCTCTTTTTCAGCATAATTTATGGCACGTGTGTGACCATATGTATGCATTTGTTGTCACATCTTGATCTCATTTTCTTCCAGTATGGAATGAGTTGGATAGTTCTATATATTTAGTTAGTTTGCTGTTTTAACCAAGTGAGTGAAGAAACATCCAGTGGTCCATTTGGTATTTCTCTTGTGTCGAGCAGCAGCCGCCCGGATGAATAAAATGTTATTATGGCCTCGTTTCCTGTTATTTTATGTTCTTTGGTTTTGGGATCAGCAATTGGAAAGTATGTTTCCATGTGGTGGATCATTTGAAATAGTTAGTTAGTTTGAAACCTGGGGATGAACGTACTTGTGGTTTGCTTTGGTGGTTGAATTGGTATAGTTTGTATTTGTTTTGACTGTTGGTCACCCATATTGCTGATCTAGTATCATGTATTTGTTCGCTAAATGGTTTGTTTACTGCGTACTTACTTTGGTGCTTGCCTGCAGTTAGTTGTTAATGTAATGTATGTCACTTTTTACTTTCAACACATTCAGAGCTGATAGATAACTTGAGTGAAACCATTCGTGTTAAAATGGGTTTATCTTTGTCTACAGTTTTTTTTGTACGGTGCACACACTATTGAAACTGCAAGTACAAGCTTTATACGGTTTGCACATAAAAACCACTTTCTGTCTATTCATGATGTTTTATTTGGCTTTAGGTTTTGTTAATGAGACTGTTGGAAAGGGAAACTGGGAGGAAATTAGAAGATGTGAATGTAATGTGAACATGAACAAAGAGATTGAAACAGCGTATAGTATTTTATGTAGTTGTAAAATTTTAAAATTTATGGATCCCGTAGTAAATAATCGAATACCTAAATACAATTGGGACCATTATAAAATGTATTGTATTTATAGCTGTGTTTCAAGTTTTGGTATGGCTAAATTATCGCGAATGATATGTTTCCTTGTGATCCTATTATTGTCTATAAAGCGGCAACGATAAAAAACAGCAATTTACATTAAGCCCAGAAGAAGTTTTCTTTGTTTTTCTGTAAAGAAGACGGATGACTCAACACATACTTAATTCAATTGCAAATAACACTTAAACTGTACCCAGGCGGTGCAATTGCCCAACTAAATCATGTTATATGGATTCTTGAAGTGCGTTTTATTGTTGTTTACAAGAACCTTATGTAAATATTTTGAGTCTCATGTAAGGAATGTGAGGAATTCTCCCAACTTTTTCAACCACCTTGAAAACCAACGCTTTTTTACAGCGGATTAATATTGTGCTTATAAAATGACGTAGCTAAAAATATCATCACACCTTTTTTCCTCCAATGTGTGTTGTTTCTTAGTTAGTATTTTGTTTGTGCAAGTAAAACTAATTACGTACAACAGCTCTTTTGTTCATGAGCTGACTCACTGCTCGAATTTCCACAATTCTGTCACAAACTCGTTTCACGCTCAGCAAAAAAAAAGAACAAAAAATGATGACAGTTAGTAATAGCACTTAATGGGTGAACCATTAGTCGTGCAAGTTAACATTGACTGCAACAAATGCGCTCAAAAAGTAGACTAATCTTTCACTGAAATGAAATTAACAATGATTCGCATGACAATGACATTTTAATTTGAACATGGCTTCACATTCAGCTCGACAGGGTGCTTGTATTGTATACACCAAGCTGGTAAATGACTCAATTTGTACACAATTTTTTGTACTTTACATTTGTACATGTATGAGAATTCAGATGTTAAAGACCGAATTAAAAAGAGGTGAAGATTTCCGCTGTCTGGCTCCGTATTTATGTATAAGCTCTTCAGCACAATATAAATAAATACGTATGGGAAATAAATATCAGAATATTAAACCAATGAGTCAGTATACGAATCGGTTTGCTACAGGTTGAGTGTGACGCAAATCATAAAAAAGTTATGCACACATTTATTCATAGTTCACAAATAGGTATGAAACATCTGAAAGAAAGCATACAGGTGATAATGAGTAATTAAAAATTTTAATTTCCCTTTCTTGGTAAATCTTTGTGTGTGCGATGAAGTGAGTGACAAGACGACAAAAGAATTTTATTGTCACCACCACTGAGAATTGGTTAGAGTTAGTGTTAGTGTGAATAAGCAGTCTGAAAAATGTTCAAGACAACAGACAACATATATGAGATTATTACTTTTGGAGAAGAAAAACACAACCACTGCTGTACTATTCATTCAGAATGCCCAAAAGGAGCGAAAAAAAGAAACACATGTGTGTGAGACATTTTTCACAAGATTACGTATGCAGCTGTGTGTGCCTTTATGAGATTCTGGTGTGCCTCGAATATAAATTTTTTTATCTTTCTCCCCCCACCACTGTAGTAATATGTGTCGTCTTTCAGAATCTTCATATTATTCGCCATTTTAATATTAAACTAGACATGTAGCCTTGTATGCATAATCCCATTTGCAGGGAAAATGTGTGTAAAATCTCCAAAAGATTTACGGGCTTGCTATTCTTCACTTGTTTTCTTGCAACTTTTTAGCACCACACTTATCTGGGAGTGTTTGAAAACGTGTAGTAGTAGTATAATGTACTACAAAGAAACGGATTTTTAATAAAAATCTAGTCTACGGAACAAGAACAATAAGAGAGTTACAGTTCAAATCTCATGCATGAATGTACGATAGGAATAGCTGGAAAAGGCTAAAAAGCCAAATAAAAAATAGGATCGCAGATCGCACAAGTAAATATAAAAGGCAGAGGTTAGTTTATTTGTCAAGAATCGTGCACAAACAAGACTAACATAAAATCATCCCCATATTTACAGCCCGCACACCCATCCCTTTTTATGGAAGAGTGGAAAAATGCTGATCGAGCAAAAGATTGAGCCAAAGTCACTTTGTTTTCAGTGAGCGTCCAAAAAATTGCCAATCCTTAATGGTGAGAGAAAAGTACGCACACTTTATTGATATGTATGGATTAGGGTGTAGTCAGCCAGTCACCGAATATGGCAACTTGGTCTTACAGTTCGACAATAATAGTCAATCTTATGGGAATGAAAAAAACAAGCCCTGTAGGATCAATATAAATTCATTTGATCGTCTTGTATTTAAGTTGAGCTGATTTATACTCAAATGCGTGTTGTTTCTCACACTCGAGGATGATTTACGGCTCACATTATGTAAATCTTGCACTTGGCACAATATAGTGAATTTGATCTCCTATTTCATGTGCATCATTAGTGTAATGACGATTACAACATCAAATCGCCATTTACGAGGTTTAGCTAATTTCACAGTCTTGTCATTAATTATGAATACTAGTTAGTTAGTTAGTTGGTTAAAATCCTTGATTTGGAGAAATAGTTGGATTAGGCGTGGAACTTCTTAAGTTTAATGGCTAAATGGCTGTTGGAACATAAAATTTTAATGTTCGTCATACAATGTATTGCATTGTTTTATCCCCACGAAATTGCAGTTTATTTTGACAATTAAATCGCAAGTTTAGGCTTGAAAATTGGACGAAGAAAGGAGCGTGAAAAATTGGAGTTTTAAATTCTAAGATTACCAACATCGTCATCATGCATGAACAAAATTTGTTACTTGATCAGTACAACTTAATAGAATAGACTCGCAGACTGTAAACTGACGTCAGCATATTCAAATTTATGTTAGTAGCTAAGTTATTATAATTCTTCTATGATATGCGACTGTGACTAATATGTTTTTCAGTGCTGGAGCACTGATCTAATAAGGCGTGTGTAGACTACATACGATATTGCAGTTCGTTTAATACCGTAACCTGCTTCGTTTTACTATAAAATAGTTCGCTGTAACCTGTAACTTAACCAAAAATAAATGTAACCTTGATGATGCGCACAACTTTATTGATAAAACTGAACCATAACAGCCGTCTATATCAGTTAGAGTACTTTTTATATTTAATATCGTTAACATGCTAACACCTAAAGAGTTAAATATTGTGTAATAGAATTGCACAAGACTCTTTACTGCCGCCAACAAAATGTTTGCTCAAGTACAACAACCATGAAATGGTGACCACTAAACCCCGTCAGAGAATCCCAACGGTCGGCATCATCTCAAACCATAAACAAGTATTAAATAAGTTTTGTAAAGATTGACATAACAAGAATAACATTACTATAATATGTAACTAACATGATGATCAAACAGTAGAGAGAACTTGGCTTCTTTTCTTAATAGTCCTCATATTCGTCATCGTTGAATTTTGGTGACGCTCTCGGATAATTGTTAGGTCGAGGAGATGGGGATCTTGGTGGAGGTCTTCTATGACTTAGAGGAATGTTGATACTCTCAGGAGAATAGAAAACCCCTGGACCCGGTTTCCTGGGGTCCCCTCCAGGTGGCTGAGAGGAATTCGGTCTCGGCGATGGATGAGATTGATGGTGTCTAGGTGGTCCTCCAACATGTCTGTGTAACATCGGCCTACTTCTGTAAGATGGTGGGGCTCTAGCTGCTGGCAAATCGTCCAGATCCGGAGCATATTGGGGCAGCATATCTGAGCCTACGGAATATCCTTGGGGATAATAACGATCTGCATAGACTAGAGATGTATTTGTTGCAGAGGCTTCTTTTTCGTTCAATGGTTGGTACAAGTATTCGTTCACAAAGTGGTATTTGTTGCTTTGCTTGCAAATGTTATCCGCTGACGGTGGAACACAAATTAGATGAATCTGCAGAAAAATGTGTAATTTAGTCAGAGTGGGAGTTCGGCATTTCGTGCCAAACGAGACACGAATTGAATAGTGTGTAGTGTGAGAGTAGTTAGTGGTGGGAATAAATATTATTTTACTTACTTGATGGAATGCAAAGCCGTTCGGGCAAATCCAGGAATGTTTTCCACCAGCTGATGATTGCAATCATTGTACCAAAAAGAACAAAGAAATTGTTAGTTAGTTTATGCGACTGCGCGTTCATTAAGTTAGTGACAATATTGATATTGAGCTTTGATTTATTTTTTGGTGGTGAATTTTGAATATTTAATTATGTGTGATGTGATTGATGATGCAAGTGTAAGTTTGTATACCTTGACAGTAGTGAAAAACTTCACAATTCAAAGCCTCATCAGCATAATATCCATCTTTTTTGCCACTACACTGATAGTTGGACTGTTGTAATAATGTAGTAAGTCTATCTGGTTCTTCCTTTGAATCTTCATATTCTTCTAATTCTTCCAAAGAGTTCTGTCGAGGGGGCAGCTGAAAATAATATTAGATATGATGAGTTATAACTTTTTATGGCTTGTAGTCGGTACTAACTTACTATCCTTTGTCTTTAATTACTAGATATACACAAACGATGTATTTATTTCCAAAAATATCTATTTAATTAAGTTATGATAAGCCGAGATCATGATTATGATTTCACTTTCCACCCAAAAGTCATGCTTCAGTAACAATCACTTTTATGTTCCTATACATCTGTGTCTATGTGTTCACCAAGTGTTTGTTGTTAGTAAAGTAGTTAGTTAGTTTGCTCCTAGAACGCTCCAATGAATTCACATCATACGTGCACTTTCTCTTAAAACTATGCACCTTTAAAAACAGCTATGACGATACTTGACAAGCGTTATTTGTTTACTTCACAATACTATTATGTT